>Ga0058704_10000635_pt1 | contig 17589 bp, 14 predicted proteins | sample AgamicMgSfe_FD_71363 | JGI IMG/M metagenome (GOLD analysis project Ga0058704, IMG submission 71363) | Agave microbial communities from Guanajuato, Mexico - Mg.Sf.e | ecosystem: Host-associated > Plants > Phyllosphere > Phylloplane/Leaf | place: Guanajuato, Mexico | collected 2012-05-30
GCGCTACTAAGAACGACACCGAAATCAGCCAAACTCTGTTCCGGACAGTCATAGCCCGTACTACGAGGAACAATGCATACTATGGCGCCGTGATGATCCTCCCCAAGACAAATGCTATGATGCAAGCTTTCTTTCTAGGCGCTGATTCTCAGACGCCAGAGGATACGCTCGAGAAGCTGTTTGACGCCTCGGGCAAGATGGTGGACTACGCATGCAAAGCGAAGTTCGAGGAGCTCATAACGCCACTAGCAGGTGGCGGGTCATTCGATGAGAGGTTCGGTGCGGCGAGCGCAAAAGCGAAGAAGTAGGGCTTTGCCAGTGGTCTCTAAGTGGTCGTAAAGGTAGATGATCGTAGCGAAGATGTAGAGACAGTGAAGGAGGATGCTTCCCAATTGCTAGCAACGAAATGAGAAATCCAGCTTGTGCTAGATTCCCATTGACCGAGTACGACAATCGCATGCCGCTGAAAAACGAAGTGTGCTGATCTCCGCAACTCTCGAAATACCAGTCAACTCTCAAAGCTCGAGACCACAGTATGCTCTAGTACTGCCCAGAACAAGTTCGGTACCACAGTTGTAGCTGGGTGTTACGGCAATAATAACGAAAGCACTTACGCAACTACTTCCCATCAGCATCTCCGTACCATCAAAAGCGCGGGGCCCTCGTGCTTCTCATTAGATATCTTCAAACAGTTTTTGCTACCGAGATATCCACCACGGACAAGGATAAATGCCGCAAGCATGTGTTCATCCGCCCTTGTAAAACTTTTCCATTACCTGCGAACGACTCCACAACAAAACCGATATCAACCATGAACCGACCTCCTTACTGGTATATTGCTGCGCTTTCCACTTCATCAGCAACGGCTATGGTGCCAAGCGAGCACATAGATTACTACGTTCGATATCACCAATATCAGAATTAGGGATCGTACCAGAGCTACGGTACCCCACCTCCTCAGCAGGGCGCATTGCTCACAGCCATCGTCGTCAGCCTATACTCAGGAGCAGCGGGTGCCATGCGCCGTGCCTTGGATCGAATGAGATGCTGGAAAGATCGCGTAGTGGGTAGCGAGATCCTAAAAGGAAGAGAGAAAGCTCGCCATTGCCATCTGGAAATGGACACCTACCAGCAAACAAAGATATTGAGAGGCTTTTCGTCCGTGAGCACATATGTAATGAACTTGCTCACGAATATCTGATCTAGTAAAGAGCTGCCACTGACTGGGATACCCACTAGATAAGGGCGAAGCCGTAATGCAAGCTCTCTGCCCAACGCAGTATGGATCTCCCAACAACGGCTGGTACTCGGTGATTTCCGTGCGGACTCACAAAGACATTGAGTCCGGACAGCAGCGTTGGCGCGCGTTCTAATCTGCGACGGCCGGCTGATGATGGAAGGGCCTGAAGCCAGGAACGGTACAGAGGCCATAATTGCGCTGTCTGAGGCGATAGCGGTCAGGCTTGCGATGTAACGTGTTCTAGGATCAGTTCGGACCTTCATCAGATCGAACGTGTCGTGTGGCCCGTGAGCACGGCTCGAAAAGTAGGCATTGCGTGCTTAAGACTCTACGGAGAGGACCACTCGCAACGGCGGATCTGTAGTCTAAGCTGAGTAGTTTGACAACTTTGCACGGCTGCTTTTAAGGCCTGTCAGTTGCCTCCTTTGGATAGCTCCCTCGCGCGTCCGAACTGATGGCGGCCCGAACTGGTCTTAAAACACGTTGCATCCCAAGAGCGTTAGGGATGATAAGAGTCGAGACCCGATGGCCGTGGAGGAGGACGCTTCTGGGGCGAAGTTTGCTCGTGAGAGTAGTAGGTAAGCATCAGAGGTGACATGTGGCTGCTAAAGACGGACAGAGGTCTGCCTCAGGCGACATCCAGTTCAGACCAGACGGTAATATTCCTTCTCTTTTGCTGCTAGACAGCGATGGTCACGTGGGAATGACGTGGAGGCTTCCTTCCTTCCAGTTTATAGAGTAGGCATGATGGAGATACAAGCTCACCCTGGTGCAACGGAATAAGCTGCCTGAGTCTGACGGAGTATACTCCGTAACTCACCACTGCTTTCACCAATCCTGCCTGGTTGTCCTCCGTTCCTTCGGTCAAACATAGAATATTTTAGCCTGAGAATCCGCTAAGGTCCTATCGTTTGAGCGAGGAAACGAAGGCAAGATGCAAGGCTAGCAACGCGACGATCATGTGGCGTGACTTGCCTTAGAACCCACCACTGCCAGTAGCAAGTACTCGCAGGTACTACTCCACGGCAAGAGCCACGAGTCAATGGCGTACCTTTGCCTAAGAGCTCGATACGCGAGGAAGTCGAGCAGTCGATGGTTTGTGGCTAAACCTCCATTACCAGTGCTAGCGGAATATCGTGTTCGCAAGGTCCCAATTCGCCGCGGTGGCGGTCACGGTGTGCCTGTTGCTATGCATGAAGCCGACCAATTGCTTGCCTGTGGCTGCAGCAGTCGTCCAAGGGTAGCACGTTGTTAGCTGTTCACCTCTGTGGCTCTGCTGTCCGGACCCATTTGCTCCCTGAACTCCCTTGCTCTACCCTGCAGTCGGCGGGTTTTGAGTGAGACGCGCGAGCATTGTAGATATCATTGACGTCTACCGAAGTCTAGGCTGAGGCGACATGTTCCAGCTCCAAGCGACGCCCTACTCGAACATAGGGAGATAGATCGGCACTTCGAAGCAGAAACCATATATGCCATATCCCGGAGCCAGTGTGCTACGCGCATGCGCGGGGTGTAGCATATATATGTGTACAGTAGACTCCAGCCCAAAGCAGCAATTGCTGCTAGGATGGTCGCGGCCACGGAGTTCTCGCCTACTTATAGCAACAGCAGATCGACGCCATCCGGGGATTTCTGGGCCCTGCGGCTCTCCTTCGCGTGTGATCGAGCTGCAGGTCATTGATGGCGCGAGCGGAGAAGAGATGAGGGGTGCAGTCGTTCTTCGCGGTGTCGGACAGAGCTGCGACACGCCCTTCGACACTTGACCCAATTGCCGCGTCTGCTACCTTTGCGCTATCCAACGGTGTACCTGTGCCTGTGATAACGTGCATGGAGACTCGACCCCGTACCTAGCTACCGTCGGTAGTGGTGTGCTCGCTCTTATACTGTCCTACTCTCCGACGCGTCTTGAGCCCTGACGAACTTCGGAGGCGGCACCACGTGTCGAAGTTTGCCACTCGGCCTCCGGCAGCTTCATGTTGTTCGCCTCGTAGCCCCCCTCCCTGCCTCACCGACCCAATGGTTTCCAAGCGCAAGAGGGCATATCGCGGTACAGGTCGCTCTGCCGTAAGCACGCCAGCCATCTTTGGGCATCGTTCTCTATCAAACGTCCAGGGCATAGCATCCACGACGCCACCTCCAAGTCCCTTTGGTCAGTAAACATCACCAATGTGTTTATGAACGAGAGGGGCAAATTGCAACTGAGTTGAGGTACCACGGTTCGCACAACGATACAGCCCAGGTTCTGCGAGAGAACGGCTTCGGCGACGGGCATCTCACCGTCAAAGCCCCGTACAGATGTACAGCGACATCAGCCACATTTGCCCTGCATCGTTTTCTCCGGGTTGTTTTAAGCATGAACCCTGACCCAGTGGAACGGAAGAGGGACGGAGTCTACACCGTTGCGACCGCAGACCTCACTCCATCTGAGGCGCGGTGAACCAAGTTGTTGGTGAGAAATCTGTTTCGCATGCCGGACGAGAGGGTACCAAACGAAGCAACAGACGTAGCTGATTGGTACGAAAGCCTTGCGAGAAGGGATGTTGATCTCACGGTGGCGATCTAGTAATGCACCTGGAGGACGACGTTCATAGTAACATCTATCTTCGCGGCATCAAAGATGGCAGCAATGCAAAATGTACAACCAGCCAGACAGCTAGGATGCTTTCGAGGCCGCATCGATTGAAGCTTACAAGACCTTGATTCGTCTCTTGCCGCTCATTGTTAGTATAGAGAAGAAGAGATTACTAGAAAGTGGAAGGGTCGAATCGTGGCAGGTGTTGCGATACTGATACTCTGGGCTGGTGTATCGAATTTCTCGAATGCCTCACTCATAATCGGTTACTGCACCCTCAAGCTTGGCTATCCTCTCGACTTTAGGTGGGACATTCACCGAACCATGTGTTGGTAGACACAAGAGAAGGTAAGTGTCCATCATATACATCTTTCGGCACTGAATGTCTAGGATAGTGGTCAATGAGGACCTTCGAATTCCTGGAGTGGTAGGACGCCCTGCACTGGGGTCTTGTGACGTGCCGGCGTTCAGCACGATACCTATCATGATATCATGAAGTCATACAGAAGTTACTTTAATACGGATTTGCATGCACCTAGCAGAACTAATGCTTACTTCCACGCCGAGACTATCTCAGAAACCTTGGCTTAGATTATAACCGAGACCGGGACAGTCGCATCTGTTGGTCGTTTGTACCGACCCGAGGCTTTTATCGCTGTAGCATTACTGCTCTGGGTCGAAGCCGTGACTGAATTGCGGCTCGGTCGGAGAGGCACACTGTTAGGACTGAGAGTATTGTCGATCTGGATACGCTCCCCTGTGGCGGCACGTCTGTTACTCTTGCTAATAATGAGCCGTGACTGCGACGCAGAACTTTTGGCCTTCCAAGCAACTCATCCACAGGCGGGCCCTGGCGGGAACGGTTCTGATGAACCAGGAACGGTCGGATATAAAGGACACGTAGGAATTACCCTATTAGGCTATTACGAAGCTCAAAGACTACCACATTGGAACTCTCCCTAGCTCAAGATGCCGCCCCGCTCGCGAAGAGACAGAAGGTTTCCACATCGCCCTGGGATTCGGGAAGTCCCGCAAGGGTTTCTAGCTTCTGTGACATTCCGTACCCTCGTTGTAGTCGGTGTCAGACTGTCTTTCACACGTTTTCCATACGTGGTGAGCGGCTTACGTGGAAGTAATCGAGTAGCAGTCTGCCTACGTTTCCAGTTTGAACTCGGAGCACGCGGCGACAGGGATGCTGATGTGCGTGGCGCTCAGCCACAGTACCACCGATACGGCAGCGAAAGCGACCCGAGATGACCGAGCAAAGGAAACACCCCTGCTTTGTGCCGTGAGTTTGGAAGAGATCAAGGATGCGCAGCGGACTTTGATCCGATCACTTTCCTGGAAGCTGAGAGGATGAGAGGGGAAGCTGGCATGCGCTAGAACATAAGGGTCTGGCATGACCTCACGGCACGATCGAGCAATTGCTCTACGATCGAGAGATTGTTGTACAGCATGAAGATGAGCCGGGCCGCAAGTCTATAAGTGGCTACCCAATAGGGACGAGGCGAGCGGATACATTTAGCCCTGCAGCCAAGCCGTTAAAGCCCCGTAACTCGGAGAAAAGGTACGGTATGATATGTGAGGTGCACCGTATCACTGCCACAAAGCAGCCGACAAGCTGCCTAGTCAGCGCGTTCCGCCTTCATCAGATCGCGTACTTGATACCAAGGGGTGGAGGTATCAGGCCTCTTGGGCGGTGGTTTACTTCCTAGTAGCCTGTGGTGACTCGTGAGATCTTTTCTTGTATGTGACGGAGGAAGCTTACCTCCTAAAAGTGAGCAAGCGGGGCTGTCTACAGCCTTGCTTCCTTTGCCTAGGAACTTTTTCTCCAGGCCGAACGATGCCAGGCGCTGTGGCCGTTTGAGCGCAGAGCTACCGCTGACTGCCGGAATTGGCTCTGGATGCGTGAGAGGGGGTGCGGTCACAAGACATGCCGTCTGTAGCAACATCAACCAGCACCAACCAGCGGTGTTCAAGTAACAAGGATGAGATATCTGCTAACGTGTCACTCTATAGTAGGCCGGAGTAAGCGTGATCTTGAGTGCATCATTAGGCAATAGTAAGAAGTCTACTATCCAGGTGCCGGGTGTGGCTCCTGAGCCACAGCTTAGAGCCAGGATCGCCCAAAGTTTTGCTACCGTGCTGCGTGCGATCGCGATCTTTTGCACCACGTTCTGTGGGAAAGGAGCGGAGGCCGCGTTTCACGGCATCCCTTCTCGTTGCAAGCCGCAAAGCGTATTTGATCACACCAAAATCGAGACGCCAGCAACTTCCGAACAACCTGCCTGCTACAGTATACAAATTTCTTGCGGTCCTGGTCTATATTTGCCTCTGTGGTACGTAGACCCCCTCCAGCCTTGGCAAGCCTGTCTGATCGGCGATCTACCACCCTAGCGAGGTGTTCCACCTTTCCAGGAACAAGGCTAAGGGTAACAAGGTTGTAAATCATCTTCGTTTAGCGCGCAGGCAAGGATCAAGCATGTACCGGGGTCTCGCATCTCTGCTGCTGCTCTCCGCCCCATCAACCCGGCAGGCTTGCCAGCGGGCTCAAGGCGCCGTTGTGCCAATGCGCTTGCATTTATTCCTGCAAGACCCTTGATGCTGCTTCAAACTCCTCCTCCTCGGCGCTGCTAGGATGAAGAGCGGAGGCCTACTCAATCTCTGCCCGGGCTATTCAAACCTTCGTCCCGTGGCGTGCCCTTAAAGTATCATTGTTCCCCTCAAACACCCTGAGGTTCCTCCATCCCTCATTGACGACCTGCCAAAACACTACCTCGCGCCCATACCATACAACGCCCAAGCTATCAGTTCAACCATCACACCAACGCTCAGACAACTGAAGCTCCGATTCACTGCCTGCCAAGCAAAGTTATTCACATCCAAATATCCAAAGCGACTACCCATCCACGCTGATAAAGTATTTCGAGGCTGGCGATCACATGATGGACGGTAGAAATAGTAGCGGACGCAGAATATCACTACTCAACGACAGTAGTGACGTAGCTGCGGCTTATCACTCCAAAATACAACTTCCACCGCTCATTGCACATTCGCGAGCTTCAAGTTGCGCGTCGACGCCGAGCCTCTCCCCGCAAACGCCGCACCTCGCGCGTAGTGGTTCCAGCGAATCTTCCCGCGGTTCCCAAACTCCGTCACCTTTGACGCCATTTTTCGGTAACTTCGACAACATTGCTGCGCACCTTCCCAACTCGCAAGTACCTCAGCACTATTACATCCTGCATCACTCTTACGGCAAAATGGACGAGCCGGATGGGTCAATGTACCCGCCCATTCCCGATGCGACCGGTGGGATGCCCTCAGCGTATCCCATGCCGCCGCAAATACCACAAATACCACAACAGATGCCGCAGATACCCATGCAGCCGCAGCAACAACAATACCGATCTTCAACCTCGCCTTCATCCGAGCCATCACGTGTATCAAATGTCTCCGGGACGTCGACTGCCAAGGTGCAGCCGAAGAAGAACCAGTACCCGTGTCCCATGGCCAAGCAGGTGGGGTGCACCGACTTTTTCACAACCTCGGGCCATGCTGCGCGTCACGCCAAAAAGCATACTGGAAAGAAGGATGCTTTCTGCCCCGAATGTAACAAGGCCTTCACGCGCAAAGACAACATGGAGCAGCACCGGAGGACACACCAAAACGGTCGCATTGCCCGGTCAAGTGACGACAAGGTGAAGAAGCCGACCAAGCCGGCCACCAAGAAGATCATCAAGACCGAGCCACAACTCGAAGCCGTTGAACAGCAACTCGCTGAGCAACAACAACAAGCGCAACAAGCACAGGCGCAAGCGCAAGCTGTGCAGGCACAGCAAGCCGTACAGCAACCGCTCATCGATCAGGCGTTGATGATGCCGCCCAGCGGGCCTTACTTCCTTGGAAACACACTCGATGGCGGACCTATTCCTGCGCTCCCGATGGCAATGCCTGATCTCAATAGTATCAGGCCGCCACTCAATAGATCGAACTTCACCAACAGTCTCGAGTTCATGCCATTGAGTGGCACGCCCAGCCTACTTACCGACCCAGATGCGATGCACTACTCATATCCGTCTCCTGGATTGCCAAATGGCCTCAACAGCCTAGCACTCGCCGCGAGTGAGCACCAACGCAGGTCATCAGAGAAATCCTCGCGAAGTCCGCTTTCGGATGCGCCATCTTCGGATACGCTTTAGTCGTCAATGCGTTACCTACCTAGCAACATCTTCTTCACGAGTTCTGGTTTTGACTTTTCTCTCAGCAAAGATACCCACTTCTGCTTTATGTTGGCGCGGGCGGGTACCTGTTTTGATGTTTTAGCGATATGGAAAGAGTGCCTGATTTATAGACGGTTCTCGCCGTCCTGGCTTGGGAGAAACGCTGGTCTATTAGGAGGCATGTGTTAATGAGAAGCTGCAATGAGTACATCCGCAGATACCAGATTACTGGTGTGCAGTTCACGAGACAGATGGAGAGATGTTTTGATACGTATGGATGCGAGCAGATGAGATAGTGGACCTACTAGATAGTACCGCTACACCTAGCCTCGAAAGCTCTCGTGCAAGTTCGCCATTAAGTTCCACGTGCAGTCGCTGTGACAATCACTCTTAACCGCTCCGTACCAGCTCGTGGAGGGGGTGAAGTCAGAGTGATGAACCTCCGTGGACGCAGGGTCTGGTCGCGCCAATCATCCGTCAAGCTCGTGTCTTACTCTCTCACACGAGTCGGGCGAGCACGGTCTACAACGCTTTGCTATCAATCATACTTGCCGCTGAGCCTTGTAGAGCGTGAGCGAGCGAAGAAAACCTGTTTTGGTTTCGGAGTGCAACCCCAGAACAGCATCTCCTGCACGTTGCAGACGCGTTCGGTAGGCTTACCGCTCGCGGCTGCGTTGACGAGATGAAGGCTTGAAACCACCCCTGTTGATACAACAACACGATGCCGCTTGTGAGACAGGCAAGTTAAGCTTGCAAGATATGCATCTTGATCATGCTTCGCTAACAAAGCTTCTTCTGAATAGCTTGCGTGTCCTGATCGTAGATCCGAGAATCACTTCACTGCCTACCCTTGGCTCAGGCCACGCCTCGCAGGTACAGATGCACTTGGCGCATATTTCCAGGAACCGCCCTCATGCCTTTGCATCAGTAAGCCGGACTCACTGTCAGACACACTCCGCGTCGCCAACGTCTCTCCGAACCAGCGTCCTTTCCGCAGCCATCCATGCAGCAGAACAGTGCTTGTTCGCAAGCCTACTGGTCTGGAGGTTGATTCACAGACATCTTAGAGGCCGCCTTCACCTGCCGTTGGCTGGCGTCAGTGTCACATGAACTGAGCGGCTCCACCGTGATACACTTACCAAACGCCCCCTTCGCCTTCCGCACGTACTCTTGGAACTCGAGAGTCTGCGTCGCCATAGCAGTCTTTGTGAGTATTGCTACGAGAAGATCGTTCAAGTGTTGGTCTTCCAGGCTCTCAAGCCAGATCTCCTCTACTGCGGCGGCGAGGACCGGTTCTCCAACTTGGAGAGCGCGCCCTTTCGCGGCATCGACAATGCGCCGGACCTTCGCAGCGTCGTAGAAAGTGGGTGTGTCGTCGTCGTCTGTCTCATCGGCTGCAGTCCCAGAGATACATGTGGGTGCGGCGCCTGCTCCCATAGCCGCACTTGGCCCGTGTTCGCTACGATTGATATTACACTTGGCTGTTCCTGTAAGCTGATGTAGCCATGCTGTAAATAGGGAGAGCTGAAATTCCCGGTGACCTCAAACTGCGCAGTAGCCATGTCGCTTTCATGTAGACCCTGAAACGACGAACCGGACTTTGCACTTTGCCCAGCACGTGAAAGTTAGCCAGTGATCAAGACGATACACTGACATGTTTGATCTTATTCCATCATCTCGCCGGTTGGCAATCTTCGGGTATCGAAGGTCTTGTAGTACACAATATAACGCGTCGAGATACGTCGCTCCAGCTATCACAAACGCACCACCAACGCCCACGCTCATGCTCAGACTTCGATCGTTCACCCCTCTTCGGTCTAGTCAACGAATATACGTCCGAAACCATGCGCTAACTTGTCCATCACACTCCTAACTCGCTGTAATCAAAACATAGCTAGTGATAGCATTCATTCTTTCCGCGCTCAACTTCAAGCCAACCTTCAACAGCTCTTTCGCAACTTCGGGGTCTTTGCTCTGCAGCTCCTCCCACTTCTCTAGCGTCAAGAGCCACGCAATGCAGTCCTGCTCGGCGACGACGCTGCTTGTCCGCCTCGTCTCGCTGAAGAACGGCAGCTCGCCACATGTCGTGCCGGCCACAATGCTCTCATGGTAGTTGCCTTGATCGAGATCATACTCCGCGCGTAGCATGCCAACCTGGAGAAGGTAGAAGCCATCAGGCTGATCACCTCGAGTGTACAGCATCTGGCCCTTGATGAACTCTCGCTTGGTGAAGAAGGGCATGGCGCGGAACCAGAAGTCCTCATTCTTGTTGGTGAGATCTTGGAATGCTTGCAACATCAGTGGGAGAGGCTGCTTAAGATTCTTCCATTTCGACTGTTCAGCACGCTCCGTTGTCTCCGTGATCGCGGTCGTAGCTGCCTGGTACAGGAAGTTGCGGCGTGGCGATCCTAGCATGCCTTCAAAGGAAGACGGTTGGAGATGCGAATGATCCTGTTGCTCCTCGATCGGTACCGGAGGCGAGGATCCTGGCTTCCGCGAGCCATGCTTCTGCTTCTCGCTCAACACCATAAGAAGCTCATTTTCACAAGCCTCTAACGCGCCGTTAAGACTTTCGAAGACCTTCGGCGCAGGCACTGCAGCGTCTTCGCTATCGACAAAGAGGCCTACCATCTGAAGACTCCTGCCGACTTCGCTCTTCAGCGTCACGCCAGCCATAGACATCTTCACTTCTCTGCTGTGGAGAATACGGTTCATTCTGTTGAAGGCTTCAGCCGCCGAGAAGTCAATGCCAGTGACGTGGTCAAAGTCCAAAACGAGGTATCTGATTGGCGATGCTGCAAAAGCTTCAGCGTCAACTAGCGCTCGTACCGTCTTCTCGACTTTGACGATAGATCCAAAGAACAGGTACCCTCCGAGCTTGACGACACGAATTTGCTTTCCAGCTTGGTGCAAGTAGTTCCGTTGGCGCGGGTGGCGACGAACAGTAGACTCGGCTACGGCACCGCTGAATTCGGCTCGTATGACAGTCTTGCGCGAGGTCTGAACAACGTAGACCAAGCAGGCCAGACCAATGCCAATGGCGATACCGACGACGAAGTCATAGATGCCCATCACGACTGCAATGACCACGATGGTAAAGTACTCCAGGCGGTATAGCTTTCCGTATGTTGCCACGATAGCCTCCTGAGTCAGTTCAATGCCAAGCATGTAGATGAGTGTGCCAACTACCATGACCGGGACATAGCCAATCACGACCGGTCCTGCTACCCAAAGACCAGCTGTTGCTGCAGCCAGAAGATAGCCAGCGAGCCTAGTGTTGCCGCCTGTGTCCATGAATAGCACGCTGTTGACGAACACCAAATAGTTTTGAATGCTTCCTAGGCATCCTGAGAGTGTATTCGAAATGCCGTGCATGATGAGCTCCCGGTTGATGCTAACATTGTCCTCTTGGACAACAATTGCAAGATTTGGTACGTTTATAGGAACGTGCAAGATGCCAAAGAAGGTAAGAGCCAGCTGAGATGGCACCGTCATCCACAAGGCATCCCAATCGATCAAGCTGAACTTATAATAGCTGTAGAAGTTATAGAAAGGAACTCCAGCAGCTGGTGCCGAGAAAACCCATCCATTAGCCCGCAGACTTTCCATGCTGATAGACGGCACGGCGGTCGTGATGATATAGAAGATTGCAGTGATGCCGATGTAATACGCCGGCACGAGCCATGCTCGATCGTAAAAGTGCTTGACAATCAGAAGCAGGATTGCGAGCACGAGCGGTGGTATCCAAAGCACCACAGTATCTGCAGAGAAGAGCTTCCGACCCACTTCCAAGGTGAATTCAAGGTTGCCATCCAACCTTGCCGACACCTCAATGCCGGTGATGAATAAAAAGATGCCGACGCCGCCAATGCACCCTGTGAGTATCGAGTGAGGAAAGAAGTTGACAAGTGTCCCTAGTCTCGCGCTGCCCAGGACAAAGAAGACGATGCCAGTAATGATCGAGCTCATTGCGTACGACGTAATGACCGTCGCCCGTAGAGCCGCCGCATTCTCCGTGCCCATCCTGTTCATGATTAAGTATGTCATTTTGTGGAAGAATGGCACCACTTCGATCATTTCGGAGCCTACGCCACCGCGAAAGATGCTGCCTGTTGAGTATGTGAGCTGCGAAACGATGCAGCTGACGTAGAACATAGATACACCATCTGGACCCATGTCGGAGAATACCGGCTCGCCGAGTGGGAATAGAATGATGCCGTAGGAAAGCGCGTCAAGCAGGTTCAGAAGCAAACCTAGAAAGACGGCAGGAAGCACGCGCACTGGCTCTAGGATCACCGTGTTACCGACACGTCGCATGTCCCAGCCCTTCGGATTCAGTGCGGTCCGCCATACTCCAGAGCCGAAGTCTCTGAGTGACGGGTATTGATGACCAAGAGGGTTCCAAGAGCCAAACTTCTGACTCGATTGCTGCTCGGCATCCGTTATGGTGTCGTATGTCTGCTTTCGAGGCGAAGATAAGCGCTCTCGCGGCAGGAGTGGGCTGACCTCCGTGACTGGTAAGGTATCGTCCTCGTTGACAACCACATCTGGCACGTGAGCAGTCGAGCCACTTCTGGAAGGAGTATCATCAGGATCTACATCAGACGAGTCCAGATACGCGTTAGGCGGCTTCTTGTGCAAGGCCTCTGTGAGTTCTGAAGAAGCAGGAGGAGCTGCATGTTCGCCATCAGGAGTGGCGGGTTCAGACCGCTCTTCGATAGTTTCGTGCTTCCGAGGCTGGCTTGCCCTCCGTTCAAGTCCTTGCTTCTCCGGGCTGAAGTGTTGAGACATCTCGGAATCGCTCAGGAAAGAGGATGACAGCTCGGCCGTCTGCTCACGTACACCAGAGGAAGAGTATTGTACAGTTTCTGCACATCAATCAGAGACGCAGCACTTTGTTCGTCGAATCAGGACATCGTACCTTGCGCTCCATGGCTTGCGTGATGAATATAGCTCCGAGAGGGTAGACTGTAGGAGGACGAAAGCCCTGCAGTCGATCCCGTAGATACGGTTCGTCCAAACTTTAACGGACGACCTATTGGCCGACCACTGTCCTGGCCGGTCGTGTCTCGTACGTCTGCCGAGTTCGTTGCATCGTGAAAGGGTAGACTCTGATTGTCAGAAACTACGGACGACGTGCGTCTTCGTTTGAAAAAGTTGCCAGACATATTGCCTCCGAGAGTCCAGTTTACTGGAAGTGACGGCAGCACGGTCTTCGATAAAAATCATCACATAAGAGCACATCAGCGGCACCAGAGGCAGTTTGACATGTTTGCTTGGGTTAGCACGCAAATTCTTGAGCTCAACAGCAGAAGGTACGCGAAGGGTGTTCTAGGGCTGTCAAGGCACCAGAAGTTGCCCTGCCGAGCCCAAATCCAGCGGCAGCTTGCGGGCCGGGACTTCACGGAAGCCAAGGACTACCTAGTCACGATCGATATAAAGTCGCATAAGTTGGTGCGGACAATAACAGAAGACGGGGAGCTTAAATGAGTGTGATTCGAATTTGTACGACGTGAAGAAGCACCATACGGCCTGTTGCAAGATTACAGCCATGGCGGTTTATCATGTCTACAGCACTCGTCCGCTATGTCTTGGAAAGCAAACTGAACAAAGACACCACGCTATCATCACTTTTATGCTGCAATCTCCGGCATCAGATCTATGCCTTCCTCTTCTGCAGCCCGTGTAATGTACCCTCGAACCTTCGCATCTGGCGCCAGATCGATGGCTAGCGCTCCACGACTATCCTTCTTTCCTGTCTCTGCGCCGGCCTTCAGCAGCACTAACGCAGCGTCTCCGTGGCCCTCAGCTATAGCGTGATGCAGTGCCGTGCTGCCATCCATGTCCGTCGCATTCACCGGGCTCTTGTTCTCGAGCATCAACTTGATCATTGGCACATGGCCGACAGCCGCTGCTCGATGTAACGGTAGCTGTCCGCGCTTGTCCTTCACGCGAGCCGTTGCCTTGTGAGCGATGAGCTTCCGAGCTATGTCCAGGTTGGACCTGGACGCTGTGAAGTGCAGCGCAACTTGTCCGTTGTTTGTCTTCGTGTTGACTTCGGCTCCTTTCACGAAGAGGAAGTCTACCAGCGCATCCGCATCTTTCAGGCTTGACGCGATCATCAGCGCCGTCCATCCAGCTCCATCTTGCGCGTCCACGTCGAAGCCTCTTTGATCGGCAAGAATTTCTACGACAGGCAGGTGATTGTAGGATGCGGCCCAATGTAGAGGAAGTCGGTCGTCATCGTCGCGGCGGTTGGCGAGGCGTCGATCGGCGTTTAGAAGGGATTCAACGAGTCTTGCTGTGGAGAGTCAACGAACGCTTCGATGCCGGCGAAAGCGCGATAACACTTACTTTGGCCTTCGCGAGCCGCAGCATGGATAGCGAACTTCGCTTGCTGCGCTTCAGCGTCCATTGCGCGTCGGAGCTGTTTGCAAGGTGGCCTGTCAGTTCTCCGAGCTTGAAGGATGACGTAGGCTTATGCAAGCTCTTCGGCAGCATCCGCGAAACGCCTGAGCACGTGACAACATCCTCCAAGTCCACGTGCTTCAGGTGCGAGCTGAGCAGTGAATGTGCCTCTACACGCGTTATCTTCCGCTTGCCTCATCAACAAGGACGGTGAGGCCCCGCTTGTCCTCGACCTTGACCTCTGGTCCTCCAGAGTGTACTCTGAGAGTCTTCTGATAGTACGAGTCGACAACCTGCAAAACAGGCCAAATCCAGCGACCCTCGGATTGATCGCCTTTCGTTTCACTTTCGCCTTGGTCGTGCAGAAGTAGATGGTAGTCTACTCGCAGCCTGCTAAGAGGTGCAAGGCTCAAGGTTCGATACTTCGGGCCGCTGAAAGCGAAATCGTCATTCGCCTCCATTGTCAGAGCGAAGGTAAGGAAGTGGGTCGATGGGTTCTCGAGGTGATAGTGCAATACGATTTCGCCTTGCTCAGATGTGTTGTTGTCGACGGTGCAGAGTACTCTCGGCTCTGAGCTCGGTAATGTCAGCCGGGGGACCGGTAGGCTGGTCGTCACCTCTTCTGCGGAGTCCGAGTTGCGCGACCAGGTGATGTCTAGTGAGAGCTCCACATCAGTCGGTCGCCGATCGTCCAGAGACATCCTCTGGGTGGAGAACTCAAAGTCCAGCGTTGTCGATTCATCTTGCGCCAGATTCTGCTCCTTGCTCGAGGCGGTTTCCGCTACACTGCAGCTTCCACCGTCCGCTATGCTGTCCAGGAGGACCTTCACGCGACGGACCGTGAGGTCGTCTGGAGCAACCGACTTGACTTGGCTACCCAAACGCCACCTCTGAGGAATACCTTCGGCACCCGTGCTATTACTTGACGCTATGAAGTAGCTTGGCCAAGGTCCAGGATGGAGTAGCGGTCCAAAATTGTACTTTGCTTCGAACAACGTACTGATGTTCAGCTCTGTCGTCAAGGTCTTGACGAGCGGCGTATTTGCGTCTGACTCCAGAGTGTATCGGATCTCGACTTCTAGAGAGTAGATAGAAGGCTCAGAAGGTGCGGCTATCTCCAAGCTTGCTTTATATGATCCTCCGGGGTCAAGACGACCAACCACTATTTCACTGCCGTCGACCGGCTTTCCATCCCAGTGTATGGCCGGAGGACTCTCCACTTGTCCTGAGCATCGCAGAGCTGCATTCGCCAGGACGGCTTCTACCTCACCGTTGACCAGCTCGACATCAAGGTTAATATGCTCGTCGACGTAGTAGTGCTTGTGTAGACCATGGAGAAGCAACTGCATCTTAGGCGGTTTCGGAAGTACGGTGACGGTCGTGGTGTCGTCGTAGGGCAACGTGCTTTGCTCTATCTTGTCGTTGTGTGACAGATATACTGATGGAGATCTTAACAAGACCTCGTCGGTGAACACGTGCTTGAGCGCGAAAGTGTCACTATCAATTGAGATAGTGGCTTGCCGTAGACTGACGTTCCCTGCCTCACGAAAAGCCATGAAGAAACTGTAGATACGCTTCTGCGAAGGCCGAAGCGTCAAATCGGCATCTAGAGTCAGTGAGCCATCGCTACTTGCGGCAGTGTTCGACAAGTCCAGTAATTGCTCGAGCTCAGAATCCCAACTCTCAGACGCCCTGTGATGGATTGTAATACTTTTCATATTACCGAGCATAATCTCAACCCGCGAAAGTGCAATGGGTGCAGAGTCTTCGACATCAAGGGAAGCAAGAATGAGCTGGCACTCAATCGGCTCTCCGACATGGATGTCTTTCTCGCCGAAAGCGAACGATATGGCTATAGGGCTTAGCTTCTGCTGATCGTGGATGTTGACGACAAACTTCTCGGGTGCGATTTTGTGGTGGCCAACGTAATCCGCAAGGTCCAGTCTACCTAATGGCGATTGGATCTGGCCCAGACCGAGTGTCTCCCAAGCCGTCGTGAGAAAGACTGCAGCATTGTTCGTTTGTGCCGCGCAGTCATGTAACAGCATCACAAGCGGGCAGAAGAGATCTTCCCAATTGTCGGCCCTCCATGTAGCATCCTCCCAGAACGGCACTAGGGTCTCCAGGGCCTCAGTGTACTGACCAGCTTGCGCAAGTTGTTGGCCAAGGTCGAGCCTCAGGCGTTCAGCCGAGCGGATCTGCCCTCTGATACTGAACTCACGGATAGCTTCCGCCGAAAGTTTGCGAAGGTGTGCAATGTGATCGTAGCCTCTGTCGGATGGGTACTCTTCATGTGGCTCTGCTGCCAGATAAGTATCGTAGTTCTTCGCACGCTGCACGACCGCCGAAGCCGGAGACTGTCCGGGTGATATACGGTCCTCTTCCGGAATGGTCATTGCCTTCTCTCGACGATCTCTAGCAGAGTCGAAAGCTAGTCTCAGCCAATAACCTGGGTGATGAAGCAGGGCGAACGGCGCCGTCCGCTCAGCAGCTAATGACTTCTCGGGCGGCGCATATATCTGCAATGCTGCTATCTCTGCAGATTCCTCTGGACCCAGCTTCGCCGGCTGAAGAGTAGGAAGAGCGGCGCGTTGTATCAGCTGGGCCATTATCTCGGCCCAGCGTGACTCCCAAGCGTCCCAGCCATAGGTCTGCGAGCCTTTCCCACGGCGATCTACCATGTCCCTAGTTCGTGCTTTGTAATTGACCCAAGATACGGTGGCGCCTGTCGTCAAGCCCGACCAGAGCTGACATCGCAGAATGCGCAATCCAACTATGTCGCACAACAAGCGGGCTTCGTTCCATCTGGGCGACCAACTTGGCGTAGTTTCAAGGATGCCTTCCGAGCCAAAGAGCTCTTCAATCGCTGCTGAGTAATGTCTCTCAGCAACGTCCATCTCCTGCCTGAACTCGGCGAAGACACCTTGCTTGACCTCATAGCGTGCGTTCCAACCTGGCGTCGAAAGTGCATGGCCGCCTCGGTCAACGGGTGACGTGACGGAAAGGATAGGCCCTCCACGTGCCTTCTTCCGCCGGGCGTGCTTCGTGAGATCCCTGTAGTATTCGACAACGAGTGGCTGCAGAGTGGCAAGCATAGTCTGCACGAACGTGGCAATCTCCGCTTGCGAGGACATTGGAGGCATGAAGAA
>Ga0058704_10000636_pt1 | contig 17582 bp, 13 predicted proteins | sample AgamicMgSfe_FD_71363 | JGI IMG/M metagenome (GOLD analysis project Ga0058704, IMG submission 71363) | Agave microbial communities from Guanajuato, Mexico - Mg.Sf.e | ecosystem: Host-associated > Plants > Phyllosphere > Phylloplane/Leaf | place: Guanajuato, Mexico | collected 2012-05-30
GAAGAACTACTCTATAAAGCAGCGGAGGTCGACGCTAGTCGGGTGTGCGGCGACAGAATGCAAGGAACGCGGTTCAGAAGTATATGTTGCTGCAGAGGAGACCAGTCCAACCGAGCCCGCAGAGAAGTGGTGTTTGTGGAAGGACCGGAGCGTGGGGTCCTTGGTGTGGTGTCTGAAGGGTCTGTCGCTAAAGAAGTAGTTGCTGAAAAATTCATCAACAAAGGAATGGGGGAACGCTGAGTTCTATATTTCTGACGCGAGAGCATATCCGGCGGGGGCTAGACCAAGGCTTCCAGAACGAAGGACACAATCGTCTTACTGTGGACTCGTCTCTATCGTGGGTCCGATGTATTACGGGAATGTACTGTCCAGCAGCGTTACCGTATCGGAGATACTTATGGGTGGTGGGGAGAAAGTGCTGTTTGTACCGAAGAAGTTGTTGCTTCATACCGATCGTAGTTTCTACACTTCCCGTTGCCGCATATCCCTCCGTCCCACCGCCTCCTTCGCCTCCCTCATCTCCTTCGCACTAAGTCCCAACGCGGTAGCATACTCCCCAAACGCCAGCACAATCTCCTCCAGTCCAGCCTTAAGTACATCCACCACCTCAAAAACCTCCTTCACGTCCCTATGCGAATCGTTGAACTGTACGTCTGTCCAACTGGGCTCTAAATCCTTCATAAACTTTTCGATGTCGGCGACGGTGGTCGTGAACGCCCGAATAATGACCGGGATATCTTTAGCCGCTTGCCCGAAATCGTCTTCCTTCAGACTGCTGACCGCGAGACGAGTCAGGGACTTCGCCGCGTGGATGATGTTGACTTTGCTGGAAAAGGGCACACCAAAAACAACAGCGCAGACACGCCGGGAGAACGTTTGCCGAAAATACTCGCCCAGCGGCGACCTAAGGAATGTTTTGGCATAGCCGTTTGCTCCCTTACTCACCCCTTCCAGACTCCAGACATCCTTCCCGCCCGTCCTCTCCTCCGTCCACTTGATCGCCTTCCTCGCTCTCGGCGTCACAGGATTCGGCGCCCCAGGACTCTGACCAAACGCCTTCGCCACTTTACCCACCGTCTGCCCGAGAGTAGGTTGACGCTTCGCGAACACGTCCGCGTTATCGTAGACCTTCTGGTTCGCTATCTTGGGTAGGCCGAGTGATTGCGCGCGTTGCTGCGCGATAAGACCTTCTTGTTGCTGACGCTGCTGCTCGGTTTGCGCGGCTTTCTTCTCGTACTCTGTCGGCTCATTGGCGAGCTTTATGCGGGTGGAGATTGCCGTGATCTCCGCGAGGCAGAGGGAGGAGATTTGCGTCCAGGTGCTCTCGGGTTTGCGGTCGACTTCTGTGAAGATGGTCTTTCGTCGGGTTTCGAAGCGGGTGCAGACGAGGTATAATTCCCAGAAAGCGAAGGAGCGGGGGGTAGTGTTCTTGGCTTTGAAGCCGCGGATTAAGCTGCCGTTTGGGTCTTTGCTTTTGGAGAGGATTGTTTGCCCGCTGGCGTCTTTGATTTCGGAGGTGAGGGGTTGGCCTTTCTTCAGAGGTAGTTGGGAGACGTAGATGGTGAAGACTGCATTGCTGAGCTCCCAGAGGAGAATGAGCATGGCGGAGGATGTGACCGCCTGCCAGGCTAGCGTCATGGGATGAATGAGGCCGCCTGGGCCGGCGTTGGCAGGTAGTTGGCGCACCAATGCGCGTGCTAGCGGGTAGGCCATGTAGTTCCATGCTGGTTTGCGTAGGAAGATCTCGTAGACTGGGAAGCTGAGAATGACGCCGCAGATCGTGAAGGGTATCACTCGCCCAACAATGCTTCCAGCTTGCGCATACAGCTGCCGTACCGGCTCGGGCACCCTCTCACTCCCACCTGCTTGCCGCTGCGCCACCTCTTCCTTCTCCCCGATGATCAAGCTATCCCTCTCCCCATACAGATGCCACACGGCCTGCGCCACACTCATCGTCACCCAAAAACACCTCAACAACACCGGATTCTCATTCGCCCTCGGCCTCTCATAACTCCTTCCCGAATCGATCCACCCCAGATTCGCCTCTCTACCCTTACTCCAGATATACACCTCCCCATAGAACCATCCGCTAAAGACATACCACGCCACTGTCATCCAGCTCCTCCCACTCGTGACCTTTTGCACGAACGTCTCGAAGCCGCTGGTTGTGTTGCGCCGACCGACTTCCATGTTCATCACGCGGACGATGAAGACGGCCAGGCAAGGTATAGCGAGCATAAATGCGCGCAGGCCGGTCATGCTGAGAGGAAACCAGAACCAGAGCCAGCTAGGTGAGCTGGACATGAGGGTGCTTTCGAGCCAGCAGAGGGCGAGGAGGAGGAAGGCGGCATTGGTGAAGCGGCGGTGGAGGGCGGGGGTGAGGAAGTCTTTGTATGGTCGTGCCTGTGGCGCCGCGGCAGGTGCAGGCATGTTAGCAGTGAGTTGGGCATTTTGAAGGCGGGTTGCGGTTGTTGTTTGCGTTGCCATGCTGGAGGTCGGCGGGCTTGGGAGCTGCTTCTCAGTCGGAGGGTCGTATGGTTGACGGGCTGTAAATCAGCGCATAACGCTACAAGTACAGAATGCGGCAAGAGAGTGTGCGAAAGTGTTAGCGAGCTTGAAATGACATTCACTTTCGTGTTTCTGTTCCCCAAGACGAACTTACCAAAATCACATGTTTGGCCGTAACCCGTTTTGGCAAGCGCGGCGCGAAACGTCACTTCCGAACGCCGCGCAGCAGGAACGATGCACGAGCGCCTGCAGGCATCACCATTCGGCTTCAACTATACATACTCATTACCGGAACGCCAGTCGCATACAACTCCACACGCAAAGAAAGCGAGACGAATATCACGACCAACCTTACAGCAATAGCGATCATGTCCTTCCAAGACTCCTCCAACCTCGAATCCCAACCCACAACCTGGCGCCGCACCGACGACCCCCAATACGCCGACGACCCGGAATTCCAATCCTACACCGCCGCCCTCTCCGACAAACTCTTCTCCCTCACCTCCAACATCTCCCGCCTCTCCAACCAAATCGCCCTCCTAGGCACCAAGCGCGAAACCGACCGTGTCCGCGAACGCGTCCAAGACCTCTTATCAGAGACCGGGGATGGCTTCAAAGAGATCGGAGAGGGCTTGAAGAAAGTCCAGGCCTGGCATGATCTGGGGCCGAGCCAGAAGTACACGCAGGGGAAATTGAATACGGAGTTCAAGGCGTCTTTGACGGAGTTTCAGAGTTTGCAGCGGCAGGCGTTGGAGAAGCAGAGGGCGAGTGCTACTGCGGCGAAGGCGGCTTTGGAGTCTGAAGGGGGGGAGAGTGCGACGACGGATTTGGGGAGGCAGACACAGGAGCTGTTGCAGGAGCAGCAGCCGAGGTTGGCGAATCAGGACGAGGTGGATTTTCAGGAGAGTTTGATTATCGAGCGGGAGAGTGAGATTCGGAATATTGAGCAGAGTGTTGGGGAGTTGAATGAGTTGTTTAGGGATGTGGCGCATATGGTTCATGAGCAGGGGACATCTCTCGACATCATCAGTGAGAACGTCACGCAAACACGAGACGATACGCAGAATGCGGATCAGCAGCTGCGGACAGCGTCCAAACATCAGAAGAGTGCGAGAGGGAAGGCTTGCTGTTTGCTGTTGATATTGGTTGTTGTGCTTGTTATCATCATCCTGGCGGCGGTACTTGGTTAAGTTGGGGACTTTGGGAGTGGTGTATTTGAGAGCTTGTAGTATATGGCATGGCGTTGTAGCGCCCGCACGGACTGTGCGTAATGTCTTGTTTCCCAGCAGTCGGTCGACGCTCGACTCTCCATCCCTTTGGGAAGTAGCAGTCTCAGATGGTAAACGCTGGTGTCTTGCAGCAACCAGTGTTGACAGAAAAAAGAGATGCAAACAAAGGAAGCAAGCTACCGACTTACTACAGAAATGGCCTACAATCAATCCTCATCTCACATTAGTTTACCTCTTAACAGGCATCCATGTTCGACTCCAGCAGAAACGCCAGCGATGGCACAACGACAAGCTCCACCGGGTCTCTTCCGCATCGTCTTCGACCCCCACACGCTCACACTTGCCTTACACTGGCCTTACTGCTTACACAGCCGCCCAACTCCGCCGCGCCCTTCACTCCCTAGCTGCAATGCTCGTCCAGCGTCTCGAGGTGCAGGACCACCTGAGGCATCGACACATCATCGCTCCCGATGGTCGTCGCAGACGCGAAGTTGTGCTCAATGCTGCAACGGATCGAGCGGTTGTTGAGCTGGCGGCGGAGTGGGTGCCTTTTGCGGTCGGTGGGGTATGGTATACATACGGATAAGTGTTGGGCGAGTAAGGGATGTGAGGGGTTTGTGTTGAGGATGCTTGTTTTGGTTTGTTGGCATGATTGCCGACAGGTGACGAGCTGGGAGAAGACGGTCGGAGAGGTGTAGAAGGTCAGCGAAGCGACAACGCCATCAAAGTTTGGCGACGACGGAGACTCGCCTGCTCACGGCCGCGCTCACTAGCATACTCTCTCTCAACGTCACGGAAGCCCAGAAGTCAAGGTACCGGAATAGCACCTGGATGAAGTACGATACGCTGAGAAGTATGCTGAAGATGATGATGGCACGGAAGGCGCTGTATCGCTTTTCTCGCTTTAGTTTGGTGAACGCGAGCGATCGGGTTTGCAATACAGGTGCTTGGAAATCCACTGTGCTTTGGAGAGCGCGAGATTTTGGGTCCTTGTAGTGGCGGAGGGAGCTGGTCGGTCGTGGTATGAGACAGTCTCACGGCCGGATCGTTGGAGCAAGCATCGCCAGTGAAGGTGAGCAGAGTATTCGATGCGAGTAAACAGAGCTATACACTAATTGCGCATTGCAGACCTGCAAACAGTGGCCTCTGACTGACTTCCCGGAGATTGCTCGACATCCAGGTGGAAACGTCCTTTAGCATAGACTATACCCCAAGGACTCCCAACTCTGCACAGCACGTGCCACATAGTAAGAAGCCGCCACAGCAGTGTGACGAGCACTGAACACAAGGCGGCGTCGATACCGATTAATCAAGACGTCAGTATGGGACATCACCGATAACGGTATAACATATCGTTCACTAAAGAGTGGACGCCTAAAAACATCTCGGTAATAAGGATCGTGATTGGTGCAGCGCTGGCGAATGATTGGTGCGACGGACTCAAGACTGTTGGACCCCAATTGGGAGCCAGATTCTGTGTGACTGACAAATCGGCAATGTCGGCCAAAACCTGCCACTAGTTGGGACGGGAAGGATCAACGCTATGAACACACTACATGTGTGATTCCCACGCTGTCCAAGTCTGCCACTCCGCAACCGCGAATTTCCTTGTCCTCTCAGAGCCAAACAAGAGTTTCTCACGATGTCGAGATGGCTTTCGCTTGTTCTATACCTGCTACTGTGGTCCTTTTGGCAGGTTACGACTCTGGCACAAAGCATTGCGAAACCTCAGTTGACGGACGTGATTGCGAGATATGTGCTGCAGGGTATTGGGCTCTCAGGTAGCGCGACTCAGTCATCTTCCACGGCACTTCCAAGGAAAACATTCGATGAGAAGGTGCCGAGTCTCATTTCTGGGACGGGCAATGTGCATTATACGAACACATCGCTCGCCTCGTCTTCAAGTACTGCAGGAGTTGGAGTTGGAGTTGCGAATGGCTCTACAAGTCGGAAGGTATCCGCACCACCCACGCAAGGCGTAGGCCACACGACGGTATTCCTCAATGCTACATGGACGGTACCGGCAAGTGGAAGTGATACGTATCCTGCATACACAGCCGTGCGGACTTATCCCACAAGATCGACTGCCCTCTGATCACGCCTGTAGGATCCTCTTACGCTTCAGAGTGCAACCAAGAATGGCTCTCATACGCGAACCTTGATAGCAGCCTCCCGGTATCCACAAGTGTCTTGACATCCAGCAACGCTAGCTTCATCCCCGGGTACTCCGCTCCCTTGACTACTCTTTGTCCAGGCAATACGCAGATAGATGGTCCACTAGTCTTGACGGCGAACCATACGAGCTTCACTGCGATCTACAGTACCATAACCTCGCCCACAATCACAACAGTCGGATCTCCGAGTTGTAGTATCCTACCAACAGATTGCAATAACTTGGTCACTTCGTACGAGACGGCCATGTCAGCGCTGGGATCAAGTGGACAGACGACAAGTATACCTCAAGCGCCGGATTGCGTGCCGGATTTCGCTCTCGGGCAGTCTTCGTCTTCGCAGACTGCGACAGCGCAGTCTACAACGGTGACTTCTTCGTCACGAATCGCAAGCACTGTGTCCAAAAACGTTACTTCGGACGCAGTATCGAGTACGGCTCATCAAGCGGACGACAATAACGACTGTATCATCTTCGGCAGTGGTGTTCAGGTTATGTACTTCCCGGTCACGACTTCAACATCAAGGGATGTTTGCGGAGCTTGGCCGACGGCTAAGCCCATTCTATGTCCGTATGGAACTGCGACGGGAGTTGCGACGGTCGTCGGCGGAGGAGAAGTACCTGATTGCATATACACCTCCGTGTCTACTCCACTAGCAAACGAAACTTATCAGGGTAAGACTCTCCTGCGTTGGACCTGCGCGACCGCAGCCATGCCGTACACTTCCAGCTGATCACTTCTACAGGACCACATGGGATTTCGCAAGGAACTACATTCCGCGAGGACCTTGTGTACGTCTCCATCCAGTCGGTCTGGGCCTCGGACGTCCTCAACGGACGCACAGTAGGCCAAGGCCATAGCGATCAGCTAATTTCCCTTCCTTCAAGCGAAGTCTACTCTATGTGCATATCCAAATCGCCGGACCAGAGTTACGTCCCGCTACACTCTTGGCTAGCCTACCCTTACAATTTCGACGACTTGAATGGACCCTTGCCGGAGAGTGCGTGGAATTGCTTGCCATACTGCTCCTACAATCCCGCACCTGTGATAGAAGGCCAGTACACGCCGACGACCACTGCTTTCTATGTGAATGGCGAGCCTATAGTGACGCGGTTCGACGGGTACTGTGCACCATACGTCAGCAGGGATTGGTACAAACCATGGATCGCTGTCCCTCCGCAGCTCTTCGCCTTAGACTCTGCCTGGGCGAACTGCGGAGTGGGGCTGGGCGGTTGGTATGACCCGCCCACCGCTCTTTCTCCGGCGACGACTGTAGCAGGGCCAACTTTCTTTGCGGGTAGTGCAACTCCTGCACCGCATATTACATCTTCCGCGGTCGTGTCTACAAATCTACCCGGATCGCCAACGACTTCGCAAAATCCGGCGACTGCAAGTGATCCTGAGCTCGCAACTTCCGCGGCCTCTTCGACAGCACCCCGGGTGGTTTCGTCGAACAACCAGGTTTCAGCCTCAACGACCAATGATCCCCTGCCACGTAGCACTCCGGCACCGGACAGCGAAGATACAAGTGCTGGATCATCCCCTTCCATATCCGCTGTTGAAAGTGTAACGTCTGCCGCTACGGCGGCGCAAGCCAGCCCTGTGCCTGTGTCTAGCTCAGCGGACCCCAACTTAGCGAGCGCTCAAAGCACGAATGGCTCGCCGAGCTCTCTGTTATCCACTGTCGCCACGCCCACCAGCGTCGAAGGAGTGAGCATCTCGGGCTCTGCCAGCCAGAACATTGCAACCATTCTGTCTCTGATACAGTCCTTGACAGGCGTCGCTCCTGGAGAGGTCAGCTCCGACCCTTCGAAGACAATTGCGTCGACGCTTAGCGCTCTAGGATCTCTGTCCTATGCGGCAACAACTCAGGGCGAGGGAGGTGGTTCTACGCGGCCGTATGCTGCTTCAGGTGAAAGTACGCCATCCGACGACCCGGGGACTGACATCACGACGGTAGCTACTGCTAGTCCAGACGATCCGAATCCAACAGCCGCGATTACTCAAGCGGCCGGTCCATCACAGGGCGTCCAAAGATCGGGGAACGATATATCCCAACAGCAGAATCAACCCCAGTCGACCCAGCAAGTCGATCCGCCTCGATCTTCTACGAACGGAGCGCCAGCAGCGATCCCCGTTTCATCGCACAACTCATCTCCCACCGGAGCGGTCACCTTCGAGGCTGCTGGGCAGACATTCACCGCAGTGCCATTATCTGGAGCGAGCAACGTCGTTCAGATAGGCGGCAGCATGCTAAGTCAAGGCGGTCCCGCTGCTACCTTGGCTGGGGCAAGCTTAAGCGTGGGGCCTTCCGGCTTGCTTGTCGACGGATCTTTAACTGCAGGAGCATCAGGTTCGTCGCAGGCTCTGCAAGCTACGTACACCGTCGCCGCCGGCTCTTCTATTTACACCATCATTGCTCCATCACCGATAAGCGGGTCTAGCGCCGTCGTCCTTACCGCAGGTGGCTCTACGCTCATCTGGGAAGCTGACTCTAGTGTGTCTCTTGGCGGACCTAGGACTAGCTTTGTATCATCAGGGAATATTGCAGTCAGTACTAACGGCGACCCGACTGCAGCGCCGTCGCAATCTGCTCAATCGGGTCAAGGCGGTGGCAACGGATCTACTCAAGACGGAGTAGACCCAACCGTTATAACCATTGGCACATCTGCCTATACCATAGCAGCTTCGCATCTGGGAGGATCGAATGTCGTAGTGGTAGCTAATGGAGGGTCTACGATCACCTTGGTGCCGGGCTCATTCACAACGCTTGGGAGCGAGATCATCAGTGCCGCTTCATCAGGCGCAGTGCTAGGCACTGGGACTGCTGCAACGTCGGTTACGTTGCTGGAAACTCATTCGATCTCATATCGAACCATTACTTCGGAAGCAGCTGCACAGGACGGATTAGACCCGACCGTTGTTACCATTGGTACATCTGCCTATACCATAGCAGCCTCGCAGCTGAGAGGATCGAGTGTCGTAGTAGTAGCGAACGGAGGGTCTACAGCAAACTTGGCATCAGGTTCATCTACAGAACTTGGGGGCGAGATTATCAGTGCCCCTTCAGCAGGCGGCGCGGTAATAGGCACTGGCACTGCTGCGACGTCGATTACATTGTCGAAAACTCATCCGATCTCAGGTTCAACTGCCACTTCTGAAGCAGCTGCCAGCACACCTCTACAGACCGGTACTGCCACAATAGCCTCCGAGTCTACCAGGAAAAGCAGTGCGAACGCGCGATGGATGGTTCCCAGGATCGCGACGCTACTTTGGCTGACTTTTACTGCTGGAGCAGTTTTGCTTGCGTAGATATTGGTCACTCATGGTTCTGTCACCGTACGTGCAGGAAAGACTACGCTACAAACCGAACACATTGACGCTCGGATGACTCTCGGATAACCCTTCACGTTGCTTTGACTGCTCAGAAGAGTACCCCCTTCACCTGGTCGCTGTTCTTCACACTGATGTTCTTTATCATCACCACCCACACGAGGGTGAAGGCCATGACTGCTGTCCCGGCGATCAACATCCTCGTCTGCGCCATTGCGTAAGCTCCGATGATAGCTTCACGGACCGGCGTGCCCCATGCGTAGCTCAGCTGCGTATCTAGACTTTCGTAGATGGCATCGAGGTCCTTCAATGCCGATGCCGGTAAACGCTTCGCCAACTGCTTTGGCATAGTGTTGGTCCAGATGGCGCCTGAGACCGCATTCCCGACCGCCCCGCCCATGTAGCCAAACAGACCGAGCAGTGCGAGGACAGCGGCGACGTCTTTGTGATTGGCTACGGCGAGAGCGGAAACCTGCTCGGCCATCGTAAAGGTCCCACCAGCGATGGCGATGAAGCATTGGCACATTACAATGTACCCTACGCTTCTGCCGGGCCGTCGGAAGTAGATCATCAGGCCCTGAGCGAGGATATAGAGTGGCACCGCGAACCAATAAAGCCACTTGAATCGGCCGGTCCGCTGGATCGCAAGACCAACGATGATGCACCACACGCCGGAGACGACGTCGTAAGAGGAGCCGATGTACCCAGCTTGAGCGACGGAGGTGCGGTAGACAACTTGGAGGTAGGAGGTGAAATAGCTGTCCCAGCAGTAGTAGGCGATCTGCCAGGTTGCGGTGAGAAGACAGGTGCCGAGCAGTGTGCGGTTGACGAGGAGATGGTAAGGAATGAACGGCTTGGGCGCGAGATAGCGTTCGACGAAGTAGGCGCTGATGAGAAGGACGACGCCAAGAACCAGCATGGCGATGATGTATCCGGATTTCCATCCATCTGGCGCTCTGTCTGCAAGGGAGAAGGGAAGGAGGAAGAGCGAGAGGCCGGCAGCCAGGATGAAGACGCCAAGGACTGGGCGGTTGTTAGTTTTGGAGAGTAGCGAGGGTCCTGAGATGAAGTCACTGACCGTCAAACTCAACAAGATAGAACCAGATGTTCTGCATCAACATTCGTCCGCTCCTCTGCTTTACCAGCAGACCTCGTTGTCTCGCCTTCCGCTCGGATCTCATCAGGATGACGACCAACGGTAACGCCACGAAAGGCAAAATGATACAAAAGACTCCAAATCCCCAACGCCAGCTGATCTGCTCGTAGAATGATTCCGAAGCTTTGGGCCCGGCGAAAGCGGTAATGATCCAAGGTGAAGCTGTAAACGCGTATGCCAGACCACGGCTCCGGAGGGTCGACGTATCGGCAGTCAGCACATCAACACTGTAAATCATCCCGGTGAAGCCGACAGAGTAGAAGACTTCTGCCGCGGCGTAGGTGGTAATGTTGCGGCAGACGGCCATCATGATCAGACCAAGTGTTGCAATCGTTGCCATGACTGCAAAACCTTGCCAACGACCCCAGATGTTGAGAACCCTGGCAACGATCGGGTAGAAACAGCCACTCATGATGTTCGCTACGACTGATATGGTGGAAGTTAGGGAGTGTAGTTCGAAGCTGCTCGTGACGAAAGGAGTGAGGTTGGAGGTTATGGAGGACTGGAAGGCGTTGACGCAGTAGGCTGACCAAAAGCTGTATCGTAGGTCAACTTAGTGATTCTTCTTACAACCGATACTGATAAGACTAGGCGCACCAAATGTAGACCATAGTGAGAGTAGTCCTCGTCCAGGATGCTGTGATTGCTTCCGCGACAGCGACGCCAGCCTGCGCATCTTCCGATGGCAAGGCTTCGATGGGCTTTGGAAGACTTTCGACATCCTTTGCCTCTTCGATAACCGGGTCTTTGCTCTGTGAGACACGAGCACTGCTGCTGTTCACATCGTGCAACTCCTGTGCAGGCACAATGTCCGTGTCATTCCGTCGGAGGGCCCAGGTGGGCCGCTTGAAGGGCATCTCTTGTGGCCGTCCACCACGTCAAAGAGAATTACCTAGTCAGAAGTTTGAGCGTAGCGGAAGCCTCCAAGCAGGGCAGGTGACGATACTCATACCATGCGAACCCTCTCCCAAATCCGGTGTGCGGAAACAGAAATCTGCCAACGTAGGGCAAATGGCGGCAGCTATGTGGTGGCTGCATGCTTGTCTTCCCACCGCCTCGTATCCCAAACATTGGTTGAACATCCTCCAACTCTAACTGTGCTTTCGTCTTGCTCGGTTTCGGCCTTTCCAAGCGATCTTGACTTACGAAAGGAACGAAGGATCTGATTAGATCTTCCGATAGGCTCACTTTCACGTGTTGGGTGGAGATTGATAAGATTAGATCCAACTCTACCGCATAACGCCCGTAACATTGGACATTCCAAGACATGCTAAGCACGACGGTGCAGGTGAAGGCGTTCTCGGCGTCTTGTGCGTTAGGGCAGTCTTTGCTCGTACTACCGTAATATAGTCCGATATCGGCGCAGCTGGCGGACACTCTGATGACTGTCGGCTCCGATGAGCAGCAGTGAGCACTGTCAGACGGCTCACGCTCGATCGAAGTCGAATCAGTCTTGGGCCATTAACTTCGTGAAAGTGGTCAATAGGCAAACATCATTATTGCATGGTGACATTGGAGGTTGTCTGATTTGAATGGCAAGTCTTGACTGCAAAGTGCACTGTCAGACCTGCGAGGCAGGGTTGCCCCGATCAATCTTGCTCTTGCTACGCTTGATACACGCCTATGATTAGAGTTACAACAACAATGCCTGTGACCATTTCTGCCTACCGTAGCCTGTCCTTCTCAGAGCGGGTCGCGCACCTGCGGACCAAGCAACTGCACAGGCCCAATCCAAGCCAGCTCAAGAAGCGAACCCCTCTACACCATCTCAACATCGCCATCCTCCTCCCCGGAATGCCCACCATCAAAGACCCCACCATTAACCTCTCCATCCTCCCACCGCTTCCTTTCTCTCTCCTCCTTCTCAACCATCTCCCTCTCCCTTCCCGCCTTCTCAGCCTCACTCTCCATAACAACCTCGAAAGCCCTCCTCGCATCCGTCTCGGCGTCCGCGATCCATTCATCCAACCTACGATCCGTGACGTAGCCGGTGAGAAGCTCGTCCTGGATCTTGTTATCCTGTAAGATCGGATCCAACAAATCTGCTTCTGTGAAACGGTGAGCGAGGTCTTCGGGCATGCACGCCGCGCCTAGGCACTCTGAAGGCGGTAGCACGCGGATGGAGCTGTCGGGGGACAGAGGCGATGGCTGGGAGGAGAAGAGGGCGTAGAAGGTCCGCCATGCAGCCGTCTGCCGGATTGACGCCTTGGTGTCGGACTCCGACCTCCCTCTCTTAGCCTGAGATGTCGTGATCTTGACCCAGTCGTCGTGCGTATAACACCGCTTCCAGATAAGCTGCAACAACATCTCGAACCTCCCTTGCGATATCGTCGGCGCCGCAGCGTCCAGAGCTTGAAGCGCAAGCACGAACTCCGTTCCCTCCAGATTCTTCTCCGGTCTCTCAGATTCCTCAGAGTAAACATTGCTCCCCATAAGCGTCAAAACATCAATCAGCTCCTCAACCGATAACGCCTGATGATCCAGAACCCGATCCAGCTCCGTCTCAAGCAAGCGATGCAACACAGCATAGCTCCTGCTACCAGCCCCAAATTTCTGCATCGCCATCTCCACCGCCGCCTGCTGATCCAGCGCATCCCTAACCTCCACGTAAACATGCCCGTACAACTTCTCTTGCACCTCCACAATCCTCAACTGCCTCTGCGGTCTCGCAGCCACTTGCTTCATCTCCACCGAAGGCTTTCTCTCCCCTTCCTGCGCAGCAAGCAGCGAAAGCTTAGCCATGCTCAACTCCACCTTCTTCGCCCACAACTTGGTCTCCTGCTCCACCGCCGCCTCCACCAAAACACCCCCCGCATGCGCAAACTCCTCCTCCGCCCCCACATCGTTAATCCAACAAATCTTCGCCCTCGTCGGCTCGGCCCTCAAATACTTCGTCAACGCCCCTTGCCAATGTGTCTGCGCGTCATCAAGCATAAACCCCGCCCGACTCCCCGAAAACGCCTCATCGAAGAAAGCGTTAGCCCATTCCTCGCCGAATTTCTCAAAGTACTTAGTAATCTTCGTTTGGATCTCGGCCAGCAGACCACCGCAGACGATTTTCTGCTCTTCGTGTAGGTTGGGGTCGCTGACTTCGTCGATATAGTATTGGCTTTCCATGACGATAAGCTCGGTCAATGTATTCATGTCGCGGTACTTCTCCGCGAGCTGCATACCCTCGTTCGCGAGCCCGATACTAGCGAGGGAGCGGAATTGGTCATACCGTTCATCTTCGTAGTTCGTCTGCAGACTTCTCGCCATATCCCGGTCCTTCTGCGTATTGCGGCTCGACAGCCAACCAATCCGCTCTCGATACACGAGGCAGCAAACCTGAATCAGTCTTGGGTTGAAAAGGGTAATGGCCTTGATGTTCGCGTCGATTTCAGGCTCTTCGACGTCTTGCTCATAGTAATGCCTGGCGAAGTCCCGGGAGAGCTTGGCGATATTGGATGAGGCCTTGAGGATGTCCTTCGATGAAGTCCAGAACTCTGGTAAGTCGACGTATTCGGATTTGTCGCTGAGCACGCCCTCCTCTACAAGCTCAGGAGCAATGCCGTAAGCCGCAGCGTTATCAGCTCGGAAGAGAAACGCAGTCTCCATCGCTCTCGACCATAGATCGTCCGCTTCAGCGACGTACCTCACCACTTTCTCCGGCGGCTCGGATTCATTGTCTCGCAGCTGCTCAAGCAAGCCACGGATATGCGATAACACATACTCAATACTCGCCAAACCCTTGACGAAGAACCTCCGCACAAGGTCGTCCTCCCTCGTCTCCTCCAGCGACTCAAGACCGTGGTGCTGCTCCAACTGATTGCAAAGCTCATCCAACACCGTAGCCGTCCGCTTCACCTTACTGACAGCCTCCTTGTGTTCTTCAAAAGCCTTGAACATAGACTGCGCAGCGGCTACTTTCTCCGCATCCCACATCAGCTGCCACATCGCGGTATGCGACAGGGCTGGGTAGTTCTGCCTGACGTGTGCTACCAACGCACGGAGGGCGCGGGCGCGGTAATCGAGGTGCGCTTCGATAGACGTCGGGTTCGCGGGAATGAAGCTCGTAGTGCAGCGCAGTACCTCGTCACTGATGGCCAAGGTAGCCTCTTCGATCTCGTCCGGCGTGTAAGAATTGTCGCCTCGTCGCGAGAAGTCCAAGATGTTGTCCTGCATCGCGCCATAGAAGACCGCTTGGTCGATCTTGCTCTTGGCTGGTAGGCGCGTGCGCTCGACATCGCCGCTTGGATCTGTCGCAGATACGCGGACGAGTCCAGCGCCTTTGACGAAAGCTATGCTAGACGCATGGCCCGTCTTGGTGTCCTCTACGCACGCGCCAAGTATCGCTAGATCCTTGTCCGAGCGCAGGTAGACGGCATCTTCAAAGGAATGCGGCTGAATGTACGAAGCCTCATGCAGCTGCGCATTCGGGTCGTCGCCGAAGTCAACATCAGCCGTTGCGACAAGCGTGACCGCATCCTCAAAGACAACCATAGCCGTATGTCCTGGTTTCGGCAGCAGTAGTCTCGGCTTGCGCCCACTTGACGAACCATGATAACTGTCCAGCTTCAACGTCCGTTCAAAATCGAACCTATCTCCAGCCAAGCTCATCTCCGCCACACTGTAGTCGTGCGCGCCCGCATACCCCGACCGCAGCAACAACCAAACACTAAGCGGCTGCTCAGCGCCCAAGGTAGCCACTTCGTGTCCACGTACCGAATGAGCTCTATCCAAGATCACGAAGTCCACAGCCATCATGCTCTCTGCTTTCCCCTGCGTCTCAGCAGACTCCAGGCTCTTCAGCTCCTGTGCCAACACCTCTCGAAGGTCTATCGAGCTCCTGAACTCGTACCTGCCACTCCAATCCAAGTCCCAGATCTGCATCTCGCAACGCTCCGTAAGCGCGATAGCTTGCATTTGTCCTCTTTGGTCCAGCGCTCTCGTGCGTACGGCCGTAACATTCTTTTTCACTGTTCCTGACAACAAGCCCTTGAAGCTTCCGAAAATCCCACCAGAGCCTGCATCGCCCGGTCGCAAGGGTTGAGTGAAGATGCGCGCTCTCCCTTGCGCGTCGCGGAGTGTAAGCTGGACGATGCGACTGGAGGAAAGGGTGAGGATGAAGCCTGCATGGTCGGCAGACGTGAGTCCGGTAACGGTCTCGCTCGATGCGAAGCCGCTGATGGTTCCTTCAACGCCTGTCTTGCGCTCCTGGAACAACCCGAGTGAGGCTGCGCGCTCAATAGACTCGTAGAAGACGATTCTGCCCATCGTCGCAGAGATGAGGACCAGCCCAATATCCGTACTAGCTCCACTCGTCACCAATGCGCCAAACGGCAGTGTCTCGCCCTCGCGCGCTGGGAATGGCACATCGAAGACTCGCGCATTGGTGACCTGCGTATGCGCCGAGTAGTCCCAGATGAACGCGTGCGTTCTAGTAACAGCCAGCGCATGATGTCCTGCTCCAAGACTGCCACGGTACTCCACCCCCTCCTGCCTCAGCTCCCTCGGCGTAGAAGGCAGAAGCTTGACCGAGTAGACCTTATTCTGCGTCAACACCGTCGCGCCATCGCCTTTCAACGCCCGATGCTTCACTGCGCCTGTCTTCTTGCCTCCGCGTACTGCCAGCTCGGTGCTGGCGAGTGCCATCGGCGTACTGTCATTCCTACTCCTGCTGCCTCTGCCTGCGCCTGTGCTACCGCGTGCATGTCCATTGAGCTCAGTAGTACTCGCGACCTCCGACTCCATCTCTTCGGGTGTACCTCGAGGCGCGAACGCATCCTCACTAAGCTTGCTTCTCTTTCGTCGCGGAGCTGTTGTCCTCAAGCTATCTCCATCGCTCTGCCGTTGTCTCCGTCGAGGGTTGCGCGCGTTACTTCGAAGCGTGCGCTCGCTGCCTAGTTCAGGAGTTTGCGACGCCGACATCGTCGCTGTTGGTCAGGTACGCGATGGATGTAGGTTAGAACACTGTTCCCGAGCAGATGGAACTGTTTATCCTCGCGTGCTCAAGTTCGGCATGGAGCAGCTAGCTTCAAAACATTAATCGGGCTTAACGTACGGACTTATCCGTATCCAGTCGGGCAGCAAACTTCTAGAGAAACGCTTCACGAACGATACGTACGACACGTACGACACGTAGCGGTGGGGATTCGTGTATTTCATGTGCTGCATCTGAGGAATCTATCTCCAAGCCGTAGAGGGCATCTCTATGCCGCCTATGTGCCTATACGCCCGGACGCCTTGACACTCCCACGCTATGCATCCTCAAAGCACCAGCCTACAGCTGCACATCGTTGTTCAGCAACCTGACCTCCTCACCAGGCTTGAATGCAGGGAGACCAATGTAAGGGCACCCGTCACATCTGAATGCATCACCCAGCGCGCAGTTACCGCAAGAACCCACCTTGCCCTGGACGGTGAAGTCGACTTCGGTAAGATCGTTCGCTGAAAGCTTCGCCAAGTTCGCATCGGCATCGCTCCGTTTCGCCTTGTCCTCAGCCTCTATGCGCTGAGCAAGACCGCAAGTGCAGTCTTTGCATGCACGCCGACGCTTGGTATTGGGTTTGCAGGCCTCAGCTGTACCTTGCGTTAGCGCAGACCCTCGATTCTCAAAGGCAGATGAAGGTATGACTTACGAACTACAATCGGCTTTCTCCTATCCTCCTCCGTCAACAACGTATCCGGATCAATCTGCCCCGCCCTCGCCAACTCATCATCATCCGGTATCTCCATCTCGTCATCCTCATATCCACTCCCATCGTCAAACCCACCATCGAAGTCGTCATTGCTGTCCACGAAACCTACACCTGCCGGCGTACTTTTCATCACACCGTTCCCATTGCCATTGACTGCTTGAGCAAGCGAGCCAATGCCTGTAGAGATGTCCTGACTCTTCCTCTTCGCCGTGTTCGCTTCTTCCACAGCGTTCGCTGGCACGGCCGCCGCGTTCGCCTTCTTCTTCCCGAAACTCAACTTGACTGTCTGCGTTCCAGAAGTACTATCAGGCTTCAGCATCCCATCACTCCCATCGCTCACTAACCCCGCCAATATCGCTTCAGTTTGCTCCGCGCTTTGACTCGTCCCAAAACTCCCATCTTGCGCTCTTAACCGTCCTCCAGCTTTCATGCTCTGTACCAGCTTCTCCATTACAATGCGATCCAAAAGCCGCGAGCTCTCGATCCTTGATCCATCCACATCGGT
>Ga0058704_10000637_pt1 | contig 17579 bp, 16 predicted proteins | sample AgamicMgSfe_FD_71363 | JGI IMG/M metagenome (GOLD analysis project Ga0058704, IMG submission 71363) | Agave microbial communities from Guanajuato, Mexico - Mg.Sf.e | ecosystem: Host-associated > Plants > Phyllosphere > Phylloplane/Leaf | place: Guanajuato, Mexico | collected 2012-05-30
TCCTCGCTGACATCGAAATTCTCCTGGATGACAGCAATGAACATGTTCAAGACGATGAAGAACGCCAGGATGAACCAGATGATGAAGAAGGTCGCCCCGATCCAGGCAGTGCCATGTATGGCTTCGAAGCGGGTCACGTTGTACATGATGGTTGTCCAATTCTCGGAAGACAATATCTGATACATGCCCAGGAAGGAATTAAAGATGGTCGAGAAGTTGACGTACTGCGTGTTGCCCTCCTCATCTTGCTCCGGGATCTCGCCACGGAAGAGCTGGACCGCAAAGATTGCGGCGAGGAAGGTAAGCAAGAAAACGAACAGAATCAAGTTCAGCACACCGGATGCGTGGCGGAGCACGAGGGTGATGAGATCACGCGTCATCCTCACCGCCAAGACGATACGGTAGATTCGCAGGATCTGGAAAACCGTGAGCCAGGCATAAGGAACGCCAGAGTTGTGTATAGCTGGGATCTGGATGACGGTGGTTACAATCGCGAGCCCCAAGTCAACCCAGTTCCGCCGACGATGCCGGAAGCCACGCCAGTCCGACGCAAAGCGCAAGACGATGTCAACGTCCAACACCAGAGTCACGCCTAGTTCGGAGTTGCTGATGAAGTCGCTCGTCCACTGGCTCATGGTAGCGGTTCGGAAGCACTGCACCACCAAGCCAAAGACAATGACGGCGTTCCATAGCCAGTACGACCGCCGGTAAGCCTTCTTCAAGCCAGTGACTCTCTCCTTCGGAAGGCTGTCGTCGTGCTTTTCCTCTAGTACAAGATCGTCTTCTGCCGCCATGAATGCGCTGCTTTGGCTTTCTTCTCGTATCACCTGGAATGAAGATGTGATGACGGCGATGAGCAGGTTCATAAGCCAGAAAGTCAGGATCACGATGCCGAAAGCTTGGAAGAGCGCAGCGGCGAGATAGTCGCTGTCGGTCAGGTAGTACATATCGTCGGTGAAAGTGTTGGACGTCATGATGACAAACACCATCTGGAGAGACTGAACAATGTTGTCGAAGCTGACCGTGCCGTTGTAAGGATTGTCACCCTCGACGCAGAAGGAGCCGGTAGGACAGAGATAGCCTTTGTGTGTTTCGGCGCCATATTGACCATCCGCCTTCAGCCAGGGCATTGCGGTGTGGGTTTCTGCCGCTATCCAGCCACCGCAGAACTGGAAGTTACCGACGTCGGTCTGGGCGTACTCCGGTTGTGGGAACGCCGGGTCACCTGGGCCGATGGTCAAATTGTTCCAATTCCACACGCATGTCCGTCGCAGGCTTGACTTGAAGCTTTGCACGCCCACGATGGCGAAAAGTAACCAAAAGAAGCCAATCAAGAAAGCCACGTTGAGCAGTGTTGGCGCTGCGCGCTTCAGACTGCGAAGGATGACCGATGTACCGCTTGTGATGCCGAGCAGCCTTAGGATTCGCAGACAACTCATCATGCGGAAGACGTAAATGTGGTGGCTGGACTCGACGCCTAATGTCCCGAGGACGCAGCTGATCCAAAAGGACACAATCGCCACAAAGTCCAGACGGTTGAAAGAATGTCGCAAAAACGCGCGGTGAGCTAGACGTTGCTTTTGAGCTTGCTGCGATCCGCCGGGTACATCGTCCGACGACGGGACGGTGAACGACCGTAGAAGCGACGACGGGGCTTGTGCAACGGCTTGCTCATCGCCTCGCCCTCTTTGGGATAGCCTACGATGCAGCGCAAAGAGGTCGTTCACCTTGTTCAGCAGAGCTTGCCGGACACCAACGCTGCGATCGATGGTGCTGTACTCGCGCGGATTGAAGACGAAGCCCGAGACAACGATCTTGATGGCAACCTCCACGGTGTAGATGACAAAGATAACGAAGAGCGTGTAATCTGTCCAGGATCGGCCCCAACCCCAAGGTCGATGTCTGTCGCTCACGCTTGGTGCGGCGTCGATTACTAAAAGGATGGTCTGGACAATGATGAGAAGCAGAATGAAAGGTTCAAACAGCGGATGCACCAGTAATTTGAGTAATCCTTGCCGTATCTTGCTTTCCGGCGTGAACACACCAAGACTGTTGCCTCTCAAAGGATTGCGGTCGACGACGGGGGGTACGTTCGGCGTCTCTGGTTGTACGGCCACTGGCGAGGGTAGCTTTTCACTTGCTGGGGATCTAGGTGCGCCATCCATACCAGTGTCTTCGTCTTGCAATACCGAGGGAGGCTCGTAGCTTGCGTTACTCGGACGATGCAAGGTGGTGCGCCGACGCATTGTACGCTCAACCAGATCTGATTCGTTGCTCACATTAACGACGCGCTGCGACATCTTGCGAAGTATCGTACCGGTCCTGTGAAGGGGTGATTCGCCAGACGAGGGCGACAGTGACCTCTGCCGGCTCGAGGGGGACCTGCTCTGATGGGAGTCCGGAGAATGTCCGCCGGCTTCCATGGTTCGCAAATCATCGCCGAGCCTTGATCCGCTCTGACCGCGTCCAGGTGACGAGCGCACGGGTAGTCCCGAGCTACGCCTACGATGTCTGTCTTGCTTTTGACCGTTTGGCGTAGTCGGCGCGGCCAGGGTTGACGATCGTAAGGGCGATGAGCGCGTCAACGGCAGCGTATCATCCTCATCCGCGGCTCCAACGGGCGAGAAGAATGCGGGCCCGTCGTCTAGCTGCACAGGCACGAAATCACGGGACGGTACTGTCCGTATGGTTGGCAGACCGTCTCGAGTTCTCCTTCGCGATGTGGGCGGTGTCCCTTCAGCATCATCGAAGTCTTCAACTGGCAAGCCTGGGCCTGCGTTATAGCTCAAACCCGCAAACGTGATGGCGGACTGAAAAGAGCCCAGGTCTCCCACCGGAGAGAACGCGGCTTCATCATCCTCGTCCGGGATGCGCTCATGTTGGCCCGAAGGTGACGTGACATACGCGACAGGCGAAAGCGGGTTGCCACGCGGCTGCAGCCGCTGTCGTTGCGGCGGGCTCGGCGAGCGTTCGTTCAGTGGCGCATATCGTTTATTCGACTGCCGCTCCTTCTCTCGTCTGAATAGCGCCCGACCTCTGTCACTGAGCGTCCGCCTGTGCGACAAACTCTTGTCGACGTCGAGACTGCCATGCTCTTGCTGCCCATGCCCATTGAGCTCTTCCAGTGGAATGGCGTTGCTCGAGTGATGGCGGCGATGCGCTGGCTCATCCAAGGCCATGGAGTCAGCGCTCCGCGCGGATTCGGCAGCGTGGTGTTCTGGTCGTCATTTGCTCGGCCTTGGGATTGCAAGTCACAGGAGTAGGTCGTATTCTGGACAACCGTCGCGCGGATGGTTTAACAGATAATAATAGGAAACACTCCGGAACCCTCAACCCAACCTTACGACACACAAGCGGAGGGATGAAACACAGCGCTGGATGTCCTGACCGGCTACAGTCTTCCGTCTAGCGTCTGGGTGCGGTATCGAGCTCGTGGTATTAGGATGAGTAGTCGCAGATGTTTACTTAACGAGGGGAAGACTCGGTTGGTACCTGAGGGCGTATGGTGGGCTCGACCTAGGTAGGGGACTGATAGGGCTGAGATAATTGATGAGGAAGACGCGTTTCCTGCTCGCTCATCATTGTTTCGCAGTCCGGCGCGGGCCACACGGGCCGCCCTTCGGGGACTCCGCGTCGGGTTGTGCCGCGCGCCGGTGCCCGGGACCAGCCTCTTGGTTTGCCCTTCGACTCCATCTCATGATGATGAGGAGAAAGAGCCCCATGTGGTGACCCTCAGTGTCAGCATACCGAATTGCGACCTGTCGCGCATGCAAGGGATGAGCATTATCCACTGTGATTTCTTGACAACCTGCCATGTTCAAGGGAGCATTGAAGTGGTGAAGATGTCGACCAGGTCAAGATCGGCTGAGACGGCCGAACGTGCCTGAAAAACCCCATCTTGCTGTATGGATGCACGTTTATCGATCGATGATGGTTCAATGAGCGTTAAAGCCGTTGCTCTCTCTTTGATCGACCGCCTCTTGCCCTTCAAACCATTGTTCGAATGCCCGAGCCTCCTGTATCGACAATGCTAAATTTGTAGGCGACACGTCAGGCATCGCTAGGGGGACCAGGTCGAGGTAATGAGAGTACACTACAGTATCTGTCAGCATTTGGCATGACGAAGTGGCCCGGTGCAGAGTGTTTGGTTCCCTCCCTGGAAGTACGTATACTAGCCCCCATCCTGCAGTCGCTCGAATCGCAGATTGTACTGACTCGACCTGAGCGGTTATAGCGAGTGGGACACGCCTGGGTTGGGGCTGTCCCTTAGGCCTTCCTCAAGGGGATGCTGGGCTTGGTATGAGTTCCAGCAACACCGTACAAAATCCGCTGTGAACAGACAGGCGCAACGCAAGGCATATCCGTTTACTGCTCGAGCCGCGCGAGGTCAATGGATTGAGATGCGCTCGAGTCGGCGTATGCCTCTTGGGCTTCTTCATGTGAAGTCTAGTTCAGGGCAGGGCTCCGACAACGACGTTACTATCCGCTTTGAAAGGACAAACGCAATGCAGAGCATTCCAAATGCCGACTCGAATAGGGCGAACTCCGTACAATGAGATGCCCCCTGGTTCGGAGCAGGCCTTGCGCTTCACTTCATGCACGCAGGTTCTGGGCTTCGAATGCGTGCTGGCGAGAGCTCGTACCGTAGCCGCTTGACCAGGGCGGCTCACGCAGAGCAGCGAGGTAGGCGATCGGATCTCTGATGTGATCAGTAGCACCGAGGAACGAGAGACGATCCAGTGGCTTCCATCACGGGATTGCTTGCGAAAATGGACTTCATGGTCTTCTTGACTGCAGAGGTTTCTCATGAATAGTAAAGATGAGGCTGGACGCCACTGCAGCACCATGAGGCTCTGCAGAAGGGAGGAAATTCGCCACGTTGTCTGAGAGGGAGGTATTCCACGCCAAGCTTGGAAGGTGCGAGCTCATTACGGTGAACCGGGATCTGCCGCCCCACTCTCAAAAACAGATACATACCCTTCGCAATCAGGTTTTTCACACTTCGCGTTAGACTTCGCGCTCATCCACCCATCCACGTACCCACCTCCCACGCTACAAGTCGCTCTCCTCGCGCACTTAAGCAACATGCGGCCAGAGGCTCCTGTCTTCGCTCCATCGACAATGAATGCCTCGACGGCGCAGGCCGTGTCATCCACCGAAGACAACAAGGCCCCGTCGTCTAAGCGCTATCTGATGAGTATGATAAGCTGACGCTACCATGTGAATATTGGAGCTGACGTCGTAGTTATAGAAGGCACCGACGCTGCAACGCAGGCTCATGGCATGACGGAACAGTCCTCGTCGCTGCTCGAGTCGTCGAAGGCTGAACGCAAGGGAATGGTCACCAATACTCCGTCCGAGAGCGTGCCTGGGTGCAGCTGCATGTCTTGCCAAGGTGACGGCAACCAATTTCAGTATTCCGCGGACGGCACCCTGCTGTCTTTTCAGGGCTTCGACCTCCATGATCCCTATGGTAAATACATCGACGCCCTGGGGCAACTTTCGATGAGCGGTCCGTACCGCGAGACTACGCCGCAGCAGCTCGGCGCAGTCAAGCACGCGGCACAGAACGTCAACGCCGGGACTGAGATCGTCGAAAGCCAGGCAGCGGTCAAGCACGCGGCACAGACCGTCAAGTTCAGGACGGACGCCGTCGAAAGCAAGGCAGCAGTCAAGCCTGTGGCGGCCAGGACTGACGCCGTTGCAAACAAGGCAGCAGTCAAGCATGCGGAACAGAACGTCAAGGCCAAGACGAACGCCACCGAAAGCAAGGCAGCACTCAAGCACGGGGCACAGAACGTCAAGGCCAGGACTGATCCCGTCGAAAACAAGGCAGCAGTCAGCAAGTCCGAGGCAACCGATTCTGATGATGATTGGGTTTTCGTTTGAGGAGATACTGCATGAAGGATCGGGTCGAAACCCAGGATAATCACGGGTATGCAATGCGTGAACTGAGCACATTGAGAGGGTCCGAGGATGATACATAGGTATGTTCAAGCGAACGGATCCTGAGGTGACGGCTTCATATTGAGTAGTCAGAGACATTTGCAAAGACTTGGCCGTTAATTCAGCTCCTTCCAGGAGATACCACTGTCTGGTGTGTCAGGACCCTCGTCGTTACATCCAACGGCCGCAAGACAAAGAGATGATATTTCAGGGCTCGAGGCTGCATCTCACCAGCGACAGGAATGCTTTGTCTTGCCCATCGAAACGTCGCCTTGATCGTCGAGGCTCATGCCCAACAGACCCGTATGCTTCTCTCTTGCCTGCCTGTCAAGTATATCTTCTCAAATTATGCTCTGGTCATCCTAAGAACGGAGATCTTCTATCAGCATCATGGATGGCCAAGTCAAAGCTTAGCATAACGAATCGATAACATAAAGCACCCAAAGCAGCGAAACCATGGCGTCGTGGAAGAATGTGATTTTTCTCAGGTTGGCTGGTCATTCTGCTCGAGCTCGGTGTTTTTGTGTCCGAAGACATCCGCTCAATCAGGCTGTAAGAGTGGTCCATAACTTGTCTTGCGGTGTTCCTCGGTATTGCTTGCTTGTTGCCTGCTTTCCTTTGAAGTCAACAGGTCAATGGAGTAGGGAGGTAGAATGGAACGTTGGGACCTGGAATGCATTCATGTAGGCGCGATGTCTGAGGTCTTGGCACACGGGAAGCTGTATGGACTCTTTCTACAATCAAAGTGTGCCCCTCCTTCTTCGAACCCGAGGACCGTCTCGGCAGAATGAAGTAAATGTTCAGACTCTCGCGGCTCAGCCCAAAGGTGTGCTTGCTCGATGGCGCCGCCGGTCCGCTCGCGGCCGATCCGAAAGAACGACTTCCCGACCTTCTTCAAGCCGCTGAAACCCGTCCTCTTCTCCGAGTCTACCAGCGCACGTCCGGGCCTTCTCGCGCCTAGGATTGGCGCAATCTCATGGTCGCCGACAGGCTCACTGGTAGCCTCCTGTACAGCCACCAGCATTCGCATATGGAACCCCGAGCGACCGAATATCAAAAGCAGTACCGAGTTGCGGAATGCGCATCCGAAAGGCGGCGCCGCGTACGGCAGCGCCAGCGGAGACATCGTGGAGAAGATTGCCTTCTGTCCGACGACGGAGGGCGTCCTGGCGAGTACAGGGCACGATGGCATGGTGCGCTTATGGGACGTGAGAACGCCGGGCGGGGCAGCAGTTGCGGGTGGGAAAGGGACGCCGTTGGCTGACTGCCGGGTCGGCAACGAGGGTCACTTCCTTACTTGGCATCCTAGTGGCCGAGAGATGTTGGTAGGCAGAAAGGATGATGTGATCCACAGTGTCGACATGAGACGAATGGTGGACTTTGACGGGAGTGCTAAGTACGACCTCGAAGCCACAGAGCGCTCGCCAGCCAAGGACAAGAGCGTGTACTATGTCATGGCCTTCTCCAATTCTGGCCGCGAGCTTTTCGCGACTACGCACGAAGGCCCGGTCAAGGTCTTCGACTATCCGTCCATGTCTCTACTGCACACACTTTCCGGGCACGCCGCGCAGACCTACACCGTCCAACAATCACCGACCGGCACTTATCTCGCGGTGGGCGGCGCCGATGGCGTCGTCTCGCTTTGGGACACGCACACGTGGTTCTGCGCAAACGCTCTGACCGCGCATACTGCATCGGTGAAAGACGTGTCCTTCAGCTTCGACGGCACCTACGTCGCCGCCGGCAGCGGAAACGATGCAAAAGATGGCAGCCCCGGCATGGAAATTTACCATGCTGACACGGGCGACGTCGTGCACACGATCGACACGGTGAACCCGGTCACGTACGTAGCGTGGCATCCAACTAGGTATTGGATCGCGTACGCGGGTGATCCGGGTGGGCTCAAGCTTGTGGGTCCAGGTAGTAGTGTGATATGAGAGAACTTTGCAAGAAGCACAAAGGCACTGGAGCTTGACTTCTGAGTCGAAGGCCGTGAACCCAGACGGCGCTTTATGATGAGGTTGACAATGCGCGCTCGGTCTTGTCGATATCGGCATCTCTACCTAGGTACGACATGGTGCACACTGTGTTGCAACACTCAGTTGCAACGAGCCGAACCTTCGCTGCTCCGCCGCATGTCTGCGCTGACTTGGTCTGGTTTGCGGCGCATTGTGGATGCCAGACGACTAAGACATGGAGAGATGTCACGTTTACTCTTTGCTTACTGGCATATGCATCCGCTGAATCGCTGAATCAGCCCCTTCGCAACTGCTTTCAGCAGATCGTGGGAGACCGCAGAAAGGGAAGCAAAGCACGACACTCTCTGACAGTACTGTTCAGCCCGCATAGGGTGCGCTCATATATTTCACCATCGCGCATCGACGAGCGCCTGTTGGGCCCATGCCGCACTATGTGCCATCCGTTGAACGGAAGCGCGAGCACAGAACGAAGATCAATACCCGCATCGCCATATTCTCAGCCGATGTTTGTAACAACATGGTTCCTTTTATGTATTTTTCATGCTGAAAGCGATTGAGACATCACTCTAGCCGCTTGCGGGCGAAGGCGTTTGCTTGGAGGTTGTGGTGGTATAAAGGGCGCCTCTTTGAGCTCGCTGGTCTTCACGATGCTGAAGGGTGCAAATCATCCACCGGCGAAGCCATGAAAGCGCATGAGAGCATAATTTCGTACACGCACGAGCTTCTTGATAGAAAGTTCGCGCAACAAACTACCTGGGTAGGTCATCTCACGGAAGTGAACGAAGTGTTGTCGCCTTCAAGGCAACAATGTATGTCTCTGCCATCCAAAGCAAACACATTCACGACTTACTGCAGTCATTGTTGCCTTCTTTCTTATATGACTTCTGCCCTGCTCGTAGATACTTACACGTTCAACAGTATACTGCTTCTCACTCCATTACACTATACACTCCCTGACTTAGATATAACGACGGACACTACTTATATTATAGGCCACCAGCCTGTGGACCGACACCTCCCATCCCTGACCTTTACCCATCGAGCCGTTCATCGACCAAGCCGCGGCCTATGGCGTCCGTTCATGGCGACCCCGTCCGCGAGGAGGGTCGTACAAACCCCGGAGGACTTCAGGCCACTGCTCGACCATGGCCCCGACTACGGAGGACGAGGAGCCTTGCTTGGGCGCGTAAGACGGTCAGCCTTCCCACCGCGAAGGGCAACCCGTGGCTGGCTCCGCGCTCCATGTAGTACTCGTGGGGCAGCCTTGCCGCCGCCAAGGGCAACCCGTGGCTGGACTTGAGCGCATTCGAAGTGCTCGTGGGTCAGCCTTGCCGCCGTCAAGGGCAACCCGCGGCTGGCTCCGAGCTCGTGGGAAGTACTCTTGGGTCAGCCTTGCCGCCGCCAAGGGCAAACCCGCGGTCGGTTCCGAGTTCGTTCAAAGTATCGAGCGATCACTCGTCCCATGTGTGCGCCTGCCGATGGTCATCCATACAATACGTTCCCTGGACCTGGACCTTTTGGAGAGGAAGAGACTGTCGCAGGGCCTGGCCAGTCCTCTGACTGATCGAGTTTCATGACGGACGGCAATCAAAGGAGCTGTCAGACACACTCCGTGACTTCTTTGATCTCTTCGTTCTTGCGAAGCAAAAGGTGTGCTTCATTCGACCGGAGGCGGACTTGTGATTCCACGATAGCTGTCATACGCAAGCTGCGATCAGCCATGTGAGAAAAGCCCGGAAGAACGGACGCACCCACACGGACGGGTACGAAGGTCCCGCTACAGCATGGGCGAGCGTGATGCAAAGTGAGCAAGTCGGGTTCCGCGACGAGGTGGTCCCAGTAGGCAAAGAACTAGCAGATACACATATGTATACGACCATTTCGACCGGCAGAGGGTGTGTCGCAACGACTTAGATCGTCAGCAACACCAACGAGCAGATGGCACACTCCACCTTCAACTCTCCTGTGCTCCTCCTTCCAAACGCTCGCCTGGCCCTGCTTCTTCGCTCAGCCATCCGGCAGGCCCGTTCACCGTTTAGCCAGCTGTGAGCGACGTTGCCTTTACCTTACGAGACGTCGAGCCGTCGTCGGACACAACAACTTGAGTGATCACCTTCGACCATGAATGATTACGAAAGCCATGATGGAAGTACCACATCGAGCGGGACGAGCGGGAAAAGCCAATGGGAGGATGCGAGGCGCGTGGACGGAGATGAGTATACAGGACGATGGAGACTTGTCCTGACAACAGAGAGCATGGTAACGATGTACCTAGAATCCTGAACAGGTCAGAACACATTTATGCCTCGCTCTTTTTTCTTTTGTAGTATGCGTGTCGATCGTGATGTCTGCATACCTATAACAGATCCAGTCATCTCATCATCGGCTCGCGCTTGCCTTCAAGTTGTTGTTCGGTGACTTTTCGTTCTCATGCTCGCGTTCGAATCCGAAGACGCAGTAGCATGAGTTCTCTATCGTAATCGGTGGAGGGGTGGAGTCAAACAGCCTGCTGCTGAGGAACGGAAATTGATAAGTACCGAAGATGGGATAGCATGACTTCGTTGTCTCTCAAAATCGTTGCACTGCGTTCACCTGCCAACGTGACCAACGTGGCCTGCTTGATGTGCATTCACTTCTTTTCGCAGTGCCCATCAAGCCAGCCATCACTGGCAATGCCAGATATCGATCAAACGAGATGACGAATCCTCCATGCCACCTGCTGTACAGACGAAACGCCTCCCACAAGCCAGGCTCACCAAGCCGCCGGCGAATCGCCCTCAATACGCACTCACGCCCGGAGAAATATGCACAAGAGAAAAACGCCCGAACGCTATCACCATTGACCAAAAGACAGCAATCAAACCACCGCGTCATCGAAACTCCATCGCGCCCATACACCCATTGTCGTCCACGTGCCGCAGCTCCAACTGCTGATACTTCTCACTCTTGGCGTGGAAGTAAATCCCACTGACGCTGCCGGACCCCTGGTTGAAGCAGATGTAGTAAAACCCCTCGAAGCTCGCGCCCGTGATGGTCTTGACGCGGTGGTCGGGCACGAGGAAGTACTCCTTCCACCGCATGAACAGGTGCTCGCGCTGCTGGTAGTTCTTGAGGGTGAAGTGGGGGGATATGGCGCTTTTGGCGAGCGGGCGCCAGGCGGGGAAGCGCGCCCAGTGTTGGAGGTCGACTTTCTCGCTGCTGCCCCAGGAGGGGTGGGTGGTTTTGAAGAGGTGTTTGGAGCCGATGATCTCGCCTTCGAAGAAGGTTGTTAGGGTTGGGTGGTCGTCGGTGAGGCCTGGATTTCGGCTGTAAGCGAGACGAGACGGAGGGATGTGAGGATTGGGTGACTGACCTTGAATGCGCAAGTAGCCGCACAGGAAGGACTCAGCCATGTCGACGTCTTTGATCTCCACCTGAACATCGTACACTTGGCGGTCGGACTGCTGAGTTCCTCTGAACTTACTGCCCGGCCTGAGGAAGGAAGAAGTGGTGGTGGGTAATTGCTGCCTCGTCGTGAGCGCCAAGCTGCATTGGTAGAGCTGCCGAGGATGATGGACCTACCCTGTCTGTATTTCGCGGGAATGTGAGATATCGTGGGAGAGATATTGCCGATATGTCCGCCTTCGACATGGACCGCGCCAGTCTCGCCTCACTCTCACTCGGGGTATCCGGTGACCCGACCAAGTGCTGCACTTCCTCTCCCACAATCCCGACATCTTCCACGTGCTCGCCTTTCTCGGACGTATCCAGCGCGACCGAGCGAGGGGTCGCGGACATGCCGGGTTGCGCATCGAGCTCGGGAGTAGGTTCCTGGGTAATCACACGCTCCTCCGAGGTCGTCGCATGGCTGTCGTCTGATATAGGCAGAGGCGAATCTATCCCCGCTTCGAGTGGCGCGCGTTGGTCTCGGTCCTCGTCGGGCGGACAACTGGTGAAGCTGGCACGCGATGAGGTGGCCTCGAGGGGAGGTGTATGTCGACCGGTGACTTCGCTAGGAGTAGGCATGACGGGGAAGGTCTAGTTATACATTACAAGAACACAGGTTCGTCCATACAACGAGAAAGATTGAGCCGGTTGATCACGCGACCAAACTATGTGGGCGAATATAAGTGAAGTGAAGTGAGAACTGGAGCGAGAACATGAAAGTGGTGATGGATGACGTGAGGAGATCATTGGATCGGATGTCTGGTGTGGCGGAAACGTGAGTTCCGGGGATGATGTGTCACGTGCATGTCTCCACCGGGGCAGTTGCGGGGCGGCGCGTGGCGGCATCAGCCTTGTCAGGGTAGAGATATCAAAGCGTCTCATCGCTCTTTTCACCCGATCAACTGCTGAACGCTCGTCGAAATCCCAATCCTCATCACTCAGCAGGTCGCGCTCGAAGAGCGACCAGACTTGTACACCTTCGGATGCGCCGAACTCCATGCTGAAGCTTCATAATGTGAGATGGACCTCCTCGATAATCTCAGATCGGTTTGATCTACACTCGGTCAGCCGACACTCACATACAGTAATCTCCCAGTCCACATCCAACCGACCTTGAAGTGTAGTGATATGAGGGAGAAGACCAGTGCCTTGAGATCCTGCACCAGATAGTAGAAGACTCGTAGCCCTTCCGGATCTTCGGACTCGTTCACGTCGACCAGAGACCCTATCTTGGCCGTCTATAGTCACCACCAACAGTCAGCGTCCCTCTCACAACATGCAAGTGGCTACGGAGGTTAAAGCAGCTCACCTCGAACGAGATGTGGTCGCTCCCGAGTCGGATCTCCAGCTCCTGCCTGCCGTCCTTGTTCTTCTGCGGCCACTTCGTGTCATCTTCCCTGTCGACTGTCAGTCTTGCTGCTTGATCGCACCGTCCCAATGGAGGCTCCTACTTCATGATCTCACTCTCCTTGATGATACGCTTGATCTCCTGCACCATCAGCGAGCTGACGCACACTGACATCAAACATCAGCCGACGGGTAACACCACGCGTTGATGCTGAGCTTAGACTCACTCTCTTTGCGAATGAGGGAGTCATTCCGGTAATTGGAGTTGTTGGCATATCGTGCGACTGCTGAGCGGCCGTCGCCCATCACCCGGAAATCGAATTCTAAGTCGTGTGTTAAGCCTTGAAATAACAAGGAGTCCGCGCGTCGTCTGCCTTACCCAGGAACTCGTGCCCGAACCGACCGGAATGGCCCGAACTAGTAGACGGTCAGAGTTGCTCAAGATATTCGCTCTTCACTCCATCTTCAATCAGACAAGGTAGCACGGAAAGGACAAACTGATAAGCAACGAGCCACCGCGAATCGGTGCAATGGAGTGTGAACACGTACTAGTAGCGCAGATAGAAAGGGTCGGTTGGCGTCGCCATCTCGGGATGTGTCGTTTGAAAGTGGCAAGCGGTTGAGATGTATACACAGGTATGTACTGAGGCTTGACATGCCGTTTGTATTGGCGTTCGCGCCAAGACATATGAATTCTGAACCCTGAATCGGGGAAACTTGGGACAGCTGTTGCTGCGAGAGGCCTGTCAATGCTGACGCTCGTCAACATAAACTCCTACTTGACCTCACCCGACAAGTACCGCATACCAAGTCGCCATCCCATTCTCTCCATTCGCTGCCACGCGGACGTTGCTTTTTCTCGGGATATCCGCATCGTCACAGGCAAGGAGCAATCTCAGGGCAGGTCGGAGAGGGCTGGCTCCCAATAACGCGCAGCCTGCGAGGAAGACTGGCCCGCCTTCGACGAAACCGATTCCCAACTACGTTCGCCCACGATGGCGACATTTCTGGAGAGCGCGTACAGCCTGGTACACCAAGACAACACCGCCGATCAACCTTCGCTTCCCGAGCTGCGGACACAGCTCGAAAAGGGTACGGATGAGAGCAAGGTGGAGACGATGAAGCGGATATTGACCGTGATGCTCAATGGCGATCCCATGCCGAACCTCCTCATGCACATCATCCGCTTCGTCATGCCCTCGAAGAGCAAGCCCTTAAAGAAGCTGCTGTACATGTACTACGAGGTTTGTCCGAAGCTGGACTCGAATGGGAAGCTCAAGCAAGAAATGATCCTGGTTTGGTATGCCACAATGGTCGAGACTCGCAAGAGATAGGGACTAACTTGACCCACAGCAACGGCATCCGGATGGACCTCCAGCACGCCAACGAGTACATCCGCGGCAACACCTTGCGCTTTCTCTGCAAGCTGCGCGAGCCCGAACTGATCGAACCGCTCCTCGCCCCGACCCGAGCATGCCTCGAACACCGACATTCGTACGTCCGCAAAAACGCCGTCTTCGCCATCGCGTCGATCTTCCAACACTCCGAATCCCTCATGCCGGATGCGCCGGAGCTCATCCAAGCATTCCTCGAATCGGAAAGCGACAACACTTGCAAACGAAACGCCTTCGCTGCGCTGTTGAGCATCAGCCACGAAAAAGCGCTGGAATATCTGAGTGGGGTGTTCGAGGGCATACCAAATGCGAGCGAGCTGCTGCAGCTTGTGGAGTTGGAGTTCATTCGGAAAGATGCGGTCCAGAATCAGCAGAACAAGGCGCGGTATTTGCGTCTCATCTTCGACCTCCTGGAAGCCAAAGAGTCGACCGTGGTATACGAGGCTGCATCATCTCTGACGGCGCTTACGAATAATCCTGTCGCGGTCAAGGCAGCAGCAGCCAAGTTCATCGAGCTCAGCATCAAGGAATCGGACAACAACGTCAAGTTGATTGTACTGGAGAAGGTGAACCAGCTGCGGCAGGCGAATATAGGGGTTCTTGACGACTTGACGATGGAGATTCTGCGCGTACTATCAAGTCCGGATCTTGATGTGCGACGGAAAGCGCTCGAGCTGGCAATGGACATGGTGTCGAGCAAAAACGTCGAGGAGGTCGTGATGCTACTGAAGAAGGAGCTTGCGAAGACCGTGGACGAGCAGTACGAGAAGAACAACGAATACCGCTCCCTGCTCATACACTCGATACATCAATGCGCCATCAAGTTTTCGGAGGTCGCGCAGAGTGTCGTCGGACTGTTGATGGACTTCATCTCGGACTTCAACAACGCTTCGGCCGTCGACGTGATTTCGTTTGTCAAGGAGGTGGTCGAGCGCTTCCCCAAAATGCGCTCCGGCATCGTGGAACGGTTGGTGTCGACTTTGAGCGAAGTGCGAGCGGGCAAGGTTTACAGAGGAAGCTTGTGGATCGTCGGGGAGTACTCATTGGAGCAGAACGACATTCGAGAGGCGTGGAAGCGGATACGGGCCAGCTTGGGCGAGATACCTATCGTCGCATCGGAAGCTCGTTTACTCGAAGAGCAGCCGGACGGCGAAGTCCCGCTCAACGATCAAGTGAACGGTCACGCGAAGCCATCGGCTCCGACAGGGTCACGGAAGGTGCTGGCAGATGGCACGTATGCGACAGAAAGTGCGCTCACGAGCCAGGCGTCGGCGAAGGCCAAATTAGACGCGGTCAAGGCGGCGCAAAAACCGCCATTACGGCAGCTTATTTTGGATGGCGATTACTACCTTGCGACTGTCCTATCATCTACCCTCACAAAGCTCGTCATGCGGCACTCGGAGATTTCGAACGACGCGGCCAGGACGAATGCCTTACGCGCCGAGGCCATGTTGATCATGATCTCTATCATCCGTGCGGGCCAGTCACAGTTCGTGAAGGCGCCGATTGACGAGGATTCGGTGGACCGGATCATGTCGTGTGTGCGATCGTTGGCCGAGTTCTCGCAGAAGAAGGATCTCGAGACGGCGTTCTTGGACGACACCCGGAAAGCATTCAGGGATATGGTGCAGGTGGAGGAGAAGAAGCGGGCCGAGAAGGATGCCGTGCTCAAGGCGAAGAGTGCCATTCAAGTCGACGATGTCGTCACGATCCGGCAGCTGAGCAAGAAGAATGCCGGAGACGGCGCGGATGCCATCGAGATGGATCTCGAGAAGGCAACGGGTGGCGACTCGGCAACCGAGGATCTGACCTCCAAACTCAGCCGCGTCGTCCAGCTAACCGGCTTCTCCGACCCCGTCTACGCCGAAGCCTATGTGCAAGTGCACCAATTCGACATCATCCTCGACGTCCTGCTGGTCAACCAAACCCGGGAAACACTACAGAACCTGTCGGTGGAGTTCGCGACCCTCGGCGACCTCAAAGTCGTCGAAAGACCGACGACCCAAAACCTCCCCGCCCTCGACTTCCTCAACGTGCAAGCCACCATCAAGGTCTCCAGCACCGACACGGGCGTCATCTTCGGCAACGTCGTGTACGACGGCCCGTCCTCCACCGAGACCAACGTCGTTATCCTGAACGACGTGCACGTGGACATAATGGATTACATCCAGCCGGCGCAGTGCACCGAGACGCAGTTCCGCACCATGTGGACGGAGTTCGAGTGGGAGAACAAGGTCAACATCAACACGAAGATGCCGGATGGGAAGGGCCTGCGGGAGTTTTTGGATCGGTTGATGAAGGTGACGAATATGAGTTGCTTGACGCCGGATGCCAGCTTGAGTGGAGACTGCCAGTTTTTGTCGGCCAACCTTTACGCTCGGAGTGTGTTTGGTGAGTGGCACCCCCGCTGTCGAATATTCCTGGATGTATTGCTAACACTGAGTTGCAGGTGAGGATGCGTTGGCGAACCTGAGCGTGGAGAAGGAAGGGGAGAACGGGCCGGTGACGGGGTTCATGCGCATACGGAGTCGGTCTCAAGGGTTGGCCCTCAGTTTGGGTTCGTTGAAGGGGCTGAATAAGATTGGGGAGATGGTATAATGATCCACGAAGAATCGGGGCTCGGTCGCGGATGCTTCTACATAGACTCGGCCCAATCATAGTTGGTTGTCGGTCGCGGTGACGCTGGGGACAATCTAGCGCGGATGCGTGAGCGAGGAGGCGAAAAGGATCATGATGGTTGAGCATAACTATACCTACTAGCGAAGTAGCACGACAAAGCACCATTTACACGTACACACATGTAATCGCATCAGTGCCTCAGGCACCAAGCTTGGCGAGCCGTAACGTCACCTCTTGAATTCTTGTTGATCGGATATCATGTACACCCCGATTCCCACTAATTTCCACAATCGGCATACCAATACATCTCACAGTCTTACCGTGATCACCGCAAGAAAGAAAGATCAAAAATGGCCGGTCCTCCCAAGAAGCGCCAAAGGCGCGACGACAAGCAAGAGAACCGAATGCCGCAGAAGAAATTCTACCGGCAACGCGCTCACGCCAACCCGTTTTCCGATCATGATTTGACTTAGTACGTCCGATCAAGGGAATTTGCATGGCGAACAGAGGAGAGACTGACCTTGAGTATGGTAAAGCCCGGCATCCCCAGACGCAATGGACTGGTCGAAACACTACCCAGCTTTCATCACGACCAAAGGATTTCCCCAAGAAACTGATAATGGCACGACGACGACGACGACGACCACGGCCCCAATACCAACAACAACCACACCGACAAACTTGTCAAAACACGTCGAAATCGCCGACATAGGCTGCGGCTTCGGCGGCCTCCTTTTCGCCCTCGGACCCCACTACCCGCACACCCTCACCTTAGGCCTGGAGATCCGCACCTCCGTGACGGAATTCGTGTGCGAGAAGATCAAAGCCTTGCGCTCCCAAGCCACCGCCATCCCCCCAAATCCCACCC
>Ga0058704_10000639_pt1 | contig 17569 bp, 17 predicted proteins | sample AgamicMgSfe_FD_71363 | JGI IMG/M metagenome (GOLD analysis project Ga0058704, IMG submission 71363) | Agave microbial communities from Guanajuato, Mexico - Mg.Sf.e | ecosystem: Host-associated > Plants > Phyllosphere > Phylloplane/Leaf | place: Guanajuato, Mexico | collected 2012-05-30
CCGCACGCCCCGCCTCACCAGCCAGGAGCATGTCCGCCTCGAGCATCGCGACCGAAGCCAGTTTCGCCCGCGTGCCGGACCCCAACGCCCTGCTCGTCATGAACAACCCCACGCCCTCGATGGGCTCCCTCCCGTCCGTCGCCGCCGCCGGTTCCAACGTGATGCCCCTCTTCACCCCGCCCCAGACGCCCGGCCAACAACAACAGCCCTCGAACGGCTCGATGGGAGGTCCTGCTTCGACGCTCGCCGCCGCCGGCGTCAAACGGCCTGGTGATGCCTCTGGAGCGGCCCTTGGAGAAGAGGGACGGGAGAGGAAGAGGAGGATTGCTCCGACGCCTGTTGTCTCGGAGGCGCCGTCGAATCCTTAACCGTCTGCGCCGGCTTGAAATCGTTAGATTGAGGGTTGTGCGCGGACAAGTTCAGTATGTCATATGATTGTGGCGTTTTCGTCGGATGTTTTTGAGAGAGAGATTAGAAATTAGCAAGGCGTTGGATGGAAATACCATTTGTCGGCGGGTTTTTGGGGCCGCACGACGAGCTTCCGTCTTTTTTAATTTATCATACTCGTTTCGTTTGTGCTGTGCATGTGGCGGGGTATCTGCCGTGGATTTCTAGTCCAGATGATACTTGAGAAAGTGATTCGTGGGAATGCTGTCGGCGTACTGTCGCTATCTATGTGCACAGAGTACCTAGGTACCTAGGTACGCACCTAGGTGGTATCTGACTTAAATAATTCGAAGTTGCACATTTGGATTCGTCTTGTTTCCCGTCACGTGCTCTTGTATTCACCCGCATCTGGTTGACCCCACACGTGTCAAAGTTTCAAAGCCCCTTTTATCAAGGTATTATCGTTTTACTAGAGGGAGTCTATGCTTCCTACACCTTCCTCTTTGGGTTTAACGGCTAGATAGTATCCGCACTAATATCAGGAGTTGAAGATGGCGCGTAGATGCCGCGCAGATTAGCGGACATGTGCCTGTTTTGCTCGAGTCTTGGAGACCAACGGGTATCTCACATGCTTTCGCATCCGCATCATTATCACTTGCCTTCTCGGGTTAGGACAATTGCGGGCGACGGCATGAGCTTATCGGCGGTAGGCCGATGGAGGGAAAGTATATGTTGCAGCGCTCGGTAGGTGCCCTCTCAGTCTCTCTCTTGTGTGCATTCTTCAGTCGCGTCCCAGCGACCCATCCCTCCCACCATGCGCGCCATGTTGGTCTCCTGTCTGCTCAGCGCCGTGGCCGCGCTCGTCTCCGGCTTGACCGTCCCACCTTACACCAGCACGAGCATCAAGGGCAAAGACTTCCCCACTCTGATCGATGTCACGCTGGAAGACCTGAACACCGGGCTCGAGAGCGGCCTCTTCACCAGCGTCGACCTGGTCAAGGCGTACACGGCACGCATCCTCGAGGTCAACAGCACCTTGCACATGGTCACCGAGCTCAACCCCGATGCTCTCAGCATTGCCGCCCAGGCGGACGCGATGCGCGCCAACGGCACGCTTCTGGGCCCTCTGCACGGCGTCCCCATCCTGATCAAGAACAACATCGCCACCAACGACCAGATGAACAACACGGCCGGTTCATTTTCGCTCGTGGGTTCCAAGGTTCCGGCGGACGCAACGGTGGCGGCGAAACTGAGGAAGGCGGGTGCGGTCATTTTGGGCAAGACGAACCTCAGCCAGTGGGCCAATTTTCGCTCAATCAACGCGACTAACGGGTGGTCGGCCTACGGCGGGCAGACGTACGCTGCCTACTACCCCGGTCAAGATCCGAGCGGGAGCTCGTCTGGCTCGGGCGTGGCGAGCTCCATCGGCCTTGCTTTGGCTTCCCTGGGGACGGAGACGAGTGGCTCCCTTCTCGCCCCGGGGGATGTCAACAACCTCGCCGTCATCAAGCCCACCACGGGCCTGACGAGCCGATACCTCGTCATCCCCATTTCAGAGCACCAAGACACCATCGGCCCGATGGCCCGCACGGTCAAGGATGCCGCGTACGTCCTCCAGGCCATTGTGGGTCCGGACGCGAACGACAACTACACCTCGGCCATCCCGTGGGCGAACGGCACCGCACCGGACTACGTGGCCGCGTGCGATTACAATGCTTTCGCGGGCGCGAGGATCGGTGTCGCCAGGAACGTGTTGGAGATCTGGGCCAACTTCACCGATGCACCCGTCATCGATGCCTTTTGGGAGGCCGTCGGCCAGATCGAGGCGGCGGGCGCGACCATCGTCGACGCCAACTTCACCGCTTTCGAGCAATTCTCGCACGACGACAACGAGATGCTCGTGCTGAACGCCGACTTCCTCGTCGACGTGGCCAACTACTTCGGCGAGCTGACCGTCAACCCCTACGACATTGAGAACCTGCAGGACGAGAGGAACTTCACGGTGACCTACAAACCAGAGCAGTGGCCAGCATACGACGTGGGAGTCTGGGACGACGCGCTGGAGCAAGGCTGGAACAACACGGACCCGCGCTTCTGGCAGGCCTACCAGGCGAACCTGTTCTACGGCGGTCCGGGAGGGATCCTCGGCGCGCTGGAGCGCACGAACACGAGCGCCGTCCTCCTGCCCACGCAACTGAGCCCCAGCATCCCGGCCCTCGTCGGCAGTCCCGTCATTACCGTCCCCATGGGCTTCTACCCGGCCAATTGGACCGTCACGCACAGCGCGTTTGGCGGCCTCGTCGCGACCGGTCCTCGTGTTCCCTTTGGACTGTCGTTCATGGGGAATAAGTTCTGCGAGGAGGATTTGATCGGTTTTGCGTACGCGTATGAGCAGCGGACGATGCATCGGAACGACGTGCAGCCGTACATCGTGCCGAATATCGAGATTGCGGATTTTGTTGGGTGATGAATCAGAGTGTGGAGCTGACAGTTGCAAACATGTGTGTCATGTAGTCTCTCGGTATACAATCCCAGACACGTGACAAACGCCCGGCGTTTACCGAGCTACCGTTTTCGGAACATCTGCACCTCGACTCTAGATTATTTCATTACTTCCTCGCAACACCCAAAATGTAGTAACACACCCTGAACTACTCCACCTCACAATGTCAACATCAGTGAAGTCACCAACAGCCAACATCAAACCCAACCGCCTCCCAGCACCAACACTCTTCGTCGGCCCACCGTCTCGCAACGCATCCCAACTCTCCGTCTCTCGCCAGGTACCCGACAAAGCTACGCGCGAGCACACAACGACCCGACAAAAGCCCGCCACCGGCCGTCCTCCCACCGGACCAGAAGAAACCAACGAAAAAGATGGCCCGACGTCAATCCTCCCCACCTTCCGCAAACCGAGCGAAAGGACCCTCGACGCCAAATGGCGCGAAATGCAAAGCACCCTCAACGAAGTCGAACTCACCGCGCAATCCTCCACACACGTCTTCGGCGCCTCGCACGCCGCGGCCCTCGACGAGCTCCGCAACGCGCAGGTCGAGCTCGCGCGCGCCTGGGGCCGCGGTAACGACCAACAGGCCGGGTCTTCTCCGCAGAGCACGACGGGCCAACAGGCGCAGCGCGAGTCCGATATAGGTCGCTTTCAGGCTGCGGACGATCTCGCTGGGGATCGCGTGCAGACGGCTGGGGGGCGCGGGAGGAAGAGGGGGGATACGGAGACGAGCGCGAGCACGACGTTGTCGGGGGAGAGCGTGGTCAGTGAGGAAGGGATGACGGGCCGGAGCGGGTCGAGTTTGTTGGAGGATGAGACGGCGCAGGATATTCGGTTGGCGTCGGAGCGGAGGGCGGCGAACGAGGCGTATTTCAAGACGGTGGAGGCGGGGGTCAGAGATGTCGTCGCTAAGCTGGAGGTTGTTGCGGAGGCGATGCGGAGCGTGGAGGGGGAGAGTCGGAGTCTGTGGAGTGGGAGTGAGAGGTCTTCGGATGAGGCAACGGGGAAGTTGGCTGGGCGGGCGGAGGAGGGGTGAGTGAGGAGGCGTGTCTACTTCTTGAGAAGGTGGATGGTGATTTCGGCATCTCTTATGCCTGCTCTGCAAAGACTCGGCGAGCGACATCACTAGACCTACCGACGACACACTGGGACCCATTCCACGCAGGGACGACAAGCCAGCAATTAAGACAACTACGACGAGACGATGCTGTTCGCCCTGGCTTGCTGGTCTTGCCGTATGGAAGGTTGTTACGCACGCGCTTTCCGGCTCATCTGGTATCGTGCTCTGTCGGGCCACGACCTGCTGTTGATTCCAACATCAACACGAACCATGCAGGGTCAGTAACAGCTACACTACCCGATCGAGGGATTGGTTGACATCTACGAATCGCAGGAACTCGGTGCATGCGCTGAGATATCGAGCCTTGCTGCTGGCCATCTGAAAGTGTTGACTACAAAGTTGAGCTTTCCGCCCTACGACCCGAGGACGCCTGATAATGGCGGAAATTTTTAGCACAGATGCTGTGGGTTGTGCTACGTGGTCTGTCCGTCCTTGTTCCTCCTCTTCGACTTCGTCCCGGGCCAGATCAGGATGCTGGAGCGGTACAGCTGGCTGAGTGGCCAATGTTGCCCTTAGCATATACAATATTCGAAGCAATGGAATGGTTGTGCTGATGCAGCGTGTTTGGGGATTCGCTGCTATTGGACGTAGAGTGTAGGCAAAATCAAGGGTTAGGGTTGGGGGTCGAGTTCAAAAGGGTTGATTTCGTCTCGTCTCATCATTTGCAGTAGAAGTTCATCAACTTCGTGGCTCCGGTCGGTAGATTGAAATCAGACGACATTGTAAGATTTCGCTGTTGTCGACATATTGAGCATAAGTCAAGACTCGTGCCGCAGTGATGGTAGTTCAAGAGCGTACATACAACCCCTCGAACATTGCCTAGGAAGCGAGCACGACACATCAACTCATTCTACGCAGCAAACCCACACGCGATCACTACAAGACACGTCAGAGCTCGAATTAGGTGATATCCACGACTCCAAAACCAATACATCAAACCAATCATCCCGCTCCCTTGACCGCCTCTCTCACTAACCGCTGCGTTTCCTGCACTTGCTTGTCCGCCCATCGCGCGACGTACAAGTCTCGCGGTGTCGCTGGAGCGTGGTGGTAAGGGGTTGGGTTCGTGGCGATGGGAGGTAAGGCGAGTTCTGACGGTTTGACGGCGGCTTGCGCGGCGTGCTTGAGGGGGTCGAGGGTGTTGAGGATGGGAGTGGTGAACGGGTGCAAAAGGTCGGAGATGGAAGTGCACATGAAGGGTTTGGTGGTGGTGGGTTGTGATGGGGTTTGAGCTGTGGTTGCGGGAGTAGTTGTCGCAGGTACGGCGGGTGTTGACGTAGGGTTGTTCGGCGTAGCGGTTGGGTTGGTCGGGTGTCCACTGTGCAATGGAGCGGTGGGCGAAGGGATCACGGGAGTAGTGTGCTTCGGTATAGGCGCTGCGGCAGGTGAATCGCTTGGCTGGGTCTTGGTGATGGCTGGGACGCTGCTATCTTCTCTCGCAGCTGCATTTTTGGGAGCGCGTGCTCGTGTTCTATCGAGCGTCCTGGCCACTGGGCCAGGATTGCCGACGTCTTGCGCAGACGCATCAGCAGGTCTCTGCATCTTCCGCTCGTCATGGAATCGGTGCTGAGGCACCACCTTCTCGTCTGGCGACGGGAGGTCTTCAGCCAGAAAAGCGGCTTGTTCATCGCTCTCCAGGAGCGATTGCTTGCTCGCCTTCTTTGCCAGCTTACTTCCAGCCGGGAGGAGATGTGTATCATTGGTGCGTTCATGATTGTCGTGCGAGCGCATATCCACGACAGCACTGTCGATCAAGCCCAGCAGTTCAGGGACATCATGCCTTCTCCTTTCTCTCCCTGCCGTCGGCGAGAAGTCAAGGATGACGGCACGCTCGCGTGCCGTGTTCGTCACGCTTACAGAAGGCTGGTTACTGATGCCATTGAAAGCCAAAGTATGCGAGACCGACAGCAGGTCCCGGGATAACCTCTGCATCGCCTCGACGGTCGGCTTCGCGATCTTGCGACTCAGAACCACACGCTCGAGCTCGCCGCCGTGTTCGAAGATGACGGCGTCAAGACCGTCGGCGAGGTCTTGCGTGACGACCAGCGCGTCGTCGGTGGTGTTCGTAGAGTTGTTGTCGTGTCTCTGCCGGTGTGTGGAAGGCACTGGAGCGGCTTGCCGTGTGACTGGAGAAAGAGTGTGCGAGCCATCGGTGAAGTCCATGCCTCGCGGAACACGGTGGGTCGTCTGCCGAGGTGCCTCTTGCGGAGAGCCACGAACGCGAGCTCCTTCATACTGCATCTGAGTCCTCATCACCTCCCTCCGCTTGATCCCAAGCTCGGCCACGCAGTCCGGGCAAGCGTCTGACCTCGAACCTTGACAGCCTATCAGACGGGGTTTCACATCCGCGACAACCCAGGGGCTCGTCGCCTCCATCTGACGTCGGGCGTTCAAACCGGTGGGGAGGTACGCACCGGTTCTGCTCTTCTCCACCATGTCCTTTGTCACCTTGCGCTCCGCATGGTCGATCGGGGCAGGGCGACGGCCGTGTCGAACGCACCTGTCTTTCGTACCGTGTAGGAAGGCGACTGGCGAGAGGATCTGCCGGGTGCTTTGTCGAGGTTGCTGAGTAGGCGATGTCATGAGATTCTTGGGATGGCGTGGGCTGTAGACTGATCGAGCAGCGCTGGGGTCGGGATGGGGCGTGACGTCTGACGGTTTTCGGTTCGTGGCACCTGTAGGTCGTTCGCGGGAAAGCGGCGTATGCGGCTGACGATCAAGAATGGGTATGTTCCTCGTCGCCCTTGGTGCATGGATCAATGGCTCGTCGTCCGGCGTAGACCGATAGAGCGGCGTCTCGGGTCGCGCAGATGCTGCGCTGGTCCTGCGTTTGAAGCGATTGACGTGTAATGGGAACACAAACGGGACGTCGGACTGCCCGTCACTGCCTTGCTTCGTGGGACCCGGCAGCGGCTTCCTGGGGACGATCTTCGGCCCCGACGCCGAGGCCAGGGTGTTTTGCTGCTCCAGTTCGCGCACACGGTCAAGCACTTTCCCAGCGACGGGCTTCCGCTTCGGCACCTCGCCAGCACCATTCAATTCCCGTATCCGATCCGCCACCTTCCCACCCGCACTCGTCCTGCGCTGCCCCTCATCATCTATCGCTCCATCCAGGCCCACAAGTCCCCACCACCATGACGCCGAAGTCGAGATTACAACTTCTTCTCGACCTTCTTCTCCGCCTTGGCCACCTTGTGCTCCTCCTTGTGAAACCAATGCCTGACCTCTAGAAGCATCACGAGCGTTGCAATCTTGCCTTTCCAGTGACTGTGCTTCTTCTTCTTCTCCTTCACGTAGGAGTGGTTTTCTTGCGGCTCCGACCTGGGCGACGCCTCCTCCGTAAATCGGCCCTCGGAGTGCGGGTAAACCTTCTTCTTGGCGTCGGTCTGCCTCTTGTCCTCCAAGTCGACCTCGCGGGTCACGGCGGTGTCGGGAGCAATGCCTCTGGTCGTCTCGCCGGCAGCCTCGGCCGGAAGTGCAGGAGTATTGGGTCGTGTCACGACAACAGTGTCGCTCACATTTCTGGTACGACGATTGAGCCAGGTCGCCGGAGCCGACAGCTTCCTTCCAGGCGTGACAGTCGTGTCCGTCGCCTCGCTCCGGCCACGTGAATGTCCCGTACCGACATGCCATAGACTTTTTCGAGACGAGCAGAAGGACTCTTTCGCCCGGAGGTTGCCAAAATAGCCGGGTTCTGTTGCAGAAGCCGTAGTTGAGTTGGTGGCAGCGGTCGTCCTGGTGGATTGGGTCTGGAGACTGGCCTTGCTGGCTTGACCACGGAGAGACCTCCTCGACAGCTTCTCGCGCTGTAGAACCACATCAGCAAGGGCCGAAAGTCTCCAGACGGCGAGCTCTGCTTACAAGTTCGGCGAAAGCCATTGGTACGATCGCTTGGGATTGGAAGATCTACAAAGTCTGTACCCGCAGCGGAGAAGGTGCTCGGCTGTGTGTCCGACTCTGTATCGCTGGATGCCGTGATCCAAGAGAGCATGTAGCCGAGTTTAGGGAGTATTGACACGAGACATTAGCAGCGAGATGGGGAGAGTATAAGGATAGAGGAGCGATTGTGATGCAAGTGAGCGCTGCTCATTAATTTGCTGTTAAGATGCTCAAAGGAGGACGCGGAAAGCTTGTGATTATTGAGACGAGAGATGGTGAAGTGGAGGAGAAGAGGATAACTGTTTGCGAAAGGAAGTGAGAGATAAACACGCAGAATTCGGCAAGCGCAAAGAAGTCGATCGGTAGGGAAGAAGGCCTGGTAGGCGCTGCGGATGCCAGAGACGGCAAGCGGCAAGCGCGACTCAAAAGCAAAATCAAATCAAGTGATATACATCTGTACAAAGTAGATAGGCGACAGTTCCGCTCTACTTGAGAGCAGCCTGCAGGCTCTCCAGCACCTGAAAACCGAACACGTCAGCATGCACCCACATCTGGTGTCTCCTTCCCTTAGAGATACTCACCTCCAGCTCAATCTTCGCCTCAGCAATATCCTGCTCGCTGCCACTGCCGCCAGCAATCTTCTGCGCCTCGGCGATCTGGTTCCTCACAGCTTCGGCGCTGAAGTCCTCGAGCGGGTAGCCCTCGACGGCGTTGATCGAGAGTTGTGAGCCCGGTTGCACGGTCGCGAAGCCACCGGACACTGTGCACGAACATCCCTGTTAGCCTTCACCCTCTCCTTACCGTAAATACCCGGCTCATGCCATCGTCCGTGTACGTACAGAAGAACTGCTTGCTACCGCCCTGCTCCTCAATGATCTCCACCAGACCCGGCTTCAGCTGCTCAATGGAGGGGACGTGCGAGGCGAGTACACCCATCTCTCCGGACTCGGCGGGGAGGTTGACCTGGACGCTGTTTTGTCGATGCCGTCAGCCTTTCGACCTCCTCTCTCACATTATGCGCTGCTCCGTTTCGGTGGGAAAGGTGACAGGATGAGCACGTACACATCCTGCGACTTGTAGATGGCCTGCCACAACATCCGTCAGCACATCGACCGCTTTCGACCTATAATAGGTCAGAGTCGGAGGGGAAAACACACCTGATGCGGCAAAGCCAAGCTCAATCGAATCTTGTCCGGCGCAACGTCCGCATAGCTGCGCTTCGACAACACCGACGCCCTCGACACGCTGGGTCGGGCCCGTAGCGCCGAGCGAGCGACTCTGAGGCTGTTCATTGTGACTGTGAGGTAGAAACGGCGGTGGTGGTGGTGGAACTCAATGGCAGCGACTTGCGCAAAGGGAGGTCCCCAGCGGGCGTTGCCGGCGATCAGTCAGGCTTGGCGTCGGAAAGTCACGTGTAAGCACCACATCACGGCAGGCTGCCGATTGTGGTTGACATGACTTTCGGTTCTGGACGAGGTTTGTACAGCTTCGTATACTGTTCAAGTAGTTCGCTGCGTCGACGGTCGTCAAGGTCTATATACATACATGCGATCCATCGCCAAAAACGCATGAATGTCGCTCAAGCCATGCGCCCTCCATGCACCATCTACATACTTTCGCAGTCTTCCTCACTCGTCAAAAGCAACTCTCTGTCCAGTCCCCCTCGCCGCCTCCAACTTCCTCGCCCTTTCTGCCCGCCTCCTCCGTCGATTATCCGCGAAATTACTGACATCCGTGCCCGTGCCCGCATCCCCAGGACTGCCGAACCCTCCGCCGCTGAGCCCGCTGCCGTATGGTGCCGCGGGCGGCGACAACCCCATGCTCGCCGGACTGTCGCTGTGCTGGGGCACTTTCGGCGGAGCAGGCGGCGGCAGGTTCAGCTCCGAAGGCGGGCGGTGCGAAGAAGGGCCGGCCGTCGGCGACCCGATCGCCGAGTTGGACATGGCGGGTGGAGGAGGTACGTCCGTGATAGGCTGATCGGAAGAGCGTCGTATGAAGCCTCCTCCATTCCGGCGATACCGCTGGTTCGAGCCCGGAGGTAAGTCTAACTCGCCATTCGAACTGAGACTGCTGCCGCGTCTTCGGCGATGCCGGTCTTTCTTTCGTTGTGCGCGCTCGGCGGCTTGTTCTTCCTCGTTCAGCCGGCGGAGCGTGACGTGCCGACCGTCTTTGTGCATGTTGACTTTGACGGCCACGGGTGGGCTGGCCGGACCGGAGGCGGAAGGGTTATCGGTGTTGACTTGCGAGGCCGAGGCGGAAGTCACACTGCCTCTCCGCTCGGGACGATGTAGTCTGTTGCGGGTTTCTTGACGGGAGTGGTATCGTGAGGGGGATTCGGACTGCGAGGCTCGTCGTTGGCGGTGCTCGGAAGCGATGCCTGCTGCTGCGGCACCTACGCCGGCGGCCGCTAGAGTGTCTCTGCCTGTGTGGCCTGATCCATGCTGGTGTTGGCCACTCGCTACATTTTCTGACGACATCAGACGAGAGGGATCTGGCTCGACAGCCCCGGGCGGCATCTGCAAACTCCCGGGTTCGGGTAGTCGATAGCCCACCGGCTGTGATGTTCCTGGCGGTGGGCCGGATGGAGGAGGTGGGAGGCTGTAATTCTGCGGCGCACCGCCCATCTCATGAATCCTCTGCTGGCTGATGCTGGGTCCGACCGTACTAGGCGGCATACCCGCACCACTCACGCTCGCCGGGAACGTACCGGCCCCGGCAGGGAGAGGAGGATGCATCGTGTCCAGCCTGTCAGCGCCGGGTCGCGAGTTGAAGTTCGTGCGCGACAGCTCCGGGTTACTGCCTGCAAACCCCTGATCGTGCGTCGCGCCCGTCATGACCGTGCCGTCCATGCTTGGTCGTCTGCCGTTTGTGTCTTGCGGGCGAGGGTACATGTTCGAATGCCGACGGTTGTACATTTCCTCGTTGTCGATTTCCTGCCTGCGTATCCGATCGGCGCGCTGTTCTTCCCTTCGATCTCTCCGTCGCCTGTTCCACTCCCTGAACCCAGCAACAGCCCCTAACGTTGCGATACTGTTACGCAAGGTACCATCATCGTGCCGCAGCGGTGTCCCTCCGGGGCCAGCAATGCTCTCCTCGTCATCGTAAGACATCGATTCCACACTCGGTCGTTGCCCACGTGGGGGTTTGGAAGGTGTAGCGGTCGGAGTCATCGGCTGCACGCCCGCCATGTTCATCCGTTCTCGTCTCCGCGGATCGCTCGGCGACATGGGTGCCTGTCCCGCTTCGACTCGCGACACATCCGTCTGACTGACCATGTTGTGGCTTCCTCCTAAGCTCGGCCGGGAGTAGTCCTCCACGTAGCCAGTATCGTCTCTCCGTCTTCGGCGATTGAAGATGCCCTTAACACCCTCAAACGCAGCGAGACCAACACCGGCACCCAGTAGCCGATCTCGCCAGGTATGCTGTCTCGCAGGCCCGTGGTTGAACTTTTCATCCTCGAAGCTCTGTGGGCTGAGTCTGCTTTCGTCGAGTCTGCTGTCATCGAGTCTGGAGTCGCCGAGTCTACTATCATCGAGTCTGCTTTCCTCAGCGGACACCCTTCGCCTGGAGGTTTGGTTACCATGCATCGGGATGCCACCAGAGCCATACGTGACCCCCGGAGGCGGTCCCATAGTTCTTCCGGACGGTCTCATAGCACCAGTAGGTGGTCGATTAGGGGGCCGTGAGGATATCCCGGATTGCGTATAGTCTGACTGTGTCATGGGAGGCCTGCCATGCCGCCGCTCTGCATCGAGCTCGCTTTGTTCACGCGCCTCCCGCCTTTGCATGCGCCTGTTCTTGTATGCCTCGTATGCTCCCAGCGCGCCGCCCGCTGCCAGAAGGTTGCGACCCCAGTGCGACCGCTCTGCTGGCGGAGGTCGAGACCGGTGGTCCTGCGTGAAGTCCGTCCTCGACCCGGACAGGTAAGATCCGTAGTCCGAATCGAAGTCCGGCTGCCCAGCTGCGCCGTACCCTAGTGGCCTCTTTTCGAAGTAGTACCGATCTAGCGCCAGATACAGAAATACGAGCAGGAACCCCGCAAGTGCGTATAGGATGAACAGCACCTTCGGACTGCCGTACAATGTCAATCCAAGGGCGATCTGTACAATCGCCAGCGATGCGATCGATCGCCCGAAGAGCTTGTGTATCCACACCTTCGTCGGTGTCCTCGTCAACGCCTCTGGGTTCTTCCGTCGTCTTTCTGCCCGTGCCATCATCCACCCGTACAAGAACTGCACCAGGATGCAGACGTAGATCGCCACGCCGATTCCATGATGTGGATTCGTCAGACTCCTATCCGGGCCCACGGCAAAATACCCCAACATCAAGATGACGGTCGCGAGGAAGACGGTCAAGATCTGCAGGTAGACGTGCAGCTTGACGCTCGTCCTGGGGCTGAAGAAGCCGAACTTGGCGATGAAGACGGCGGCCGGGACGATGGCGAGGAAGGTGATGGCTGCCAACACCCCGTGTCCGAGGATCAAGCGGTGGTACTCGGGGAGATCGCGGAATCGGTTGCCCATGCCGTTGTACTTCATCGTTGCGAAGTTGAGCCCGACGAGGTTCGGCAGGAGGAAGTCATCCCGCCCACCGTCCCATGTGCCGTCGCCGATGTGGAGGGTGTTGGACGAATATGTGCTGCTCCCGGCGGGGGAGAGGTTGGAGGTCATCGTAGTTGTGCGCTCGAGGCACTAGGAATGGGTTGTTGGTGTTGTCATGGACTCATAGCGATCGTTACTTTCGTTGACTGTAGGGCCGTACTGAGTGCCCGGCAGTGCAGCGGTATGGTTCTTCAATGCGCTTGTGAATGATTGATATGGTTGATATACCGGTACTGACGCGGGGTTGGTCCTTTGTACTGGATGGAAGGAAGACCTTGGTTGATTCGGTGAAAGATAGGAATCGGTGGCGACGAATCGACGTACTGTACATGTAGACCAGTCTGCCGTCACGAGATGTTGGCCGTAAGGCATGAGCTAATGCGTGGCGACGTGCAAGTTGGTTGCCGCTCCACTCACTGGGTTGAACGTAGGGCAATCAACACTCGTTGCAACGCCAAGCCGCCCGTTGCTGTGGTCTCGGTTCCTTGTTTTTACAGTGCTTTCCCCGCACAAAGTCACGTGTACTTGCAGGAGAGCCCACCCTTCTGATCAGTAGTCGATAAAGGGCATTTGCCACGACCTGACACGTTCGCTCTGCTTAACCACCCGAGATCCTGCTCGACACAAGGGAGTGTTGTGGATCAAGCCGGAAAACCTGAACATGCCTTTGTATCGTATGTTTGCCTGTTTGCTCTGTAGGAGAGGTACAAAGACGACTCAGTCCTATATCTCACGCAAGTATAATAAGAATTTTCGTCCTGAATATCTATCAGAAATACCGTATACCTCGTCAAGAACATCTTCTATAAGAAGTACGGGAACACAGGGCCAAGACTGTGTATATGTGCATACTGTCAAGCTTGCAACGGTGGCTGCTCTTCGTGACTTTTGGCTCGGCCACTGTGCTTCTTCATTCCCCGTCGAGGCTTGGAAACGGTGCATGCTTGTTCCCTCAGCTGCATCGTCCTTGCGGGAGTCTCTCCTGTCCCGTGATCATCGAAGCTGCTGGTATGACCCCATGGGCCAGAAAGACGCTGAAGGATACTCGATCAGCACTGGAATGCCGGCGGCTGATCCTCCACTGCGCGCAAACGAACCATACGGAGCTGTCGACATCGACTCGGTATCAAGACACAGCGTCTGATAGCCATGACGAGCGCGTTTGGGTCGAGGAGGCTTGCTATGGTCCATTTGCATAAGCTGCTGCTTCGCTCCGCGTCGTGGCCTAAGGTTGCAAGTGGCGAACTTTCATGGCTAGAGAAGCTCCTTAGTGTCACGCTTGGCCGTGTCGCTTCACAACGACTCAGCACACACTCAAGGCCTGCTACCACGCATGGTTCCGTGAGCGGACCACCAGCTTTGAAGCAACCGTACGACTGACCTGAACCGCAGTCGTCTCGCAACGAACATGGGTCTCCCACTCCTCTTCACGACTGCAACTATTGCCAGCGGCCCCAGGCGCGGCACAGCCGGCAGCGCGCGGCCAGCACAACGGAATTGCTCGAGGCGATCCTTGGACACCTACCAACCGTGGATCTGCCATTGGCACAACGCGTCAACAAGCGATTCAACGCGGTGATCACCCACACGACACAGCTGCAACGCCAGCTCTTTTTCATCCCCGATTCAAACGCTACTCGCATTAACGACATCTTCTTCAATTACTACGTGCGCGACGATGAAGCATTCGCATACCTGGACTTCACGCCCGGAGGCCAACGTCAGCTAGTCTACTACGACGCCGCTGCCATCACACTTTGTGAAACATCAGGCAAACGGCCGCGTAGCCGTCATCGACGTCCGGATGGGCCCTCGCGATCCCATGTCTCGGCCACAGGACCATAGCGTTGAGGTTGCGCGCACGACCGGGAACAAAGCGCGGCCTCGACGCCCGATAGGATTCCATAGGTACTGTGGTGGGAGCTGGGAGCGTATGTTCGCCTGTCAGCCGCCGAGGGACGTCGTGTGGAACGTCTCTGAGGACTCTCAGCGGCCGTGGACCATCATGGGGAATTTCCCCAATGGCTCGTACGGCTATCTGGTAGGGCGCCATATGGGCCCGCAACGACTCGGCGAGTTGTTCATCGACTACTTGTGAGATGACGATGAAGTTTCCGCGCTTTGAGTTGGGGGAGTAAAGCGACGCATACTTGTGCATTGCTGAAGACGCCTACGGTCTATTGACGCCTAAATTTTTCACACTTTGACGAGCCCGGCTCACCGCGTCCACGGATGCGGGCGAAGCGAACACGGGTGCTTTGGGCAGTTATTGAGGTCGAAGAAGAGGGGAAGAAGAGGGTGGTGGTTCAGGCAAGCTTTTGAGAAATCAGGAAGAGGCAGGGTTCCCCGCTGGATAGGTGCAAGCAAGGAGCCATTCGATCTTCCGGTTGTGCACTTACGTGGAAGATACACTCTGTTGCCTTTAGATGGGTGTCGCTCATTTCTCTTCCCCTGATTCGGTTACTATGAACTAATGTGTCACTTTCCAGTGTATGCACTCGCGCCGAATGGTCTACTTGCATCAGATATCCAGCCTACCCCTGTCGTCAATAGTAATAGAAGGGGTATGAAGGAGTGCAGGAGCGAAAACAAGGCATCGATTTCGGCCGGCGCGGCCCGCTGGACGCCTTATTCAATTTGACGTCGCCTGCAAGGCCGCAATTACGTCTCATACACACGCATGCTCATGACTTTCGTATCGTCCTCTCGGCACGTGTTTCCAGCAAAAATGGCCGTATCGTCAGCGCTGGAGCGAGTCGCCTCACCCAACTTGCTCAAGTGACAGTGAAGTGAGAGCTCCACCAACAATTTGCGCTCAAGCGACCTCCTCTCCACTGGCCTCGTACTTCGCAAACACATCCTTCCCCGCCTCCTCGTACTCCTTCAAGATGGTCGCCTTCCTCCACTCACCCCGGACCTTGATATCCGCGGCGAAATCCTTCGCGCACACCAAGAAACCTTCCCGATGCCCCGTGCTCGGGTCGACATCGGGTTCAATCGCATTCCCTGCATCATCGTTCCCCGGACGAATGTCAAACGCCCAGAGCAGCTTCGCCATGGTCACGAATAGACTGCGCTCAGCCAGATGCGCGCCCGGGCAAAAGCGACGACCGCTGCCATATCCGTAATGGTCCCGCTTCTCGTACGGTCCCTTGGCAAGCTCGGTTGCTAACGTCGTGTTTCCCGCGAAGTGATCCGGATCAAAGACCTCGGGGTTGGAGAAACGCTCAGGGTCGTGTTGCAGGCCCCAAGCGTTGATAATGACGACTGTGCCTTTCGGCAGCAATTTGCCGTCCACCCAGTCGTCTTGTGCCAGTGCGTGAGGGAACGCGAGGAGTGTGACCGGACGCCAGCGTATGATTTCCTTGACGCATTGCGCCACGTACGGCAGTTGGCAGTAATCTTGCCACTGCGGGCTTCGGTCCTCGCCGACGACCGTGTCGATCTGAGCCTGAGCTTTCTTCTGCACTTCCGGGTATGTGGTCATGGCGTGGACGAAAATGGTGATGACCGCGGCCGTTGTATCGCTACCGACCTCGCTGAGAGTGCCACCCATGAACCATAGCTCGTGGTCGGAGTAGGTGAGTCCATCCATGCGCTTTTCGCCCTCGGCTTGGTCGAGCACTGTGTCCATGAAGGAGCCTCGACTGCCCGCCTTCGCTCGCCGGACGCGGATGTCACGCAGGAGGTCAGAATACAAGTGATTCACTCCATTCTGTACACGGGTGGCGCGGTCTACCCAGTTCGAGAAAATCGATTGAGGGAGCCAGTGGAGCCAGGGGTAAATGTCGACGGGTGGCGTGGCTCCGGTCTCCATGACTTTCGACCACATCTCTGAGGTCGTACAATCTGCTCTCGACCCGTCAAATCTCGGATCAATCCTCCAAGTCGATCATCAATGACGCAAAAGCTCACCTGTGCATGTGGCGCGTCTGGGTGGTGGGCGTCCTGACACCCCATACGATGCTCATCATTACGCTATTGCTGTACCTCTTGGGATGCAGCATGTGCTGTTCAGGACTCAAGACATGATCTCTCAGCATCTATCTCGCCTCTGCTTCCTGGACGATGAGATGCTGCTCGTCACAAACCCTCTCCATCAGCGTGCCGTGCAGCAATTTCCGCGTGTCTCGCCACTGGGGACCATAGTCCATGAGTAGGGTATGGTCGCCACCGGAAATGAGCTTCGAGACATGGGATATGGGTCGTGCGCTGTACTTGGCGCTCTTCTCGTCCACGAGCTCTTTGATGAGTCGTCGGTCGGTGATCACGGCCGCGGTACCGCTGCCGAGCTTCAGCGTGTAGAGACCACCATACTGCCTCGCCCAACGGGTGAATTGGAGGTGGGCTCCTCTCTTGGGGATTTGCGGGATGTTGCCCAGCACAGGCAAGGTGGGCGGTCCGGAGGGAAGGGCTCTCTCACGACGGCCAACGTGAAGGTAAACGTACGACGTAGCAGTGATCAGCAAGGCGAGAGCCAGGAGAGGTATGGAAGTCATTGTAGCAGGACCTGTAGAGGGTTTCGCGAGGGTCCAACGGGGAGGTCTTTCCTCAGCATTTCAACCCTGTAGCTGTACGCCGGTCTTGGATGCGGCTGAAGTCGAGGACCATGCTGCGGCTGAAGTCGCTGCGCAAGGATAATACCGTAGGGTAAACAGAGAGGTGTAGGGTACGTGTAGCTACATGTTGTGTACCGTATGCGAGCTCGACAACCGCCGAGCTGAATCACGGTCTGGTGCTGTCCCGACTGCCGACGAAGTGAGAACAAATCGGCAGGTTCTCGTCGACGTACTTGGTTTGCGTAATACCGATGCGACGATGAAGTAGCTTGTGCTGGTATATCACGGCCGTACAGCTAGCCACCATATGCAGTGCATCGTGTGATAGACAGTATCGAGCGATGCAAACGGCGATGTATGTTACAGTACCTTATGTACCTACATACAGTATGTAATAAGTACATGTCAGGTGTTTCATATAAACAAATCGACCCCCTTTTTTCGGCCGCGTAGTCCGCGAGCCTCGTCCACAAGCAGCAGCTCTGAGCTACTGTATGATCCCGCCGACACAGCACAC
>Ga0058704_10000640_pt1 | contig 17542 bp, 6 predicted proteins | sample AgamicMgSfe_FD_71363 | JGI IMG/M metagenome (GOLD analysis project Ga0058704, IMG submission 71363) | Agave microbial communities from Guanajuato, Mexico - Mg.Sf.e | ecosystem: Host-associated > Plants > Phyllosphere > Phylloplane/Leaf | place: Guanajuato, Mexico | collected 2012-05-30
CCGAGCCCGATCTCGAAGAAAGACCGCAAGGCTGCGAAAAAGGCTGCGAAAGTGGCCGACATGCCGAAAGTTCTTACCGCTGCCGAAGTCGACCTTGTCGCCCGTACACTGCATCCGCACAACTACGAGATGGATGAGGTCGAAGCTGAACGGCGTCTCATCGAGGATCCAGACATCACAGACAATCTCTACTTTCATCGAGGGACGTCCAACACCCGCGAAGTACGCTATCGTCATCTCGAGCACAAGCAGGCCAATAAAGGTCTGGTGATCATCCAGGAGTCCGAGATCGATGCTCTCTTGGCAGACCTACATGTGCCGGCCACGGACAAGCTCAAGACGAAAGCCGAGCGGATGGCGGTGGAGGCAATACGCAAGGCGGTCCGAGATGCCATGGAGCAGACGGCAACAGAACGAGACGAGACCACGATGCGCAAGGCGGGCTTCTGGAGGTGGGCGAGCAAGAAGACGTACAAGAAGTTGGTGGCGAATGGAAGTATCTGGGAGCATAAGGCAGATAACAGCGAGACGCCGAAGCGGAAGGACTCCGGTTTTCCCAAAGCGCTGAACGTGAAAGCATCGTTGATCGGCGACAAACCGGCGCTGAAGACAGTCAGCAGCCCAGGAACGATAGCAGACTCGTCAAGTCTTCTGTCGCCGACCACATTCAGTGGGCCCCGCCGCAAAGTGGCTATAGCAGGAAGCGCTGCCTCCACCCGGCTCAGCATAAGTGGCACGAAAGCTCAGGCGAGCGACGAGTGGACGACGGTAGGCAAAGCTGAGGCCGTCAAGAAGCCCGTGGGAAAGCTGACTTTCTCTGGGAACGGCGGTCTGACGAAGCTACAGGTTAAGGTGCCAGGTAAGTTTGGTGCGCTTACGCTCATAGATGCGGAGGAGAGTGACGGTGAGGACTACTAGACCGAGATGAGTGAGAGCATTGGGCGAGGCGGCGTTGCTGATCACGCTGGCGGTCGTACGGGAGCAGGAAGATGGTTGGCGTTCTCTTGGCATCGAGCGCAGGGCGCAATTGCCCGAGGTTTGGTGGCGTTTGGGCGAAAGGTACAGGTGCTTGGTACGGGTTAGAAGCGCTCAGACTTTGCATTAGAGTGCGTTGATCCGTTGATGCTCCTCGATATATGAGAATACCTCAAAGTCACGGCTTGCCTTGTCGCCTGTTTGATGTGCCGCTGCAGCACCGCAGGCTATGTTTATGGACCATTGTAATCACTCGTGCTCTCCATCTCGGGGAAAACAAACGTCAGCATTCCATTGGTAGGCGATTTCTGGTACAGTGCCTCTGTCTAATGCTGTTGGGGTGCGTTGTATTGTGAAACGATTCGCTGTCTTCCTGCCTGAGGCACTAGAGTTCGAGAGACCGTGCGTTCAGGGTTTCGCCGCGGCTTGAACATCGCGTTTCCTCCGTGAGTGTACGCGCTCAAGCATACACATGCACATTCTCCTCGACGACCACCCCTTGACAATCACGAAACTCCGACGCACCGCTCTTTCGACGCCCTCGCTACATCCGGAGTTCCACTCTTTTGAATCACGTCACGCAAATACGACACCAGCCTTCGTCGCCCTTTATCGAGCGTAGGGGATTCCATTGCGGGCACTTCTATTTCAGATAATGTCTATGCCCATGCCTCTCGTCCTTAGTAGATAGCCAGGACAACATGGAGGACCCGGTGGTCCAAGGAGTCAATGGCGTGGCCAACGGCACGTCGACTGCGCCAACTCCGTCGGCAGTGGACCCACAAGCCATCGTTAGGTACCTCGCAAGTGTGCTGGAGGTGACACTGGGAGCTACGGAGGAGGAGCTAGCGGGTGCGGGTAGCTTGTTGAACGAGGCAACATTGCAAGACACGATATCAAGATGTCAGCGCTTTGCATTGGAGCCGCAGATGGCACTGTACGTGCTCAAGCAGGCATCACCGCTACAACAGAACGGGCAGATCAATGGCGAAAGGACGCAATTCCAGGAGACATATACATTGAGCGCAGAAGTTTTGTACACGTCGCGGACAACGAGCTGTGTTGCTTTCCTCAAGCGCCCTGCTCCGATATCGCCAGACGTTCCGATCAGCAAACAAGTCTCGGTTGTCAACCTGCCGTTGCCAGGCATGATAGGCGCTTCAGATACTGGTGCAACGGTCTCACCGTATGAGAGCTTGCATTCGCTAGTAAGAGGCGCACTTACACCATTCTTCGAGGCCGCTGCAAGAGGGTCCGAGTCTGCAAACGACAGGTTACGGGCAGATGGAGAAGCGAAGACTGGTATATCTGGCGCGAGGCGGAAGCTTGCAGATCTCGAAGTCAGCCTGCAGAACCTACAACAGAACATCGAGGTGGAAGCGCCCCGCTTACGGATCCATGAAGCGGTACAGGCGCAGCTCGCAGAGACCAATGGCAATTGGCAAACAGCTGCTATGCAAATTCCAGATGCAGCAGTCTCGGATAGCATGCTGCTGAATAAGCTGCAAAACATGGCGAATGACTGGATCAAGCAGATACGGGACTTCACACGGATAGCGGACGAGCGGCCGGTCGGGACAACAACGCAGGAGAAGAACTTCTGGTTAGCGATGGAGGGTGCGCTAGATGCCATTGAGGCACAGCTGGGTAGTGGCGGCGTGCAGTTGACAATGAAGATTCTGGAGAAGGCGAAGAGGCACGGCATAACGGCAAGCTTTTCATCAGATACCAAGCTCAAGGAGACGAAAGACAAGGTGCAGAAGTACAACACGCTCTTTCATGGCTTTCCGATCGAAGAGATGCTGTCGGCCACTTCAACGCAAAAGCTGAGGGATGCTCTGGACGACGTCTTTTCGCACTTGAACAAGAAGCTGCGGGTCTGTCCGTACCCAGTGCGGCGCGCCTTACCACTCGTCGAGGCCATCTCGGCAGACGTCGATGCGCGCTTGCACGACCTGCTGCACGGCCGGACTCTTATGCACCTCAGCTTCGACGACTTCAACAGGGTTGTTGGGCAGGTCGACGAAGTGTGGGCTTTCTGGGAGGACGATGTTAAAGAGTTCACCAACGTCGCACGTGAGGTTACGCGGCGGCGAAATGACAAGTTCATCCCCATTAAGATCACGAAGCGACACGACAGAACACAGGACCGACTGAGCTACATCCACACTTTCCGGGAGAACCATGAGCAGCTGCAAAACACGATAATCAATGTGCTTGGACCGGAAGAAGACGCAGCCGAAGCTCCTGATGGCGTGTCGGCGCCAGTCGTCGTGGAAGAGATCGGCGACGTCGATGCCGTTGACGAGATCTCGCAGGCGTACCTCGCTGTAAAGGACGTGGATGTGCTCGACATCTCGCCCGAAGGTGAGCGCTTATGGACACAGGCTGAGGCAGCGTACAACGAGCGCACATCGCGCGTGGAGAACTCGATCATCGCTCGTTTGAGAGATCGACTGGCAGTGGCGAAGACGGCCAACGAGATGTTCCGCGTCTTCTCTAAATTCAACGCGCTCTTCGTGCGGCCCAAAGTCAAAGGTGCCGTCACTGAGTACCAAGTTCAGCTCATTAACAGCGTGAGGGACGATATTGAGGCACTCCAGAAGCGCTTTACCCACCAGTACGGTCAGTCAGAAGCGCATGCCATGGCGCAGCTGCACGACCTGCCTCCAATATCTGGCGCAGTGATCCGGGCGCGACAGATCGAGCGTCAGCTCAACGGATACATGAACAAAGTTGGCGACGTTCTGGGATCGAAGTGGGAGCAGCATACAGACGGGCAGAGACTGTTTGCGCTCGGTGAGGGTTTCCGGAAAAAGCTGGATACTAAGCCTATCTTTGATGACTGGCTGCGAGACATTAGTAGACGGCATCTCTCCATCTCAGGCAGGCTCTTCGCTATCACCCAAAACCGAGCGAAAGGCAATCAGCTCGACATCCATGTCAACTTCGATTCGCAAACCATTACGCTTTTCAAGGAGGTGCGGAACCTACTATGGTTGAACTTCCCGGTACCGCATGCTATCACCAATGTGTCGAAAGAAGCACGGCGCGTCTATCCTTTCGCTGTTAGCTTAATGGAGAGCTTAAACACCCTTGCGCAGACGAACCTAGCGATCGAGAATATGACTGAAGTGACCATCTTGCTCTGCGGTTTCCGGAATGATGTACAGTCGTTCATTGCCAAGGGTACGTCGGTACGGTGGGAGACTTTCGTTCTCGCATACGATGTCCACGTTCGCCACTCTGGCGATGACGGCTCGAGCCGGTCCTCCGGTGATGACAAGCTGCATGTGCAGTTCGTGCGCAATCTTGGAGGTTCAATCATGACATTGCAGAGCAAGGTAACAACGCTATCGATCATTCAAGTGTCTGTCGACGCTACACTGCGAGAATTGCAGACTTGTCCCTTCACACCTGACGCTTTCCGCGTACAGCTAGAGGCACTGCAGCGATCCGTCGATCAGCTCAACCTTGAGACGTACGCTAACATCTCGTTCTGGGTCGCCAAGACGAACGACAAGGTTGTCGAGACGCTACGGACGCGGTTACAGCAAGCTCTCAAAGAGTGGAGCGAAGAGTTCGAGCACGGCGATAGCATCAGTATCCGAGAAGAAGGCTCGCCCAATGTCGAAACTTATGCACATGACATCGTGATGCAAAATCAGCTCATTCAGCTCGAGCCACCACTGGAAGATGCGAAGGCTGGGTGGTTGGACAATCTACATGTCTGGCTAGGTACTGTCTGCAATTTGCCAAAGATACAAGCATCACGCTTCGAGAACGCGTTGACGATCGGCGGGCCGTCTTCGGTGACGACCTACTTCGAGCTACCGCTAATGAGCATGGACACGCTTGCAGGCCTGTACGAGCTCATCAAGGCCAAGCTTTCAGTCGCTCAGGTCTACGTTGATGAGTGGCTGCAGTTTCAGTCTTTGTGGGATCTGCAGCTAGATCAAATACAAGACGACATCGGCGAGGAGCTCGATTTGTGGCTGCAGCTGATTCTCGAGATTCGGCAAAAGCGAGATACATTTGACACTTCGGGTAGCAAGCGTTCTTTCGGCCACCTTGTCATCAACTATGAACAAGTACAAGCCAAGGTCAACGCCAAGTACGATCAATGGCAGCATGACCTGCTCGCTCACTTCTCTGGCCTCTTCGCGACTCGGCTGATTGATATCTACGCCGAGCTGCAGCGTGCGCGCAAGGACCTGGAAGGCTCTTCCATGCAAACCTCTTCGACAGCGCAAGCAGTCTCATTCATAACGATAGTGCAGACCTGCAAGCGTCAGACGAAGGTATGGGAGCCGGAGATGGAGACATTCCGGCAGGGTCAACAGACGCTGTCGCGGCTGCGCTTTCAGTACCCGAAAGATTGGCTGTATGTCGAGCAAGTGGACCATGAGTGGACGGCACTTGTGGAGGTGCTCGAGCGGAAGAGCAAGCTCATTGCTGACCAAACTGACGCTTTGCGGGCGAAAATCATCGCTGAGGATGGCGTGGTGTCAAGGCGCATTGGAGAGACGACAGAGAGGTGGAGCGAGCAGCGACCCGTGTCCGGCTCGATACCGCCGGCCGAGGCAGTGAGAATGCTCGATACGTTCGACACGGAGCTGACGCAGCTGCGCGAGCAGTCTGACATGGTGGCGAAAGCGAAGGAGGCCTTGGATCTGCCCGCCGGCCCGGACAACATGCTCGCCAGCTTACTTGAGGAGGTTCAGGACTTCAAGTCTGTGTGGGCCAATCTCACCGTCGTCTGGGATCAGTTGAATGACCTGCGTGACCAGCCATGGAACAGCATACAGCCTCGCAAGCTCCGGCAATCGCTTGAGAACCTGATGAAGACGACCAAGGAGATGCCTAGCCGTATGCGTCAATACGCCGCCTTCGAGCACGTGCAGTCTGTGCTACGGCAGCTTCAGAAGGTCAACAACCTCCTGGCCGACATGAGGTCAGATGCTGTGCGCGAGCGACACTGGATCAAGATTTTCAAAGCTCTGCAGCCATCGAAGCGCTACTCGGCCATCTCTATGACACTTGGCGATGTTTGGGACCTGCAGCTTGGCCCTAGTGAGTCTGTCATTCGAGACGTGATCGCGCAGGCGCAAGGCGAGATGGCTCTAGAAGAGTTCGTCCGCTCGGTGCGCGAGCATTGGCAGAACTACTCTCTGGACCTCATCAACTACCAAAACAAGTGCCGACTCATACGAGGCTGGGACGATCTCTTCGCCAAGTGTAGCGATCACCTGAACTCTCTGCAAGCGATGCGTCACTCGCCGTACCACAAAGAATTTGAGGAAGAAGCTTCGGCCTGGGAAGACCGGCTCAACCGCATTCACGTACTGTTCGATGTATGGATCGATGTCCAGCGGCAGTGGGTCTACCTCGAGGGCGTCTTCACTGGCAATGCCGACATCAAACACCTGCTACCTCTTGAGTCCTCGCGCTTCGCAAACATCAACAGCGAGTTCATGAATGTGCTGAAGAAGGTGTATCGCTCGCCTCAAGTGCTGGAAGTGCTCAACATACCAGATGTGCAGCGCTCACTGGAGCGCCTCGCTGATCTGCTTAACAAGATCCAGAAGGCACTCGGCGAGTATCTTGAGAAGGAAAGGGTGGCATTTCCGCGCTTCTATTTTGTTGGTGATGAGGACTTGCTCGAGATCATTGGCAACAGCAATGACACCGTGCGCATTGCGAAGCATCTGCGGAAGATGTTCGCCGGCATATCTGGGCTGGTCATCGATGAGGAGTCGAACATTCTGGGTTTGACGTCCAAGGAAAGCGAGCAGATGATGTTACGCAAGCCTATATCGCTCACTGCCACACCGAAGATCAATGAATGGCTGAAAGCTCTCGAGAGTGGTATGCGGGAAAGCCTGTCCGAGGCACTCGTTGAGGCCGTCAACGCATTTGAAGCCATTGAGAACGGTGACGACGCGGCGTTCGAGGCCTACATTTCCGATTTTCCGGCACAGATCGTGGTTCTCGCCTCTCAAGCTTGCTGGACATCACAGGTCACTGCAGCACTGTCGAAAGGCAATGCCGCTCTGCAGAGCGTGTTTGACAGTCTCGTTGACCGTCTCAAGTTTCTTGCGTCGACCGTGCTGAAGGAGATGGAGCCGTTGCAGCGCAAGAAGTGCGAGCACCTCATCACCGAGTTCGTACATCAGCGGGATGTGGTAGAGCAGCTCGTCCAAGGTGGCGCAGATTCGCCGGGTCACTACATGTGGTTGCTGAGGATGCGCTACGAGTTCGACGCCAGCGCGGAGCCGTTAGAACGCTTGCAGGTCAAGGTCGCCAATGCCACATTGGCGTACGGTTTCGAGTATCTTGGTGCGCCTGACCGACTCGTCCGCACGCCTCTCACGGATCGCTGCTTCCTCACACTCAGCCAAGCACTCTGTCAGCGATTGGGTGGCTCGCCTTATGGGCCTGCGGGTACTGGAAAGACGGAGTCTGTCAAAGCGCTGGGTCTCCAGCTCGGTCGCTTCACTCTCGTCTTCAACTGTGACGATACATTTGACTTCCAAGCCATGAGCCGCATCTTCCTCGGTCTGTCACAAGTAGGGGCCTGGGGTTGCTTCGACGAGTTCAATCGTCTGGAGGAACGCATCTTATCAGCGGTGTCTCAGCAGATTCAGAACATCCAGGTCGGGTTGAGAAAGCGTGCGCAAGATCCCAGCGCAGAGATCGACCTCATTGGTCGTCAATTGAAGGTGCACCCGCTGACTGGCATGTTCATCACCATGAACCCTGGCTACGCTGGCAGATCTAACTTGCCAGACAATCTGAAGAAGCTCTTCCGCAGTGTTGCGATGTCGAAGCCGGACAAGGAGATCATTGCCGAAGTTATGCTGTTCTCGCAGGGTTTTGGTGAGGCTAAGACGCTGTCACGGCAGACGGTACCTTTCTTCGACACATGCAACGCAACCCTATCAAAGCAGCCGCACTACGACTTCGGTCTTCGTGCGCTGAAAAGCGTGCTGATCAGCTCTGGTGGACTCAAGAGGCTGAGGCTTGCTGCTGGCAATGAACAGGCTGTAGACTTCGAACCCCAGATCATCGTCCAGAGTATCCGGGAAACCATCGCACCGAAGCTCGTGCGTCATGACGCTGTGATCATGGAGAAGATCGAGGCCGAATCCTTTCCTGGCGTCCAGTACATTCCTGCCTCATTGGAGAGCCTTGGTAAAGCCTTGCAGGAGGTCGTCGAAGAGCGCCAACTCGTTGCAACGGACGCTTGGCTTACCAAAGTGCTGCAACTCTATCAGATCCAGAGCTTGCACCACGGTGTGATGATGGTGGGAAGCTCGGGTACTGGCAAGTCAACGGCATGGCAGGTTCTGCTCGCCGCGTTGCAGAAGGTCGACGGTATTGAAGGAGTCTGCCACGTCATCGACCCCAAAGTGATGTCCAAAGAGAGCCTCTACGGTAGCTTGGACAGCACGACCCGCGAATGGACCGATGGCTTGTTCACGAGCATTTTCCGGAAGGTGGTCGACAACCTTCGTGGAGAGGAAAGCAAGCGGCACTGGATCGTCTTCGATGGTGACGTTGATCCGGAATGGGTCGAGAATCTGAACAGTGTGTTGGACGACAACAGACTGTTGACACTCCCCAACGGTGAGCGCCTTGGCTTACCTCCAAACGTCCGCATTATGTTCGAAGTCGAAACACTGAAGTACGCTACGCTTGCCACAGTCAGTCGTTGTGGGATGGTCTGGTTTAGCGACGATACCGTGGAGCTTGACGTAATGCTCTCGCGGTACCTTGCTCAAATCCGCACGGCAACATTCGAGGATCTCGAAGATGATACGACAATGCCGACACCCGCAGAGTCGAGAAGCAATGCTTTGTTTCTTATGTCAGAGGTTCTCAAGCAAAGGCTGACTGCGAACGGCTTCGTCCAGAAGGCTCTGGAGCGCTGCGAGGGCTGTCACCACATCATGGAATTTGCGACAATCCGCGCAATCGGTACCTTGTTCTCACTGCTTCGCAAAGCATGCCGATCGGTCCTTGAGTATAATATTCAGCACTCCGATTTTTCATTGAGTGACGAGCAAGTTGGTGCTTACCTTTCAAAGAAGGTGCTCGTCGCCACTGTCTGGTCCTTTACCGGAGACTGTCCACTTGCAGAGCGTAAGACTTTTGGCGACTTCATTGCTGGCCTGACCACTCTTGACTTGCCAGTCCTTTCGGAGCAGACTTCGCTGATTGACTACGATGTTTCATTGCCAGATGCTGCGTGGACGCCTTGGCAGAACGAAGTCCCAAGCATCGAGGTCAACACTCATTCTGTGACGCAGACGGACATGGTCATTCCTACTGTTGACACTGTCCGGCACGAAGACGTGCTTTATTCGTTCCTCGCTGAACACAAGCCGCTGCTCCTGTGCGGTCCGCCAGGTTCTGGAAAGACGATGACGCTTTTCAGTGCGCTGAGAAAGCTTCCGAATATGGAAGTTGTTGGTCTCAACTTCTCAAGCGCCACGACGCCGGGCCTTCTGATCAAGACGCTCGAGCAGTACTGCGACTACCGGAAGACACTCAGTGGTGTTACCATGGCTCCAAGGCAGATTGGTCGCTGGCTTGTGGTCTTTTGCGACGAGATCAACCTGCCGGCGCCCGACAAGTATGGCACGCAACGCGTCATCTCATTCCTGAGACAGCTAGTGGAGCATGGCGGCTTCTGGAGAACTACCACAAAGTCGTGGGTCAGCTTAGAGCGAATCCAATTCGTTGGGGCCTGCAACCCTCCCACAGACGCTGGCCGAACGCCTCTCGGACCGCGCTTTTTGCGCCATGCGCCATTGATCATGGTTGATTATCCTGGCGAACTGTCATTGACCCAGATCTACGGCACGTTCAACAACGCCGTGCTAAAGATCATCCCAACACTTCGCGGCTACGCAGACGCTCTCACGCAGGCTATGATCCAGGTGTATCTACGGTCGCAGAAGCGATTCACGGCAGACATCCAGCCGCACTATGTCTATTCTCCTCGAGAGCTGACACGTTGGGTGCGCGCAACCTACGAGGCCATCCGTCCACTCGAGACTCTGTCACTCGAAGGCCTTGTCCGCATCTGGGCCCACGAAGCGCTCAGACTGTTCTCCGATAGGCTGATAGCGGACGACGAGCGCCAATGGACAGAAGACACTGTCAACGAAGTCGCGCAGGAGCAGTTCCCCAACATTGACGAGGTAACAGCGCTATCCAGACCTATACTCTTCTCCAACTGGCTCTCGAAGAACTACGTGCCGGTCGCTCAGGATCAGTTGCGCGACTTCGTCAAGGCTCGCTTGCGTACATTCTGCGAAGAGGAGCTTGATGTGCCACTCATACTGTTCAACGATGTTCTTGAGCACGTGCTCCGCATTGATCGAGTGTTCCGCCAGCCACAGGGTCACCTCATCCTTATTGGCGTAAGCGGCAGTGGCAAGACAACCTTATCGCGCTTTGTCGCATGGATGAACGGTCTTTCGGTCTTCCAGATCAAGGTGCACGGCAACTACTCGTCCGAGGACTTTGATGACGATCTCCGCAACGTGCTCCGTAGATGCGGCTGCAAGGGTGAAAAGATCTGCTTCATCATGGACGAATCCAATGTGCTGGACTCTGGCTTCCTCGAGCGCATGAACACGCTGCTTGCCAATGGTGAGGTGCCTGGGCTGTTTGAAGGCGATGAATACGCGACATTGATGACCGCTTGCAAAGAAGGCGCGCAGCGTCAAGGTCTACTGCTCGACTCACAGGAAGAGCTGTACAAGTGGTTCACACAACAGATTGTCCGGAACCTGCATGTCGTGTTCACTATGAACCCACCAACCGAAGGACTGTCCTCAAAAGCGGCCACCAGTCCGGCCCTGTTCAACCGCTGCGTTCTTAATTGGTTCGGAGACTGGTCAGATCAGGCCCTGTATCAAGTGGCATACGAGCTTACTCAGGCTGTGGATGTCGACAAATTGAACTTCAGCGTTCCGGACAGTCTGCCGATCGAGTACGATCAGCTCGAGATGCCTCTGTCACATCGAGATGCAGTCGTCAACTCGATGGTGCACGTTCATCACTCTATTGGTCGCTTCAACGACCGTCTGCATCGCCAGCAGAACAAGGTAACCTATCTGACGCCTCGGCAATTCCTCGACTTTGTTGCACAGTTCGTCAAGCTGTTCAATGAGAAGCGTGATGATCTTGAAGAGCAACAACGTCATCTGAACGTCGGCCTGGAAAAGCTGCACGAGACAGTCGACAAGGTATCGGAACTGAAGAAGAGTCTCGCGGAGAAGAAGTCGGAGCTAGAGCAGAAGGATGCAGAAGCGAGCGAGAAGCTGCAGCGTATGGTCGCGGATCAGCGTGAGGCAGAGCAGAGGCGAGCTACTTCTCTGGAAATTCAAGCTGCTCTTGAGAAACAGGAAAAGGAAGTAGCCAAGCGTAGGGAGGTGGTGCTGAGCGATCTCGCTAAGGCTGAGCCCGCTGTCGTTGAAGCGCAGCGGAGTGTCAGCAACATCAAGCGTCAACACCTGACCGAAGTCAGGTCAATGCAGAATCCGCCAGCTGGTGTCAAGCTTGCGCTTGATTCTGTATGCACCCTATTGGGCCACAAGGTAAGCGACTGGAAGAGCATCGTGAGCATCGTACGCAAAGACGACTTCATTGCCAGCATCGTCAACTACGACAATGAGCGCCAGATGACACCGCAACACCGCGTCAAGATGAGGAGGGACTACCTCTCAAATGACGACTTTACATTCGAGAGGGTCAACCGCGCCAGCAAAGCATGTGGTCCGCTGGTTCAATGGGTAGAAGCCCAAGTGAGCTACTCGGAGATCCTAGATCGGGTGGGACCGCTCAGGGAGGAGGTGTCGCAGCTAGAGGAGGAGGCCTTGCAGACAAGGGCAGAGGCCAAGATGATCGAGAACACGCTCTCTGATCTCGAACGAAGCATTGCAACCTACAAACGCGAGTACGCCGCGCTTATCAGTCAGACGGAGGCTATCAAGGCGGAGATGGGACGAGTTCAGTCGAAGGTCGATCGCAGCATGCGACTGCTGAACAGCTTGTCCTCGGAGCGCGGTCGTTGGGAGGAAAGCAGTACGACGTTCGAGACGCAGATGGAGACCATCATCGGTGATGTCTTCCTCGCAGCAGCGTTCCTTGCCTACGGTGGCTTGTACGACCAACAGTACCGCCGTGCAATGGTCGAAGACTGGTCACTTCACCTATCCGCATCTGGGATTGCCCACAAGCCGCAGAATGCTCTGTCCGAATACCTCTCCACGGCTGACGAGAGACAACAGTGGCATGACCACGCTTTGCCGGTTGACGAGCTCTGCACAGAGAACGCAATCATGCTCAAGAGGTACAATCGCTATCCGCTCATTATCGATCCCTCTGGCCGCGTCACGCAGTTCCTCCAGAACGAGAGCAAAGAGCGACGCCTTACGGTGACAAGCTTCCTTGACAGCTCATTCGTGAAGCAGCTCGAAAGCGCATTGCGGTTCGGCAACCCAATCCTCATACAGGACGCAGAGCACATGGACCCGATTCTCAACCATGTCTTGAACAAGGAGTACCAACGGACTGGCGGCCGGGTTCTAATTCAACTGGGCAGGCAGGAGATCGACTTCTCGCCAGCATTCAAGCTGTTCTTGTCCACGAGAGATCCATCAGCTCACTTTGCGCCCGACGTGTGCAGCCGTACTACCTTTGTCAACTTCACGGTCACACAGAGCAGCTTGAAGACTCAGACCCTGAACGAGGTGCTGAAGTCTGAAAGGCCGGATGTTGATGAGAGACGCTCTAACCTTGTCAAGATGCAAGGCGAGTTCACGCAGCGTCTGCGCCGTCTTGAGCGTATGCTGCTTCAAGCTCTGAATGAGTCGCGCGGCAATATCTTGGATGATGAGAATGTCATCCAAACGCTCGAGACGCTCAAAAATGAGGCCGCCGATATCACCACGAAAGCCGCAGAGACCGAAGGTGTCATGAGTGAGGTCAACATCATCATGGGCACTTACGACATCATCGCTCGCTCTTGCTCGGCCATCTTTGCAGTGCTGGAGCAACTCTACCACGTCCATCACTTTTACCAGTTCTCACTGCAATACTTCGTCGACATCTTTGAGGCTGTGCTTCGGTCTGCTCGAGATTTGCCTGATCGAGACCCCAAGCGGCGCACCGACTCCATGGTGCGTGATCTCTTCGGCAAGACGTACCATGAATCTTCCGCTTCCTTGCTTCAGGGAGATCGGTTGACTTTAGCGGTCTTATTGGCCCAGGCCTCGCCATTCCCGATGGACAAGAGCCTGCTCGATACGCTACTGGACGAGAGTCTGCCGAGCGCGGATGTCAGCTCCGCACCTGAGCAGAAGGAGACCGCGATGGCGACCGCTAACCGAGTCGCTCCGCTAAAGGATGTCATGTCGAGCATGGATGACGCTTCCTGGCACAGGTTCCTGAGTACCAAGGAAGCAGAAGCGCATGTGCCGGCAGGTGCCAACTTGACGGGCAATGAGATCGACAAGGCTCTGAAGGAGCTCTTAATTGTGAAGCTACTACGCATCGACCGCCTGGTACCGGCAACGGAGCGCTTTGTGAATGCGGTGTTCGGGCAGGCCTTCCTTGACATCGCAGAGGACCTGAGCAGAATCGCTAAGGGCACAGTCGCAAGCTCACCCATAGCCTTGTGTTCCAGCCCTGGGTTTGACGCTAGCTACAAAGTCGAACAGTTGGTCGAGCGATCACAGGCCAGCTGTGCGAGCGTGGCCATGGGCTCAAACGAGAGCGTTGCTAGCGCAGACTCTGCGCTGGCGAGCGCTGCCGCGAACGGTTCTTGGGTGCTCATCAAGAACGTTCACTTAGCCGCTGACTGGCTGCAAAACTTGGTAAAGCGCATCGACTCGCTGAAGCCCAACAAGGACTTTCGCTTATTCCTGTCGATGGAGACCAGCCCAAAGATACCGTCGAGCCTCCTGCGAGCTTCGCGGGTGCTAATGTACGAGCAGCCAGCTGGCATACGAGCCAACATGCGCGACAGCTTGACCTCGCTACCCGAGCAAGCAGTTCAGCAGCCTGTTGAGAAGGCGCGCGTCCACTTCTTGCTCTCATACCTGCACGCGGTTATTCAGGAGCGTCTGCGCTATGCTCCTCGCCTTGGCTGGAAGGGCTTTTGGGAGTTCAACGATGCGGATTACGACTGCTCGGCATTCGTCATTCAGTGGTGGATGGATAGTGTCGCACGTGGAAGATCCAATGTGGCGCCAAGAAGCATACCTTGGGATATGTTGCGCGTGCTCATCTCCGAGATGTACGGTGGTAAGGTTGACGATGCCGCTGACTTCGGCGAGCTGAGGTCGCTTGTGGAGAAGACGATGACTGCGGAGGCCTTCGAGGAGGGCTTCAATTTGATTGGCGAGGTCGCTGGTGACAGCTCGATTGGTGTGCCACTACCGGGCGGCACGACGAAGAAGGATTTCTTGCAATGGGTGAAGGAGCTACCGGAGCGTGAGCCGCCAACGTATCTTGGCCTGCCAGGTAACGCGGAGAAGCTGCTGCTTGTCGCTCACGCCGAAGAGATGCTGAAGAACTTAAAGACGGTGATGGGAGTGCTCGATGAGGGCGAGCATGTCATGGCGGAGGCGGCTGAGGCTTAAGAGATGCTTGTGCAGGCTGTCACTTTCATTTATACTGCATAGCGAGGAGTCGGGAGTCAGGTATAGACATTGCCGTTTCATGGCCGTCGGATTATGGCGCAAGGTGGCGCTAACGCTTCTGTCAGTCGAGTACGTAGAAGGGCATCTGGAGGGAGCGGTATTGCATCTTTGTCGCGCTTATACCCATATTCGAACCATCGAACAGGACATACGGGCGGTCTGTCGGGGTCGGGGCGTCACAATGTAGAGAGTAGCTTCAGATGGTTTAGACTCAATTTTCTTCAATCATTGTACCTTCCCGGCCCGACAATATAACATGACTAAACCTACCACGCCGTGCCACGCATTCGGGAGTTTATACGTTTCGGCCCTTAAAGTGAGGAGGCTGACTGATCTCGTGAAGACGCTGAGTGAGCCTAGGCGAGGAGCTGCCCTGAAGCCATGCAACATGGGAGGGACGCAATTGATAGCTGCCGCGAGTGTTGCCCAGAACACGTCTTTGGTACAAGTAGATAGGTAGCAGAGGATCCAACATGATCTTGAGTGCTCCCACAAAAAGGTCGCTAACCTGACATCCATTTCGGAACACCTCGACCTGCGTTGCGTAAAAGAGACCAACTTACTCGAGGTCCATAGAAGCATATGCCACCGTTCACCAACGCGAGCCCCGATATGTCAACCAAAACCAGAGAATTGACGATGACGATGGACGACCAGCGAAAGGCTTGATCACGAACCCAGGAATGGCAGTCTACCATCCTCCCGCATCTGGCGTCTTTCGATCCTCGAAAGTTCTATCATTCCATATGCAGAACTCATGCGACTCGACTGGCCAGCTGGCCATTACGCTTTCATTGGCATGATGCTATTGGCACCGCATTCGCTGCCCACACTGCCCCAAAGCCGCCAACTTCCGCCACTCTGACTTCGCTTGCTGGATACCTGGCTCTTTAGGTATTGATATTCGGCGGTGCCGTATGCGCATGGAACGACCACCCGGACGAAGAATTCGATCGCAATGTTGCACCCTGCCGCTTTCGGCCGACCGCTTGCGGTGCAGTGAGCACAACGCAGGGTCATCTTTTCACTACAGCACTGGCCTTCGTCGGTGCAGTGATGCTGGCTCCGCTTCCGCCGACTGTTGGAGTGTATGCGGCAGTCATGACTTTGATGTTGATCATCTACCCGCTTGACAAGCGCTATACGGACTTCCTACAAGTGAGTCTGGGTTGCGGTTTTGCCATCCCCGTGCGCATGTGCCCTGCTGCACTTATCGCTGATCCATTGCTTCAACTCGAGTTGTTTGGGGGAAGTGATACCAAGGCGCCAGTGTTGGGAGCAATCTGATTGTACGGAGCCTGTATGCTCTGGACCATCACCTTCGACACGGTCTATGCGCACCAGGATATCAAGGACCACATCACGGCCGGTGTGAAGTCCCTGACTGTTCGTCTTGGAGATCGGACGAAGCTGGCCTTGAGCATCCTTTGCAGCGCACAAATCAGCGTGCTCATTGGAACTGGCTATTTCTGCGATCTGTCATCGCCGTTCTTTGTACTAAGTTGTGGCGGAGCTGGATGTGCGCTCCTTGCCATGCTTGCGATTGTCGACCTCAAGGTTCCGTTTAGTTGCGCATGGTGGTTCGGACCTGGTTTGCGACTTGTTGGCTTCAGCAACGTTCTAGGTCTTCTTGGCCACTATCTTTAGCAACATGTCTTGCAGCAACCCTTATAAGCGGGTTTGACCAATATCCCTCAAGGCACTCCTAGGAGCGTGGTGATGATGTTCTCTGTCACGGTTGAGAAGGAAGACGATCGGTGGGAAACGTGGTAGTGGTGTTGTATTGAGTTGGTTACGTGCTTATCATGTTTGACTTTTTGTCGAAAGTAGAACACCGAAGCAGCGACGTCGTATGCGAGGTCGAATCTAGCGAGGTCGTAGCGATCATTCTGTACATCGCTCAAATCAAACCTAAACGCTCAAACAATAGTGGGTTCCCAAAACATGCTAACCATGCAATTCCAGCATACACCACAAGCTTCGTAATCACTTCAACATCATATCGTATCCGCGGCTTCTCAAGGGTCGAGAACATCTCACGGTCACTCCTTTCGTCCTCTCTACCACTATCGCTGGATGCTCCTGCATCGCTCGGTGGCGGTGTAAGTAGGTTCGGATTGGGTGTGAACACCTGCAGATACGGCTGGCTTGATGGCTTCGACTGTCCGGCGTCCACGGCATCTAGGTAGGACGATGGCTCCGGTCGTTGGTTCACGGCCGGCGTATCCTCGTCAATAGCTGGTGACGGCAGCGAGACGCCGGAAAGTCTTGGCCGTGAACTGGACTTCGTCCGAGCACTCGCTTCAGACCTGCTGTTTCGGCGCCGCTGCTCCCGATTCGCAATGTATTCTCGTGCATCGGCTTCGGACTGAGGTCCCACGGATACTGTTCGTTTCCGCGGGTGTCGCAAGTTCGACATCATGTCTGAGATTGCAGAAGCGGGCGGTATAACATTGTCGTCGCTGCGCAGCTTAGGCACAGTTTTGTAATCTCTGTCTTGTTATCAGCATTGAGCTCTCTTAATCGCAGTTGTCACATCATACCTAGATTGCAGGAAGTATCGTCGGGGTATCCGTAGGCCCCAGTGATCGACAAAGCGGTACACAGGCGGCAAATAGCAAAGCAAGAGCGACTTCATGAGTGCTCGCCACATGAAAATGACTACAATACCTCCCACTATCCGCGCAGCAGATATTAGGAGGTCGCCATTTGTGAAAGGGTACATGGCCGGCCAAGATACCACGTCAGGCAGTATACGCTGCGCGTTGTTCCATATCCCAATCTCAATGCCCATAACAACGCCCGCAAACGCAACGCTATCGTCATAGCATGGGCAGTTATCGGCC
>Ga0058704_10000641_pt1 | contig 17514 bp, 11 predicted proteins | sample AgamicMgSfe_FD_71363 | JGI IMG/M metagenome (GOLD analysis project Ga0058704, IMG submission 71363) | Agave microbial communities from Guanajuato, Mexico - Mg.Sf.e | ecosystem: Host-associated > Plants > Phyllosphere > Phylloplane/Leaf | place: Guanajuato, Mexico | collected 2012-05-30
CCCTAACCCTAACCCTAACCCTAACCCTAACCCTAACCCTAACCCTAACCCTAACCCTAACCCTAACCCTAACCCTAACCCTAACCCTAACCCTAACCCTAACCCTGAAATGCCTTTCTATAGTTAATCAAATCTGACATAGGTTAATATATATGTTTAATGTACTCTAGGTGTACTTTGTGATACTCTTATATATGTTTACAAGTATATTAGATGTGTTTTAGATAGGAATAGATAAGATGTATAAAAATTTGGATTTTAAGGATTATAGACTAAATTGTAACGCTCTTAGCGGCTTTATCCTACTAAACATATAACAAGCAATGATTATATTTATATCTTAACGACTAGATAAGATATAGACTTTGTATATAGCTTGTTTGAAAGCTCTTAAGTTACTCTTAAATGTGATGTTTTTTTTTCTTTAATTTCCCCTAAAAATTCCTTAGTCTAAGTCCTTTTCGACCTATATATTTTCATCTTATTCTTTGAATTTTTACCTCACTAGTTATAGAGATACAACATATGCGTAATTATAGAAAATTTATAAAATACTAAGTTACTTAGTTTTGACTTTTTTAAACTTTTTCTTTAATAGGTCTATGCATTTTGACCTCTAGTTGCAGCCTATTCAGCCTAGTTTATATAGAAGTAAATATTAAGCGTATGATAGGGTTTTGCCCTTATCTTGCTAACTAAGCGTAACTATACAAACTTGGCTATATAGGCGTAGCCTAGAGGTAGATATAATAGTATCATCCTTTGCCAGATACGAAGCCGTAAGAAGGCTCGTAGTATTATCCCTCTACCGAATACGAAGCCGTAAGGATGCTTGTTGACGCCCTATAGACTCCCGTAAGGTAGGTTTAATCTCGGAGGTAGGCCTCTCGAAACTTGACCAAAGCAGCGTTTACGCTTCACCTTCGAGGCTTCCGACTGATACGCGTACATGTAGCTAGGCGCGAACGTCTCATGTTCGCAGAAGCCTGTTTCAAGAACAGTCAAGTACATTTGCTACAGATCAGTGCAGAATCGCGACCATTCAGTGTTGTCACGTTGGTCTTTACTTACTTCCCATTTCTCCCTCTTCTCCCTCGTGAAGCCTGCAGTCAAGTACACCCTAACCTTTCGGCCGGCCACTTTGGTCAGTCATCTTCACGCTTTTTCTTCATCTTCTTAGAGACTATGCAGTCGTTAGCTATGAAGACTGTGATCTGGCTCCTGGCGACAACGACAGCGACAGCTACCATCGCAAAGGCTTCGGACGCGGATCTCACGGAACGTACCTCTCCTCTTGCAATGAGGCTCACGCATCGAACGGATACTACGATCAGGGTGTCTATCACGAACACCGATATCAAAGGGTACAATTTGCTGCATGAAGGTCGCATTCTTGACCAAGCACCAGTGCGTAAGCTCCATGTTCGGACTGCTAGTAAGCTTGTAGTGTCACCTGCTTTTTCTGGCAACGTACTGACTTCGGAGAGCTTCTGTCGCACCTTTCCACGGCGTTGTGAAAGAGGTGGACATGTACAACAACAACACATCGAGTCAGGCGTTTACGCTGCTCGCTGGCGGGCAGACTATCGACCAAGACATTGACATTGCTGAATTCTACGATCTCGGTAACCATACCTACGATATCTCTACGGACGGCTTTTTACCGTATGCCGAAGAGAACTCGACGCAACTGAGCGGAACCTCACTGCGATTTCGCAGTAACGAGCTATCAATTGTGGTCGATGGAGTCAAAGCCAAACAAACCACTAAGGCTGTTGACAAGCTGATCATGAAGCGGGTAACGGTGGAAGATGACTGCTCAACATCGCAACGAAGCGCTCTCGCGGCTGCCAATACCAAGTGCGCTAGCATGGCGCTTGCTGCAGCGCAAGCGGCAACCTCTGGCTCTGCGGAGATGTTCGAGCAATACTTCAAAGACAGCTCGTCGTCTACAAGGAGCACGGTCGCGGCGCATTACCGTACCGTTGCCAACGATTGTTCTTCGACAGGCGGTCCTACCACTTCATATTGCAGTGACCCTTACGAATACTGTTCGGGTGACCTCCTAGCTTATACGATATGGCAGAATACCGGAATGGCGGCGGACTCGGGAAGGATCGGTACCATCTACCACTGCCCGCGCTTCTTCAATGACATCCCCGCTGGTCCGACACAATGCCATGAACAGTCTCAAGGGACCAATGCGTTGCATGAAGAAACGCATGCGGTCGCCGGTACGGTCGACATCGCATATGGGTTCTCCGGCATTTCAAGACTGTCCAGTAGCCAAGCTATCCAGAATGCAGACACGTATGCCTTGTACGCAAACGGTATGTGGACAGAGACTCAACCTCCGATCACGTGCAAGGCTGAGCGCTGACCATGCGCACAGATATTGCCCTCAACTGCGGTGTCAACAGCCCCCCCTCCGGCAATAGCTTCAGCTGGTACTCTTGATACATATCAACATTCCGTTTATGATCGCGAAGGATCGTCGCAGGTCTCCGAATCCAACCGTGGTCGCCGAACATCATCAGGTCATCTGCCCTGAGATACCTCGACATCCTCAGTAGTAGCGAAGTACTTGTTCGTGTGCGGTAATCACAACCACATGCCACCGTCCATCTTGTACCAAGCGCGTACGAAGGCGGAGCCTGTTGTGTCACAGTCACGGCAGCGATGGCGAAGGAATTCGACGGTGACACTCAACTGTGTATGCCCAGGTGAGATCCAAGAATACCAAGTAGCCGATGGAGTCAGAGACACCAGCGAGAGGATGGAGATGTATTTTGATGCAGGCGCGGTTTAAACAAGTACAACGCCTTTACTGACTTTCGCTCCCATCTGATCATTTTGCCGCCTCTCAGAGCCTAAGCATAATTTGCAGCACCCAACAGCAATCTCCTTGAAGATCCATGCACACAGATGCTGAACAGTTCGGTAGGCCAGTAAACTATAAATAAGATACGCGGACATGGCTGTCATACTGCCAGTTAGACGCAGCATGCCAGGTCGAGCGAACAAACAGGTCTGTGCATGTATTACTCCGATACACAAACACATGTCGGATAATCAAGTAGAGAAGTTGCGAACAGGGTATATCATACAATTACAGTTGTGCTCCCATCTGAAAGCCCTTCCGCCGTCTGCTCTTCCGCGACAGACCTTCGGTATTCGCAACCGCACTCTCGAACAAACCCGCACCTACCAACGCCACCAGTTTCAAGACCCTCGTCCGAACCGTCGCACCATCTCTCCGGTTCTTGCCTTCCCGTCTACTCTGACTGATCCGCTCACAAAGGTCCCAAAGCTTGCCGTCCGGTAGCAACGTTCCATCCTCGTCACGCGATGGCACCCACTCCAGGTCCAATCTCACCTTTGGAGGCACTTTCGCGTCCTTCGACTTGCTGACGATGATGATACCGTCTTCTTCTGACCTGCTCAAAGCGTTCTTCAGTGCTTCCTTGTTGACAGCCTCGTAATATGACAGATCGCCTTGATGGTACAGTGTCTTCCCCAGTAGCTGTGCTTTGTCCTGCAAAGTCTTGAAGTCGACCCAAGGTTCGGAGTCGTAATGTGCTGCTGCTGGTGTCAGCATGAAAAGACTGATTGCTCCTAGCCAGCTTGCTTCGATGAAAGGCCAAAGTAAGAAACAGTAAAAGTCGAAGTCCTCGCGACCTAACGCGCGCTGCTCAGGGTGTAGCTCGATATGTCCGCGGGCTCCATCAGAGTCAGCACTACCGTCCATCCTGGTCAGGACGCGATCATGTTCCAAACCGCGCAGAGTAGTTTGTAGATTGTCTTCGAGTGGTGTCGTCGGAAATATGAACTCTGCTCTGAACAGCTGCGAGAGGGAGAAGACTTGGTCTTTCAGTTCCGCGTACGACATGCGCTGTGATTCAGTGGCACCGCCGAGCTTGACTTTCGTGTACATGGCTGCGCAGACCAGCGCTTGCGAGACGAAGAGGTGAATGGTCATGTTTCGATAGAAGGACAGCTGAAAGCGGTCTTCCGCATAATACGTCTCCTCCGGCAAGCCCTCGACTCTGCCCACGAGCTTTGGCCCAAGAACTTCGAGAGCACGCTCGATGACTGTCTGGGTTGTGTTGCCTGCAAAGTGCGCGACACGGCCACCTCGGGCGCGCACACGATCGCTGAGCCAGTCAACTCTTCGTAAGAGTTCTGACTTGCCGACACCGCGACCGCGCAGCGTGAGCAGTACGGTGCCCACCAGAGCGGTCGGCATCACAACCGACACGTCATTGATGTCGGAAAGAACCTTGTAGCCCAGCGTCGCCAGCAACCTTCGCTTGAACGCAGCATCGTACATCGTCTCTAGACAGGGCGCGCTCTTGACCAGCCGTGACCGTTGCTCATGAACGAAGCCCCTCAGACTCCACGGCTCGTGGAAGCGGACATCGACTCTCCCCAGCTTGAGCGAGAGCACACTAGAGGCGGACAGGAACCCAGCCAGGTCCTCCTTCGGTTTGGGCTGGCCCAGCAGCTCGCTCACGTACGAGTCGACTTCGACGACCTTGTCGTACTGGGTGCTTACCGGACACACTATCGCATCCTCGACTTCTCCGGAAAGCACACTCTCGAGAAAGAAGTTGAGGATGCCAAACTTGGGTTGCAACAATTTCCCAGTCCGTGATCGTCCGCCTTCGACGAAGCACTCAATGTTGTGCCCGTTCTGGAGCAAAGTGTCCATGTACGACTGCACAAGCGTGGCGTAAAGCTGATCGTCGCCAAACGATCGCCGGATCCACATCGCACCCGCGTGCTGCAAGAAGGGGCCGATGAGTGGGAAATTCAGGTTGTCGCCCGCCACCACCGTCGGCAGCGCCAGCCCTAGGCGGTAGCAGATCAGCTGAAGCGAGACGTAGTCGACGTGTGAACGATGACAGGGCAGGAAAATGATGCTCTGCTTCTTCTTCTCCGCCTCCATCGCCACCTTTCGCAGATGCAACACTTCGTCGCTACTGACGTGAATCCCCTGATGGTATGCTCGCGTCAACAGCTGCGTTGCGAAATAGTAGGCACCCCGGATGAAATACCGGCTGTCCATCTTGCATATCATCTTGTCCGTCCAGCCTTCTGCGACTTCCTTCAGCTCACTTTCGATCTCGCTCCGTCTTTCCAGTCTTCGCTGCTTGTGCTTTTCCACCTCACCCTCAAGTCCTATCGGTCCGAGAAGACCTTCGTGGATCTCCACCTCCACCCTTTTCCGCGCCAGCTCGGACAGCTTCTTCTGCAGCCGGGGTTGTGCCATGACCATTCTCTTCATGTTGTCGGAGAAGCCTGGGTAGTAGATGTTTTGCCCGGCAATCTTATCATAAGACCGCCACTCCGTCCCCAGGAAATGTAAGCCGAGTTCTTGGATGGCATTGATGGGCTCCCGTCTGAATCTCGCGTATGGTTCCAGCAGCGACTGTTCGCTCGATGCTTGATCATCAATTCCCGGGTGGACTTGTAGCGTAGCGCCCAGGATGGCCAGATCCGGCGCCATACTGGCTCTCGAGGAGGAGGACATGGATCTTGTTTTCGACATCTCGCTTTCTGTATCGTCCTATACCTTATCTGCCAAGGCTGACCATCACGGCCCTCGCATATAACAACTTGACAGCTGTCTCTTACTGCAGGCCGACAGCCAGGCAATAGTCAGGCCACAATTGACCATGTAGCCACTGCAAAGCGAAAGCGCAAAGGCTACCTCCCAAGTCTGGATCTGGTACTCGACAGCACACGGTCTGCGAGAGTGGTTGTCGAGCTCACTCTGCCCGTAGTCATGTCAAGAGGACCACAGTGTCTGCGTCACTCGTCGGCCTCGAGTGCACGCGATTCAATGGGAACCCGAATTCTCTGACAAACCCAAAGAGTCCTCCGGCGTCACTGTCCGGTCGAAGAGCACCTTTCAATGGTTGGTGTTTACATGTTTGACGAGGTTGAGTGGGGGATTCAAGCCGAGGCAAAGTGAAGGCGAGACATCCCTTGCTCTCATCAACCGAGCATGTCTATGAAGTTGCACGTCTACCGTTTAAGTATAACAACACCAACCTCGCAAGCTCGCGCCCCAAGCCTTCTAGAATTCGAATGCTCGCCGCAAATGCTAAAGGCAGCGACGTGTCCATCCCGCGGGCTTTGGCCCGGAGAAGGCTTCATGTGCTTACCCGCCCAACCAACGCCCGCCGCTGAACCGCTGCATGCTATGTGCATTGTTGCAAGAAGATCACAGCTCAACGGCAAAACCCACCCCGTCCATCCGCCTCCTCTATCGGTACCAATTCGGTGTTTGGTTTTGGAAACTCCATCACAACGGCACATCCTCCATCATCTGCACCGCGCCCTCTCGCCCCACAGTCATGATGACGTCCCCCAACGTCTTGGTTGCAAACCCGGCTTCGCAGTACGCAAAGTAGTACTCCCATTTTTTCTTGAACGTCTCGATGTCTTCATCGCTCATCTTCTTCCCATTCCCACTATCCTCGTGCTCGGAAATGAGGGCGGGCTTGATCTGGAGTTCGAAGTTTTGCATGAAATTCTGCCGCCACAGCCGCAGCGTCTTCGCGTAATGCGGACCGATGTTCTCGATGCTCTCCGGAATGAGACGCGGCGGGACCGACTTGGTGGATGAGCCGGCGCGCACGGCGTCGAGCAGTTGCGTGATGGTCGGCAGGTGGCCGCCGGGGAAGATGTAGCGGCGGATGAAGTCGTCGGACTTGCTATACGCCTCGTACCGCGACTCGGGCATCGTGATGCACTGGAACACCGCCACCCCACCGTCGGTCTTCAACAGCTGATCCACGCACCGGAAGTACGTCTCCAGGTATTCCGCGCCCACAGCCTCCAACATCTCGATCGACACAATCTTGTCGTATTTCTCCGACTCGTGCGGGATGGGCAGGCTTCGGTAGTCGCACAGCAGGACCTGGATCTTGTCCTGAAAACCCGCTTGCCGTATCCGCTCGTCCGCCAGTGTCTTTTGCTCGGCGCTCAACGTCAAGCTCGTCACTCGGCAGCCTGTCGTCTCTACCGCCAGGATGGCGAAGCTGGCCCAGCCGGTCCCAATCTCCAGCACATGATCAGTGGACTTGATCCGCGCGTTGTTCACGAAGCGGCGGAGCTTTCTGTATTGCGCCTGCTGCAGACTTTCCTGCGTCGAGTGCGCGTCGGACTTTGGTAGCCAGATGGGGCAAGAGTAGGTCATGTCGGGCGACAAGAACGCGGCGAACATGTCGTTGGAGATGTCGTAGTGGGCAGAGATGTTGAGGCGGGCGTTGGCCAAAGTGTTGGTCTGCCGGACGAAGCCAGCGATCTTACCGCTGATGTTTGACGTCAAGGTGGTCCCGTTCGACAGATGCGGCCGATTCACGATGAAGACCTTGAAGAAGGCCGTGAGGTCCGGACAGGCGACCTCGCCCAGCATGTAGCTCTCCGCAAAACCCATGTCCGCGAACAGCATGAGCCGCACCCAGAAGAGATCACTGAACACGCGCAGCTCAGCGTGAGGGATGGTGAAGACGGACTTGTCGCTGCTCCCCGACTCGGCTCTTGCTAGACTGCCACATATCGTCACGGTGCCGTCGGTGTCGGTGATCTGGAGCGAACCGGTCTGGATCTGTTTGAGCAGCGAAAGCAGGGTGCCTCGGGCCAAGGAGAGGAATGGCGGCCAGGCGTAGGAGCCGGCATAGCTGACCAGCGCGGTGGCGCGGTCTACCAAGGGTGTTGCGAGGCCCATTGGTTGGCCGCTGGACGAGGTGCGCTGAACGGGAGCAAGAGCCGCCGATTGTTAGGAAGCAAGTCCGCTCTGTCACAATGGAAGCTTGACGATGCCCACGGCACACATCTCAAGCCGAGTACACTCTTGTTGTGCGGGCGCGGGCGGGTGACGAGGTGGGAATGGTCGAGGTGTCTGTCAACGTTCAATGGAGTAGTAATAAAGGGTGGTCGCTCACGCTTATGAAGGCCCAAGCTCTAAGAGGTAGCGGTTAACGGAGGGATTTTTGGGACCCGGTGGATCTGCCATCTCGTCCTCTCCTCCGGCCCCGGGGGGGTGGTCTGTTGCTGCAGGCACGCGAAGGGCCGCGGGAGTGATCGATTCGCATGGAAATGGGAGGGCCGGCGGTGAATAACCACATGCATTTCGGTTGAAGACTGGTCTAGCGTCATAGACTCGGCCCTAGCACTGCTTTGGCTTCGCGGTCGGTTTCGGCTGTCGTCTCAACAATCAACAACATATCACCGACGCCATCCCTCCCACACGTTGGAGACGGCCATGAGATATCCTCGTTCCTTTCAACATGCGCGAATGGCCGTGAACACAAGTAATGAACCGTAATCCCGCAGCACGAGCAGGACTGGGGAAGGAAAACAGGGAATAGAAGTTGAGATGAAGAAGTGGGGCAGACGGGAAGATCCGATCGGATCGGATGTATTCTCAGGTTCCGACCCCTTCTCCGAGCGCGACGCGTCGACAACGCGTCCAGCGTCCATGAGGGTAAGTCGTCTTCAAGGTTCTTTACTCCACCACCACCACCACCGCCACCACCTACACTACCGTCGTCCTTCACAAAATGCTCGCCATCTCGTCTACCTCCGCCCACACTCTACCAGTGCGGAGACTCCATCCCAACCTCCTCCCTTGCGCCATCAAACACAACGGTCCCGTCCCCACGCCCGAACGTTATTGGAAGCCTGAGCCCGATCCTGCCGTCGACACAGATCTGCGCACTTGCTACTTTCGTGGCCGTAAGCTGCGAGGCAGAACGGTCAAGGTACCGGAAGGATACCACGGCGTGGTGATGGAGAAGACGGATCGAGATGCCGGGCCTCTTCCGCAGACGGGGCGCGGTGCTGGGGAACGACAACGGCGCGATTACGAGACAGCCTCGCCAATCGAAGGTGTTGGAGCGCAGGTCGGTACGATCAGGGAGGACCAGGAGGACGACGGAGCCGAGGTACAAGTCGGAGGAGGTGAACTTGAGCAAGGGTCCGTACAGGTGAAAATGATGGAGCCCAAGGGCTCTTTCGAGGAGATCGTGGTCTGGGGACACGATGTAATGCCCGACAACAACGATGTATATGTCAGAGGTGTGGAGGAATGGATGAAAGTTGCAGAGGCAGTACGTCCTGCCGTCATGCTCCCTGCAGTCGTGTGAGTCAGGCTAATGGAAGAGCAGATGCACCTCGATCGCGGCTCCATGGGCGGTTGAAGGCTGACAAGAATACTTGTCGCGCGCGTGCATATCTATACCGATGGCACGCCAATGAAGAGTCCGCCTGGCAGAAACCTGCACAAAAGTCTGATGCATACCACTACTAGCTTTGTGCGCATTGTTGGCGACAGAGTCTTCTGCTGGGTAATGGTATGGTACATGGTATGCTTTAAGATCTGCCGGAAAAGCAGTGACAAGCAGACAAGCGGACAAGAATACCACAGCCGCTGCGGAAGCGTCTGCCATCTATAGGAAGTAGTCTGGCGTCCTGCGTGAGACCATCGGCTCACCAGCCCTGGGGCAAGGGTCGAATTGTAAGCTGACACGGTATCTGTCAGCTGGTGCAGTTCGACGAAGTGGAGGAAGTCGGCAACGTGGAGGAAAGGCACGACGTACAAAGTGTACTTGAGATGCTCGTCGATCTCCATGATGGCTGCTTGGTTCCCGCAACGATAGCAATAGTTCGGCGCTGTAGGTCGCATGTCAGCAATGCAGTCCGGGAATGTGACGAAAGGTCTGCCTTACCTGAGAAAATCGTCACGACATTCCGATCCTGGCTCCAATTGTACCCTTCCATCACCAGTTGATGCGCTCTCGCCACTAGCGTCAACCCATTGTTGTGATTGAACGCTTCGCTGATGTCCTGGCCGAACGTGTACCCCGCGCCTCGCGGGCTGATCCCCCATCCACATCGATCATCCGGGTCAGACCAGAGCAGATCGCACATGGGACCCTCATGCGGAACCTCCTGTATCCGGTCGAGAGCGCGAATGTTATCCAGGGTGTCGATACTCGGGCTCAGCCCGCCGTGCAAGCAGAAGATCTGATTGTCGATCAACGCCGTCAGGGGCAGGTAGTCGAAGAGATCAGTGAAGAACTTCCACACGTTCGCGTTGCCGTACTTGCGCAGGCACTCGTCGTAGAAGCCGTAGACCTGGGTGATCTGGCGAGACTCGTGGTTGCCACGTAAGATGGTGATGCGTTGCGGGTAGCGGATCTTGAGCGCCACGAGCAGGGTCACGGTCTCGACGGAGAAGTAGCCGCGATCGACGTAGTCACCCATGAAGAGGTAGTTGGTGTCGGGGTTGGGACCGCCGATCTTGAAAAGCTCCATCAGGTCGTGGAATTGGCCGTGAATGTCGCCGCAGACGGTGACGGGGCATTTGACGGGCTGCACATTGGACTCGTCTTGCAACACCTCGCGCGCCTTCTCGCATAGTCGCCTGACATCCTCTTCGCTGAGCTGTTTGCACGCCATCAGGCTCTCGATCCATCCGTCCAGAGTCGATATCGCCGGCGGGTCCACTGACGCTCCTAAGCTGTGCTCAATCTTCCCCACATCCTCCATATTCGTGTCTCCTACCGGCTGCCTCAACGCGGCAGCCTCGGCCATGTTGGTAGTGTCACCGCGGTGACGGGTGTGAGTGGTTTGGGCGGGGGTGGGGTGGTGATCGTGTTGACGGGGTGGTTAAACGGTGCCTAGCGGGTGCTTGCAAGGAAGAGATGGCTGGGCAATGCAGTCGCGCGTGCTATGGTTTCAATTGGAGGGCGTATCGACCCAAGCGCGGTCCGAAGGCTCGTAGCGTCGTGAAGCAGGTCTCTGGTATGTCGTCGATTCTGTTGCAGGTTGGTTGAGACTGCACATGCAGCATCACCAAAGCTCGCGGTCGCCCTGAGGCTGGTCGACGCGGGTGTTGCCGCACCAAGGCTTGGCGTGCGTTGTGCCTCCTATTTGGGTTGTGGGCCATGCGACTCACAACACTTGCTTCACATCACAAATAATAACTACCAAGCGGAAGATAAAGAGTATGATTGGGAGTACAATTGAATGAAACGGTGCGACGGCTAGAAACAAGCAAACCATAGCCTTGTCCATCCCACTGCCAAATCACCGCGGCAAAATCGCATTATCTCATGTCTCCTTACCCTTACCTTTTGCTGCGTTGTGTGACTGATGGGATAGAGCTGGAAACTCCTCGGTCACTTGCTGCCTGCTCTGCTCCTCCGCCAGACTCAACTGTAGTGCGAACTCGAGATCGCTCACCTCCTGCACCTTGCTCGATCCCCCCAGCATTGGCGACGGCCGGGGCGACGGACGAGCCGACGAACCCTTTCGCTTCTTCGGTTTGGTCTGACGGATAGGGATGTCGTAAGCCGCTGGACCTGCCGGACTGGCAAGACTCAGCCGAATTGCTTCCGCCGTATCTGCGTCCAGCTCCTCGTCCGTTTTCGGCGTCGACATACGACGCGGCGAGCTGCGCGCAGGCGTAGCGTTGGCAGTGGCCAGAGTGCTGTAATCCGTGCTGACAACCGTGCTCGTCGTTGTGCTGGCGTCAGAAGCTCTGCGCAAATTTTCGTGTTCGAGTGTTTCCTGGCTGAGCATAGTCGCATACGCCAGCATCTCTTCTTCACCGCCATCGAGCAGCTCGGTGCCAAAACGTCCGGCGAACCGTAGCGATTCTTTCTTGCGATGCTCTCTCTCACGATCCAGCTCCAACCTCTCGTTCATGATGTAATCCTTGATATTGCTCCTGGTGGCGCCGGAGAAGCGCTCGCCACCATTGTTGCTGCCGCGTTCGGACCGTCGAAGGCGACGCTTGTGAGACTTGTACTCGTCGGCAGCTGACGAGCTGTATGACCAGTAGAGCAGGCGATTCCCGAGCGAGACCATACCGCGCAATACGGTGGGATCAGGGTCAAGACACAAAGCTCCTGCGGCAAAGAGGTTGATCCCAACACCTTGTGGGGATGCTTGTGCCTGAACCAGCCTTCGACGCGCTCGAGAGGCGAAGCGTGAGTTTAGCGTCCGGATTGGTTGCAGACTGGAGCCTAGCGGGTCCCACGCTTGAACCAGGCCATCGTTACCGCCGTGAACGAGGTAAAGTGAAGACAATGCCAGGCAGGAAATCTCAGGCGAGTTGGTATAGACGATTCGCACCGGCTCGACCGTATTGACAGTGTCGGCAGCCTTCGCCCGGGGTCCTCGTATGTTCCAGACCAAAACGGTACCCGTCTTGGTACCGACGGCAAACAAACGAGCTCGCTGCCCGGGCATGTCAGACGGATCAGTGACGGCCTCACCTGGCGACATCGGCGTGAGCGACGGCGAAGATGTTGTCGAGCGGGCCGAAAAGTTTAGCAATGGGTCTTCGGAGCTTGTTTGAGAAGCATAGGTGGATTCATCCATAGCGGTAGCCAGGATCTGAACATGCTTGAACCCCCCGAGAGAAAACGCAGATATGCGCCACTCTTCACTCAAAGGGCGTGGTGTGGCGGATTCACCAAAGTCTTCCTGCGAGAGCGTCTCTGTGAGGCTATCGAATGAGAACGAAGGCGGTGGCGTGGTCACCGGTGAAACAGGACCGCCAAACAGCGAAGCTGCGCTTGATGACTCCGTGCTCTGGTCAGTAAGGGCTGGCGTAGAGGCGGCATCAAGGCTTGCTTCTTCTGGCGACCGGACCCGCGTATAACGTTTCACCGCAGCAAAGCCGTCTTCGTCCAGACCGCACTCCATCACCACAACGTTCTCACCAGCATTGTTTCCGTCGTCGCCGGCGAAGTCAACCTCGAGCCTTCTGCGCATGTCCCAGCCAACGCATGCCTTCTGAAAGTCCCTCGGCTTTCGGATGGTGAAGTCTTCGACCTCCCTGGTTTCAGCTTTTATTTGCTCCCAGCTAAGGCACATGCCGTTCCAAGAAGATCGCGGCGAGTAGCTGCCGTCAATACCTGCTTGCGAATACGGGTCAGGCTTGGCCGTGCGCCTGCTGCTTTCAATTGAGCTCCAGTACACGGTACGGCCCGTTTGCCAGGCAAGGCGCTCAAGAATCTCGTCATCCAGCCGGGCTCCACGGTCGACGTGAGTGCGCTGGGGAAACTTGGTCAAATAGAAGACTTCTCCAAGAGCATTCGCAATCACGGCCCAGATCCGATTCTGCGCCTGTCGCTTGAGGCTATATTCGTTGTCCACGGCCATGGCGATGAGGGGTACCCCGGGGCTCAGCACCCAGCGCGCTGTCATCTCACCCCGGCTAAAGCGCTGGTCTCGAGGGGTACCATTGGCCGTCGAGCCAAGGCTATAAGCGGTCAGCACGCCGAGTGATGACGCAGAAAGCATGCCAATGAGGCCTTCGGTAAGTGATGGGATTGCGGTAGACTTCGCAATCCAAACGCTTGTGATGGCTTCGTTCGTAGAGTTAATGCGAGGAATGCCGAGCTCTGGAGCAGACAAAGCAGACGAGAATTGCAAGAAGCGGCCACGCATCTCTTCGGTCGAGCGATGGTAGGTCATTCCCCCGGGTGAGCCTTCGCCATGTATCATGCCATAAGGCTGGCTGACGTCCATCACATTCGGCACGCCAACGATCTCGCCCGGACTCAGCCCATACTGGGCGTCACCGGTAAAGCGTTCGGCGAATTGTTGGAAGAACTGCGGGTCAGACAAACCCCAATTATCAACCTTGCCCACACTCGGATCGCTACTAGTCGCAGTGCCGACGTCGTCAGCGCCATGTATGAAGCGCGGCGGGCGCTTGTTCAGACCGGTGCCGAAGGTTGCGTGCAGGTGATTCGTGGTCGTGAAGAGCTGAGAGTTATATTCGACGAATGGCGTGGCCGTGTGACTCTGACCCGATCGCGCCGAGCTTGGTGAGGCGATCGCTTGGATTGGCTTACCACGCGCCAAAGAGCGCAACAGACGAGTCCGCATGATGTATTCGCTCCGCCAACCAGCCAGAGCCGTAAGGCGTGTGAAGGCGCGTCTTTCCGAGCGGACCACGTCTTGCGCGCTGTCGTCATCACGTTGGCCCAACTGGTTGACGGACTCGGCGCCGGGAAAGAAGTGAGCGAATGCGCTTCTCCATGCGTGAGGCCCAGTGACTAGGTTATGGAAACGTTTCGACACAAGGGCTACGGAGGTGAGATCTGTGGGCGTCAAGTGCGCGAGTGTATGTGTCAAGACCTCTGCGGACAATCAGTGGGGTCCGATTATGGGTGAGAGTATCATGACACCTACCGTTGGGCAGCTCCTGGATCGGGGAGCGCTTATCATTCGGGCTGCGCGACTTCTTGATCACCTCAAATGCAGGTCCCTCCCTCTTCCTCACAGGCGGCGTGGCCGCCTGCTCGTATTCGGTAATGCGATTGCGCCCGGGTGGCGAAGGCGTGCTCTTCACGCTCAGTCCCCGCTCCTGGCGACCGTCTCCGGAAGATGACTCCTGCAGCGATGCCGCGAGCGCCGCATCGAGCGCAAGCTGGTCTTCCGATGGTGTTGACGTCCCTGATTCAGCATTGCCGTCTGTTGATGACAGGTAGACTTCGATGTCGTTAGACTGAGGGCCATGTTGGCGGGGGCGCGGTTGCTCGGAGGGGTGATCGTCTGTAATCGCTGAGTGGGATCGCGTAGGAGACTCGGATTGCATAAAACGTCTGGATGTGGGTGAGAGGGAGCGGGAGAGACTGAGCCCGATTTTCCTGGGTCAGTCGGAGAGCGCGGTGGCTTGCGAGCGTGCGTGGCGATGGTGGTCGTTGTCGTGACAGAGGAGAGTCGGCGAAGCCGTGACGTCTCGGTTGGCGTTCAGTCTAGGCTTGGCGCGCGGAAGTGGGACCGAATACATGCACCACTTTACGCCTGACGATGAAAGCACCTTATGGCCGGGTATAGGTAGAGTGAGATTGAAAGTTCCGTTTGCAATGAATCACACGCACTTTCGCAACTGCCAGAACGACTTACTACACTCCGCATTGGAACGATGCCAGTATGTTCGTCGGATACTGCCTTCTATGGTACATAAAGCCTACTATACGCTGCAATATCAGTCCGACAGCAGATACACTTGGTATGATTTCTCGCCGCCAGACCCATTCGGCATTCATCACACATGCTCAAGCATCCGCACGGCCACATTAGGATGGTGCGCGGCGTCGACTGACACACCACACACTGGGGCCCGCCGGCGCCCATGCCTTCGGCGCCCGACTCCCAAGTCCCCCCGGTGACGGCTTTAGCTTTGGCCGCCTGGCGTTGGGCGAGGATGAACTGCTCCAGATCGCGCTCTTCTTCCTCCTCGCTCATCTCGGCTGCTGGGCCACGGAGACCGCTGAGCAGCTGCGCGCGACTGTGGTTTTGTATCCGCCGATACTGACTCCGCGTCGTTGGTCGATTCGATGCAAGGGAATGTGACAGCATCCGCGCCTCGTCGCGGTCGGTTGATGTTTTCGGGTCGAGCAATCGGGATAGCAGGCTCATATCGAGACCGGCATCGTGAGCCACTGGTGTGGCTTCTCGACTTCTGTCGGCGAATGGGTTGTTCTGAGCTGGGGTACGCCGACCGGTATCGTCAAGCTCATCGTCTGTCGTGCTTGCGTTGGTGGACATCGAGATCACGCTCGTTAGGTCGTCATCCATCTCTCGTGCTCGATAGTCTCCACTACCGTCAACGTCGCCAAACCACCCACCCTCGCGCCACCAGCGGTAGAGGCTGTCACTTAGGTTCTCCTCGCCTGCATAATTTCCCGCGTGTTGCAACCTTCTCCGCGTCTCAACCTCCACGTCCACGTCGTCGTCGCGAGGAAGAGTGAGCTGGCCGTGCGGTCCTACCATCCAAAAGTCACGTTTCTCGTGATGGATGACCTCAATAGACTCTGAGTGCCTGCGCTGGCCGTCTCCAACACCAGCGGCGTTCAGCAACCAGGTCGGTCTTTGCTCGACGCCGAGCTTCCTCAAGCCAGTGAGGAGAAAGTTCGCCTGTACCCCAACCATCAGCCAGAAAATGCCTGCTAGGAAGTCAAACGTCAGGTGCATGCGACCTCGACGTTGGGTGACGCCGAGACCGCTCTCGACCTCCCGAGGAAGCGGCTTGTTCGCCTCGCCGGCCGATACGTGCGATTTGCGTTCACGGGCGTACGGCGAGAGACCGATAGCGGTGTTCTGTTGATCGACGAACTCAACGCCTCTGGCGATGCCCTCACTGAGCAGCTCCGCGGGAACCTGTGGCACGGAACGCTTTTTTAGACTGGTCGCGAGCTCGCCGATGCGTTTTCGTTCCAACCAAGTCATTCGCGCGACTTGGACGCGACTGCCTTCATTGAGATATACCGCCTCGCTTGCCGCGGTCAGGACGTTGAACCCAAATTTGAGCAGGGCCGTGTAGAAGTCTTCCGACATCTTGACGCGGATGGAAGAGTTGGACGAGAATTGTACGTTGGCTTGCAGGTTCTGGTAAGCCCACGCCAGCCGTTGCGTGAAGGAGAGACCGGATGCAGCGTCTTCAGGTACAGAGAAAGCTGTCACCAGGAGTGCGACACTCCAGATGGTGCCACAGACGATGGTGCCAACTAAGATCAGCAGGTGAGGGATGAAGCCCACTATGCACACGGTCGGAAAGCGCAGAACGACAAGTTCCGTCGCGTTCTCCACCGGACGCAGGACGACTCGAAAGAAGGTCCAGAGAAATGCCGACATATAGCAGCAAGCCCACACGCCGGTGTTGACCAAGCGAACCTTGTGTCTGATGCCTACGACGGCGAGGGTGGCGCTGCTGAGGTGACTGAAGCACGAGATCAGGCAGACCAGGAGTACCTCCGGCGGTACGTTGAGACGAGGCATGAGCTCACGCCGGGAGATCACTGGACCGCTGACTTCACCAGCTCCCACACCGCCCGCATCCAGGCTCGAGAGGCCAAAAAACCCAAAGCCAAGAGCACTGCTGATCATCGCCTCACACTCTGCAAAGGCCAACGAATGTTCAAATATCGTCATGCCCGTCTCCGGCATCGGCTGATTGCCCTGTAAAGCACATGCCAAAGTCTCGAAGAGCTGACTCATGCAGAGGGTCAGGAAGAACCAGAAAAGCAATGACATCGACCCGCGCAGTTCACTTCGGTCAGTGGCGCCGCCGGCAAGGGACATGTGACGTTCCGCGCAGCAGCTGGCGTCGTCTTTCCAGAAGAGGAGCGTCGAAGCGAGCGAGTGCAAGAAGCCGCCTTCTCCACCGAAATCGATCGCCAGTTGTTTGAGCGGGTCGCCGTAGCGAAGGAGCGGGAAGTCCGGAGAGGTCTGGCATCGCAGCGTTTCGAGTATACCGAGCGTCTGGATGAGGAATGCGCTGATGGGTATCAGGTAGAGGGCGAGTCGCATGTGCCATTTCAGGCGCAAGTGCTCGCGAGAGGAAGCGTAGAACTGCGTCCGATTTAAGAGGATGGCCTGCGATGTGTCCCTGTCAGATCCACGGTCTTGAAAGGCGACCGTTTCCGTTCCTGGCGCCCAGAAAGGCAACGACTTACCACCGTGAACGTCGCCAGT
>Ga0058704_10000642_pt1 | contig 17510 bp, 10 predicted proteins | sample AgamicMgSfe_FD_71363 | JGI IMG/M metagenome (GOLD analysis project Ga0058704, IMG submission 71363) | Agave microbial communities from Guanajuato, Mexico - Mg.Sf.e | ecosystem: Host-associated > Plants > Phyllosphere > Phylloplane/Leaf | place: Guanajuato, Mexico | collected 2012-05-30
CCCCAAAGCAGGACTATGGATCCAAGACCGCTCCGGCCGCACGACCCAAGTCCACATCCCGCGCGACTGTCTCGCGTTCCAGACGGGCATGGCGTTGGAACTGCTCACGCGGGGGCGGCTCCGAGCGGTGCCGCATTTCGTGCGAGGGGCGCGCTCGGTGGCGGGGGACGGTCGGAGTGTGGCGCGGAACACGCTGGCGGTGTTCACGCAGCCGAACCTGTGGGAGATGGTGGATGGGAGGCGAGATTTTGCTACGTTGGCGAGAGATACCCTTGCGGCTGGTTTATAGCGGATTTTGGTGCTGCTCATGCTTTCGATGGTCACGAATGTTTGTCTGTTCGACGCATGAAGACTTGCCCGGTTTGGACGCTTCGTCATTCTCGCGGAGCTATCCAGATCTCGCAAGAACTGCTCGTTCTATCCCACAAAGTACGCTCCAGTCACGAAACGCCATGCCATGCAGAGAAAGCAAACAAACACTTGTCCCCCTCCACGAACCACGCTAGACCTCTTCTTCACCAAGGCCGACTCCTGCCTCAGTGATGTCCATTCGTCTGCGGCCCATCTGCGGCACCGGCCTCCGCCTGCTCAACCTTGGGATCGAACCCTCCCTCCGCGCTGTCCTGACCCGGGTTCGCGTCCTCGTAGTGCATGTACTTGTTGAAGTGCCAGTAACCCGCGGAAATGATGGCGCCCAAGGCCGGTCCGATCCAGTAGATCCAATGGTAGTGTTGGAAGTTGGCGCCGGCGACGCAGGGCCCGAACGAGCGGGCCGGGTTGAGCGAGGCGCCGGTGTAGTAGACGCCGGCGATTTCGGCGACGAACAGCGCCATGCCGATGCCGATGGGCGCGATGAAGGTGTCCTTGGACTTCTCGGCCGCCAGCATGAGGACGGTGAAGACGAGTTCGGCGGTGAGGAACTGTGAACAATAGGCGATTAGTGGACGAGATGATGCCGCGGTGGAATCTGTGAAGGGAGACGTACCATCTCCAGGAACACGCCTTGAGCGGAGCTCATCCCAGGCGTGAGGGTCGTCTGGGTGGTTCTGATGCTGCCCGGGATGATGCAGCTTGCGACAGCCGCCGCACAGATGCCACCGAGGATTTGTGCCGGGAAAAGGATCAGGCCTCGCAGTGCTGGGAGGTTTCCGGTGACGACCAAACCGAGCGTGACGGCTGGATTGAACCTTGGGAAAACAAGTGAGCCCCATACGTCTTCGAGCGTGTAACTTGTGGGCCCCTTGGGAGTACTTACAGTCCACCGCTGATGCGGTACAGTGTCCACGCCGTCACGAGCAGACTGAATCCGTAGCTCATCGCAATATAGATCACGGTTTGATTGCTGTTGGTGCCATCGGGACCGGTGTTCGGCGCCTGATCGACAGCCATGGTGTGGCCGAGGAAGGCGAAGAAGAGGAACATGAACGTCCCGACGAACTCGCCGACTGCCGCGACGAAGTGTTTTCGCATCTCGGATGCGCTGCCTGAGTCCTTTGGCGTGAGGTAGCCATAGAAGGCCTGGTCGGCGGAGTGTTTGCCCATGATGGTAAGGTTATAGGTGTGAGGGTCGATAAAGTACCAACGGAGGTTGTCGTCCTGGGATGGCTGATGATCTGTTTAAATGATACCAGTCGAGAAAGGAAATGATATGTGAGAGACGAACAGAAAGAAATGAGACAAGGATTGAAAAGATACCGCTCCCTCCCTCATCAGGGAAGTGAGCGTGGCGCATAGTGACGCACGCTCCTCGTCCGTCTTTCTTTCTCCATCCCGTCTTGTCTCGTATACATAGGGGTACACGCCACAAATTATTACAAGATTGTGCGCATTGCAGACCAGTACGAAGGCAGCATTTGGGCGTGGGGCAATGCGAATCGGAGTCCGGATCCCAACGAAGCCCGCATTGCCGCAGGACGTTTAAGAGCCCGTAGCGAGGATGACGGAGTTTTGACTCGAGGCTGTTAAATGGGATGAACTTCCGCGCAAGCCCAACCGAGCTGGAGTCCCGCACTGTCGCAGCAACGACTGCATATGATGATGATGATGCTAATGGTGATGATGTGTGACGAAGGTTGTGTCGCCTTGGCGGCGCGAGCGGTGGTCCGGTGGAGGTTTGTGTAGCAGCACTTTGAAGGTGGAGCCTCATTCAGTGGAGAGGAAGGGAGATTGATGATGATGAAAGATGGATGGATGGGACGGAAAGGGAATGCACGGTAAATCTCGATGAGCCGCAGGGATGAAACCGATGCGAGTCACGAGACTGCCTCTGCCACGAGTCCCACGAGTCCCGCGAGTCCGACCGAGAGATTGGCCGCCACGTTGTGGGTACAGTAACACCGTACACTTTTCTCAATCCCGCTCGAATCACGGGTCAGAAGATCGCCGTCCCCAGGATCGCTTCGTCTCATCACAGAAGCGAGATACAGTGCTGGTCTCCGAGTCCTGTTGCCCTCTGCCCTCTGGCTCCGCTCGCCGTATGCATATTCACGGACGTGGCGTGGCGTCGTACAGTCGGACTGTTCCCGTGAGTTGTGGCGAAACCCATGATTGAGTGGGAGATAGTGGAGGTGATGCTGCATGCATCGAGAAGCGTTTAAAAGGTGAAGAGTTGAGGCGAGGTGGAGGTTGATGTTGAGAGTGACGTTGGTAGTGTGGGGTTGCACATGTGCAATTCTTTTTCAACCTTCGAGCGTGTTTGGGTTGGTTTCGCACCAAAGACACGTGCTTTCGTGCCCGATGCCACGGCACCGAGGCCGTTGCCGACCATTGGATGGGAATCACGGCATTCGTAGTGGTTGAGAAAGTGGAGACGCGACTGGTTGTCTCAAGAAACGAAGAGTATGTAACTTACATGTATGTAGTAGGTAAACTTGTGGATAATACTGCTTCCTCATATCATCAAATCGCATGCATTCGTCGCTGTTGGTTGATAGGAGACACTTCCCCAAATGTTGGTCATCTCCTGTCTGCAGCAACCCTCGGTCACGACACACATGGTTGTGCGGGAAACATGTATATCGAGGAAACATGATTTTCGATTCATAACACGACTTCCCAGCACAACGGACCGCTGAGGTGACAAGCACGACCAGCAGAATCAAGATACTCCATCTTCGGCAGAGCGCACCGAGTCACAAACAACCCTGGAAACACGACGTCGAAGAGCGAAGACCGACAATTGTCAGCGCAGCCAGCAGTGAAATGACACGTCACTCCAACAATGGTGGTAGGAAACCTTGTTCATCGGGCCTGCATACTGGCAAAACCTGTCGTCCAGCAGTGGATGAGAACCCCGTGCCGTGGAACATATGGCGCTTCTCGGGACTGAAATCATGGAGATCCGTTCGCGAAGCTATCGACGATACCGATGACGAGGTCGCCGCCTCACGATGTCCGTGTTACGGACGGAGATCGCAAAGACCGCGGTCGTGGTCGAGCGATGCGCATCGAGTACGAGCGTGAAGGCGCAGGAGAAATCGACCCGACATACGTTGTCAAACCCCGCTACCAACGACTAATAACCAGAGTCGATGTGCGGCATCAACATTCGCTGCATGTGATCTCCCCTTCTGGAGCCTCAACCCAAGCTCTCAACCTCCGCGAGTAGAGTTTTGGCAGCCGACTTGCCCAAATTATTCGAAGCCTGGGGTGAGTCGCCGGTGAGGCCGTAGCGGCCCTGATGGTACCTGGGACTGCGCATCTTTGCAAGTTTCTTTGAAACGCAAGCTCGGGGGCGGGAAGTGGTCGTGACGACTAGCAGCTATCGGGCTGTACGGGCAGAACGAATAGTCTAGCATTGAGGGCATCCGTACACATGGACATCCATAGATCCCGAGTGGCGTTCGTGCAAAAGGATAAATGTTCTATACCACGGCAACAAAGCGCTGTCGATCCGATGCGATGTATGAACGCCTCGCTAAAGAGCCCACAACCTTGGCCATCCCCTATATTCGAACGTGTACATACAACTGTACATCAACCCCACCACCACTACCACCACGAACACTCTAGCGAAGCCATCAAGCCTCCTCCTCCTCCTCGTGCCCATCCCGCTCATCCTCATCCCAGCCCTCAGCCTCGAGCTCGGCACCTCTGATCCCAAAACTCATCAGGAACCCCAAAAAACTGATGCCACCAAAGATGCCAAACGCCAGCGCTTCGCCCTTGGGCTGAATGCGGGTCCCGGCCGTGAATAAGGCTCCGCTGATGAAGGGCCCCATGGCCCGTCCAGCCGCCGACAACGTCTGCGCCAGCCCGTTGAGCGTACCGAGGACCGCGTGCGAGGGCGCAGAATTGGTGATGAGTAGAAGTGCGGAGGTGAGGCAACCGACGGCCGAGACGGTCTTGATGATGAGCACGATCCCCAGCTCGACCCAGAGCCACGCTCGACCAGCCGGCGTGGTGGTGCCTGAGCCCGTCGATGAGCCGTCCTTGTATCCCACAAAGGGCATGAGCAGGAAGGCGGCGACGAACCCGCCCAGTCCAACGCGGTAGGTGATCCTGTTCCCCACCTTCTCCCTCAACCGACCGAAGACGCCGATTTGGAAGACGATGGTGATGACGCCGGCGAAGGCCAGGCTGAGGCCGATTTCGCCGGGGTTCAGGTCGCGGCCGGTGGGTGGGTCGGCCTGTGCGAAGATGGGATATAAGCTGTTGTAGCTGATGTTCGACAGCTGGAAGATGAGGAACGTGATTAGAAGGAGGATGGTGTCACGGTTGAAGACGTCCTTCCGAGCGAAGTTCTCATCGTTCGTGTTGGGCAATAGGTGTGGCATGGAATCGTCGTCGACATCACCGTCGACGTCGTCATTGTCGTCGTCGTCCTCGTCATCGTCGTCATCCTCGTCCTCGTTCTCGTTTTCGTATCGATGCACGGCCCGGTACTGGTTGCGCTCGCGTGCTTTCTTTGCTGATCGGCGTAGGTACGTGGGTCGATGGGAGCTGGTGAACTGCCAAAGCCAGGCGAACAAGCTCCCGATGCGCATGCCGAGCGGCGGCAGATCTTGTGCCGCACCCAGGGACTCGTTCAGAAAGATGATCGTGAGCACGAAATCTATGAAAAGCACGGCTGCAGAGAACAGGTTCGGGGCCAAGAACGGATACGGGTTGGGCTGGTCGGGATGCAGCGGGCTCTGGCGCATGACTAACAGACCTCCCACAATCGGTCCAGTAATACTACCCAAGCCGTAGATGACCGGCAGGTATGTGAACGCGCGGCTCTGGTTCGAGCGATCCGTGATCTCGCCCAGACAAGTGCTGATCACGCCCTGGTTTCCATTCACGAGACCCATCAGCGCCTGCACCAGAATCGCCTGCCACAAAGTTCGACAGCATCCAAAGGCCACGAAGCAGCACGCCGTGAGGAAGGTGCCGATCAAGACCACCGGTTTCCTCCCGATGCGATCGGATAGCCAACCCCAGAGAAAGTTGGTGGTGAACTGCGCCAAGGCGAAAGAGGATGCTATCAAGCCGACGTACAATCCGACCTGCCCTTCCTTGACCTCGGGGAAGGTAGAGGCCATATCTGGTAAGTAAGGGCTGATGCTGTTGAGCGCCGTCTGTTCCGCCAACGCAATCACCGCCAGGATCGCCAGCTGGCCCTTAGGCAGAGGCGTCTCACGGTTTCCCGAGGATGAAGCCTCGCTTCGGCTGTGGGGGGAGTGTGGTGTTTCCGTGGTGCCATTGCTCTTCATGTCCTGCTTCGACGCCTGTCGACCCGGATATCGAGGTGGTGCGGTTGGGAAGGTCTGGTAATGAAGAGTGGAGGACTGCCGATGGAACAGGCTGGGCTTTTGGCCTGGCCCTTCTTGCCCTGGCCTTGACGACATCTTAGAAGTAGTCCAAGGAAAGGTGGGATGCGATTAAAGGGACGGGAGTCCCTGCCAGTGAGCTGAACCAGTTGGATTTCCCTCCTTCTCCCTCGACTGCAGGAAGACGTTCGAAGCCTTTCACCGTGTCCGCGCCATTTCGCCCGATATATCTTGCGTGTTTAGGCTCTTGCTTGGTGTGAAGGAGAGGTACCGGTAGGAAACATTCATCGCTTGCCAAAGTCTGCAGACTGACCGCGAATGACGAAACAGAGGTTCACTTATACGGTCGGCTGCAACTACCACAGTGCCGCTACTCAATTCCACCTTCTCATATTCTTCACCTCCCGTATCTTGGTAGATGCATACTATACATCCTGCCGAGTGCAGCCAGCTGCGTACATGTAAGCTCCAGACGGTATACGCGACAACCAAGATCAATATCAGTCTGATCGCACTGCAGGCACGTAAGTTGACGTCCGTCTCCTAGCAACAGTGGTCTTGATGCAACTTTGATATGTGCAAAGAGCCTGGGCCCTCACAATAGGCAATCTCCCTGATCCATCTCTCATATGGCTTCCAGTCCCTTCACAGTCGCATTTGATGAGCTCGCCCACGAGGCGCTCCAGCGATGGCACGTCCCAGGGACGGCCTTGTCCGTCATCCACGGAAACGAAACATGGTCAAAGGGTTAGGGCAGCGCTCAACACCCGTCGGCTCCCTACACCCCGACGACGCTGTCCTACGTAGCAAGCACGACCAAGGCTCAAACACACATCAAGATTCCGTTTCACGTCAAGCAGTCGTTAGCACTCTCACAGCTGATCTAATCATCCAACTGTTTACATACAACACCAGCAGATTGCCGATTGAGGAACAGTGCTTGCCGCTCTCCACACTCGCAAGAACTAACCCAGCATTGCATGAACGGATTCCAGCTTCATGAAATCCCCATCGCGACCGCGCCATCAGCATATCCAGACCACAGTCCCAACCAAGGACGAGGCCGTTGAAAGATCCGCTCAAGCGTAGTCATGCATGTTCAGACCGTGCTCAGCAAGCAAGGATTGCCCCGCTTTCAATGACTGCTCGATGCACGGTTTGTCCAGTTGACAGCCTTACTCGCTCTTGAGTTCACGGAAGATTTCCATGAGTTCCTCAGAGACAAAGTCCTCGACATGCTTGCCAATGTGCTGCACCGCCTCGGTGAACTTCTTGGCGTCCTTCTCCACCTCTTCTTCAATCTTGCCATAGTCGAGTCGGATAGTCTGCTCGTAGCCACCCTGCGCGATGATGGAAGAGTAGTTGGATTCTCCACCACCGTTCCAGGCGAGGATGTTCGCCGTGTCGCGCGGAACGTCGGTCAGCGCGCCTTGTGTGGCGATCGACATCAGGTTCGCCTTGAGCTTCCTTGGCGTGATGTCAGCGACAGCGTAGGCCGAGTCCTTGCTTGGCTGGAGAGAGAGCAAGTACGCGAGCAGGCCAGCAATGTGGGGCGAGGCCATGGAGGTACCCGAAATGGTGTTGATGGCGTATTTGCTGCCGATCCAAGTCGACTGGATGTTGAGACCGGGAGCAAAGATGTCGTTGCACTTTCCGTAGTTGGAGAAATAGGCGCGCTCGTCAGCCAAAGTGCTGGCGCCAACGGTGACAGCCTTCTCGGCGGCGGCGGGAGAGTAGTTGCACGAGTTGGCATTGTCGTTTCCGGCAGCGACGGCAAAGTGAATGCCCACGTCAACAGCGGCATTGACCGCCTGGTCGAGGATGGGCGACTTTCCACCTCCAAGCGACATGTTCGCGGCCGAGCCCTTGAAACCCTTACGGCCCTTGCCCTTCTTCGCCGCCTCGACCTGCTCCACGTGTTGCTCGGCAGCGTATTCGACACCCTTGACGACATCGGACATGGAGCCAGAGCCGTTCGAGCGCAGGACCTTCACAGCCTTGACATGGGCTTTCTTTGCGACACCGTACTTCTTGCCAGCAACAGTGCCGGAGCAGTGGGTGCCGTGTCCGTTGCCATCTTCATCAGGATCGCCTTGTGGGATCGTCTTGCCCCAAGACGCACGGCCCTCAAAGTCGACGTGATCCACGTTGGTACCAGTGTCAATAATGTAGACGTCGACTCCCTCGCCGCCATCAGCGGAGTAGAGGTACTTGTTGAAGTTACCGAACGAGAGGCTGCCTCGGTGTGAGATTCGAGCAAGACCCCATGGAGCGTTCTTCTCCGTCTCTGGGTCCGAGAGCGTGTGGACCTCCTGGTCCCTCTCGACGAGCTCGACCTGTTCGAGTCGCGGTCAGTCGTTGTGTTCCACGATCAAGGGGTTAGGCCGTTGGTGTGAAACTCACGTCTGGTTGCCTTCGGATCATCTCGATCGTATCTTCATCGAAGTGACCGGAGTAGCCCAGTAGGCCGCCAGCGATGTTGTATGTGTGCTTCAGTCCACCGAAGATGTCGTCCACCATGGGCATCTGAGACCGCTTCCGCAGCTCCATTTTAGCGCTCTGCTTCCCGAGGTGGACGTCTTGCACCCAGGCGTGGTGATCGGCGGCATGCTTCGCGGTGACATGCTTCTTAAACTTGATGATGTAGTTGTCTGGGATCTCTTTCGCCTGGGCAGAGGAGATAATGGGCGCAGGGTCGTGGTGCTCTGGCTGGACGAGCATCGGAGACGCTGACGCCAGCGTCGCCAGCGTCAAGCCGAGGATGGCCTTCATGGCGGCGAATGGAGATGATATGATACAAGTTATAGGTGGGAACAACCAACGGTGCTGGATGGGCGAGATGGAAAGGTGGAAAGGCGATGAAGAGGAGGATGAAGGAGGAGGAGGAAGTGGTCGTGTGAGGGTGAGGCGACAGAGATAAGAGCTCCCCCAAGGTCCACGAGGCAACCAACTCGGCGCATGACATGACGCGACCGGCGGCTGTCTCCACTGGTCCGTGCTCCCCCTCGTGACTTTGTCTGGAGTAGCCCTGGAGAGCGGTTTGATTTCTTGCCTCAGGCATTTCCAGTCCACCCGAGGATGCCGTGCCGACTGCTTTGCGTCTGTGCTGAGACAGATATCAGCCTACCTAGTACATACATACTGTCACTGCAACAGCACCTGCTGACATTTGGTACCCGATTAGTGTCTCACTGACGGCTTCGGTGGGGTGTCGTTGCAAATCACAAGAAGTGTTATCGATAGACACTCGTCGTGGTCATTAGATGCGAAGCCAAGTCCATCATCACGAAGACTGAAGGCCGACCGCGGAGCTTCACTGACCTCGCACGCCACATCCGCGTTCAACAATCAATCGTTGTCCCCAGTGACCACTACAGCTTCGTTGCGCGGCTCCAGTACTGCGACGCTGCGCCTGCGCGCAACGGGCCAATGTACGCATCGGATGTTTGCAACAGGATGATCAAGCAGCAGCATTTCGCTCTCGAGTGCTGCATTGAGTTTGGCCATGGCCCTCCAAGTCGGCCGAACTGGTCGACACCGGTCCTCAACAAGCGCCTCGAGGGGTCTGACTAGGGAAGAAGAGGGCTCCGAAACCGCAGGCCTTCTGCGTTTACTCGCCCACCCTGAGGAAGGCGATAAGGGCGGCGATGACGAGATCTCTCACCTTTGCTCTACGGTCGACCGCCTCATCGTGTCACTGGGAGCTCATCCAGCCGCGAGAGACACGTTCCGACATGGCGCTGGGTTCGAAGCCGTCCTCGATGTCTTCCGAAAGCTTCGCGATGAGGAAACCCTTGGTGGCGCCGTGGGCGCACGCTCTCAACTAGCGGACCTATGCCTGTCTTTACTTGCCGAGTCCCTCAGAGAACATCGAGGTAACCAGAGATACTTCGAAGCACGTGTCCACGGATGGCCGAGGCTACAGGAATGTATGGAAATGCTACAGGAGTCCATGCTTGCAATTCTCAGCACCGAACAAGCTTCACAGCACATCTCGGGGCTGTATCAGAGGCTGCTGGCACTACTTCTCGGTCGAACCACGTCTCGACAGTCGCAGACGGATGACTCCACTAGTGCCACAAACGGAGCTTCAAATGCTTTCGTCACAACCAAAGGCGAAGACCTGTTGAACACCGGAGCTCGATGTCACAATGCACAAGCTGCTGCAATCCTCATCAACCTGGTATTGCGATTGCAGTCCGTCTCAACAGCGGGTGCGAGTGTGCAGATGCGATCCGCTTGCGTGGAGATGCTTCGTTCAATCACCACAGTAGCCCGGTCCAGCTACCGGAACACAGTTGCCCTACGCCAGACGAGTATTCTGCAGGAGGTCATAACAGCTCTCCTCGCCAGGGAAGGAGCATCAGAGCTCAAATCCGCCTTACATGACTTGACGTTGAGTCTGGGAAGTTTCGGTCTTGGCACACTCGACGACGTCTCCTTTTTGTTTGATCGGGCACGAGCCTCCTCGGACGCCCAAGAGCTCGTACTATCCATCCTTCAGCAGTCAAAGCAACCATCTTTTGTACAATTCGACATGAACCAGCACGGCTACTCTTCGATCGAGCTGCCAAGCCTACCGAGAGCATTCCCTCCTACGACAGGTTACACTTTGACGGCTTGGATCCGAATCGATGAGTACGACCCAAACTCTCACACTACATTGTTCGGCGCATTCGATGCGGCGCAAACTTGCTTTGTCCTGTTGTATATCGAAAAGGATAGCCATCAGCTGATCCTACAAACTTCCGTTCGTTCCTCCAGACCAAGCGTACGTTTCAAGCTGACGAAGATTGCGGCGGATCGATGGCATCATGTCGCTCTTGTGCATCGCCGAGCAACCTCGGACCCCCGGCAGAGCCTCGCCGTGCTTTTCATTGATGGCGAGTTCGCAGAACAGGTAAAATGTGCTTACCCTGAAACGGCCCCGGAGACCGAAGACTCTCCTGGCTCTTCAACCGCACGGCGAATGAAGCCGGTGCAGGCATTCTTCGGCACCCCGCACGACCTTGCACTCCGTGTGGGCCAAGATGAACTTCGATCTCAATGGTCTCTTGCGAGCGCACATTTGTATGCCTCGCCTTTGACGGACGAGTTTGTTGCGGTTCATCATAGACTCGGCCCGAGATACGCCGGTAACCTACAGGGTTGCTTAGGTCCGCTGCTCACATACAGGGCTTCAGCTGAGTTGAACCGCTACAATGAGTTGCTCCACCCTGACAAATCCGACAAGTCCGACATTGTGACTTCAACTGAAGGGCGCGGTAGCGAAGTCATCTCGGAGACACGGCTTCTGCTCAGCATCTCTCCCAGCGCTATCGTTGCGCTAGACGGTTCCGTCGATGTCATGCAGAACGCGAGATATGAATTAGATCGTAAAGCTTTGCCTCGGTATAAACAGCTCATGCAGAAGACCAGAGCCGTCGCCTTCAACGCTGCTGTACCGACCATCAACGAGGCGATCAGCCGGTCTCATGGTACCGGCATCTTGACTGGTGACCCGGTGGTCGCTATTTCGAAAGCGTTGGACGATACAAGCTGGTGCCTTGCCGGATCCCTTCCGTTGCTCGTCAGACTTCTGGAATCCGCGAACTCCAAGTCTAGCTTCTTGCAAGCGGTGCAGATTTTCTTTCAGTGCGTCGCAGACAATTGGAGGATCAGTGAAGCCATGGAGAAAGGGAACGGATTCGGTATCCTTGCTATCGTCATCCGTGAGAAGCTTGGTTTCGAGACTGGAGCGTTTGCAAACGCGCCACTGAGAAAGCCATCTTCAATGCTCAATTACGAGGACCGACAAAGCCTACCCTTGGAACTGCTGCAGTCTATCCTTGATTTCGTGGGTTACGACAGAAGCAAGCCTGAGGACTCCATGATCGTCAACCCGATGGGCTATAGAGTACTGTTGATCGACTTCGACACGTGGCGGAGATGCAATCTGGACACACAGAGACTATACTACGAGCAGATCGTTCGTTTCGTCTCGCATAACAAGCATCAAGCCTTCAATCAGAAACGGTTGACGAGGATGCGAGTCGTCCGCAAACTCACAGAAGCCTTGAAGGCCGAAGAGATCGTCGAAGATGGAGTACCGCCGCTGATGGGAGCAATCAGAGCGTTACTAGACAACAGCGGCGCGCAGGCCCTGTACAAGGACCTCGCGATGTTTGTCGTCTTTGGCCTCCAGGACGAGCGAGCAATGGCAGCAAGATCAGTGCATAGCATGTCTACCATCGTCAACCTTAAAACAAGAACTGCCTCCTGGGCCAGACACGCTCGTGGCTCACGACCGACTACCCCGGGCAGCCCATCGCATCAGAAACCACTGATAGGCGTGCCTCGCTCGGATCTCGCCATCAGTGTGCTGCAGATGCTCGCAGACATCCTCTGTGATGATCGAAGTGCTGCCTTCATTCGCCGCTTCAACCGAGCTGTGCCGAACCGCTGGCTGCTACACCTTCTTGCCGAGCCGGACGTCAGGGTTATTGAGCTGACACTTCAGATCATAAGCCGCTCGTTGGCCGTCTTAGGTACTGAATTCAAAGCCCCCTTCGTCGACAAGAACGGTGGCTTTCTGACGCTGAAAAGCCGATTGAAAGTCTTCTGGAGATCGACCGCTGTGTGGCAAAGCTGCTTTGCTATCATGTTCGGTCGTGAGCGATATTCTCAGGACTCGCCATTCTCTTTGTTCGGGCTCCTAGAGGATCTCGGGGTTGATGACAGCCTCCTAGTTGCAAACCCGGAGATGTTGTCCCCCGTTATGGGTATGCTAGAAGCTGGTCTACGGAGTGTTGTTACGGCAGACGACCCGTCAGACTCGGACGTCATCATTCTACAAACTATCATTCAGTTTCTGAGTGAGACCTATAATCGCAGCGTCCGTTTCCGAGAGTTCGCAAGTGGTTCGCGATACGTGCAGGAGCTGCTTTTCGTGCTCTTCCCGGTGCTCGTCGGATCCGATCGACTCTCTGCCGAAACCGAACTGCAGGCTGAGAAAGACTCGTTGTCGTTCAGGGGTGAAGAGGTCAGCTTGAGACCTCACTCGAACTCCCTTGGCGAGCGTCCACCTTCGGTGCGCAGTCTCACCTTGGATAATGACAAGCGAACGCCTTCGCCACGCGCACCGAAACGGGTCGAAGCTCCGCGTCGTCTCTCGTCTTTCATTCTTGTGAACCCGGAGGGCGGCCGCAAGACCAGCTCGCACGCCAAGTTCAAGCCTGCCCTGGCCCCGATTGCCGCAGAGCCCGTCAAGCTCAATGCTGGAAACGCGTTGGTGGAATCCTTGCTCGAAGTCGGCATCAGCTTGTTCATCGACCTGATCTGCAACAAAAAGGAGTTCGTCGGCATTGGTCTATTCCTCAAAGTTCCCCCAGGCTTCAGGGAACACCAGGCATATTTTGAGTCGTACGTGCTCGTCAATACCATCTCGCAACTGTGGAATCATCTGCAGCTCAACCAAGAGCTGTTCCTGCGACCGACTGTACTCACGAATCTCTCGCGCTACAGCCAGCATATGGCCGAAGCATTATTCGAGGGATGGTTCATTGACGGAGCACAGCCGGTGCTTGAGTTTACCGGACAAGTACTTGAGTATTTGCAACAACCCAACATTGCCTCGGACAAATCTGTCCGCCTCTGCAGCCAGTTCGTCAGTGGGATCCGGGTGGTATTCTTGAGAGTCACCTTGTGGCGACTGTCGGAACTGAACGAGTCTGTGAACGAAAGCGAGGCGGTCGCTTTCCTCGACAAGATGAACTACTGGCAGACCATTTTGTTCTCGTCGGAGAACCAGGAGACACTGTTCATCCGACTGATCTGCTTTCTCCTCTACATGAAACTCGTATCGGAGTCCAAACCTGTGAGGCTTGCAGCAGCCAGATTGTGGCGGACTATCCTCGTACAAAAGCCGACCGAGTCCGCGACATTACTCACGTATGCGATCGGTTCAGAACAACGTCACCTGTCCACTGGCTTCATGAAGCTCGTCTCCATGGATGACGAAGAGTTCATTGACTGGGTCGACGAAAACCGTCCCAGTCTCGACACGCTCTTCTTCGACACTCTCAACAAACCCTGGGACGATTTCGTCAATGAGGAGAATAAACGCAACGAGGAGACTGCCAAAGGTCGCCTCACCAAGCGACGGGAAAGACTGCGGCAATGGCAGTCCGAGGATGCGAATGCCGACGACTTTCTCCATCGTTACGAGGTTTCTACCGGTCACTGGCGCTCCAACGTTCATTCGCAAGAGCGGGTGAGACTCCAGCGCGCCATGCAAGATTACCAAGAGAACGTCAGTCATCTCAATATAGTGTTCTCCAGGCAGGATAAGCTCATGAAAGAGCCTTGCGGTCTGGAATCAGTCGCAGGCGCGCAGAAATGGCAACTGGACGAAACTGAAGCTGTGAACCGAATGCGGATGCGGACACTGCCTGACACGGACGACGGGAAAGACACCGTGCAGCCCAGAAGAAAGTTATCGGAGCGTCAGCCCAACGGCAACCTGGCAATCAACACTCGAGTGTCGAGGATCACATCCGACAATATCATGTCCTCGCTACCCAGCACTCCCACGGTGTTTGATACGGATGGAGCTCAGGAGCAGCCAGAAGCCACTCGGCCAAGGTCTGATTCGGTCTCTAACTCGCAACTGCTAGAGGGGGCATTCGAGATGGTGGATGATCCCAAAGAAGGTGATGACGGCATTGTGGAGGACAAAAACCGTAAGATCATGACCAGCCTCCAGCGCGGAGACATGGTGCAGCAGCTCTACAACATTTCCCGCATCGTTGGGTTAGAAGCTTGTGAAGGCTTGCTCGTCATTGGCAAGAAGTGTCTGTACCTCCAAGACAATTTCTTCCAACGGTCTGACGGCGAGATAATCAGTGCATCGCAAGCACCCGAAGACGAGCGAGATCCGTACGTCCAGCTTATTTCGGGGAAGGATGTGGGCTCTGAGAGGACGAGAAACAGCGTCGGCGACCAGGAAACCCGGCACTGGAGCTGGGCGGAGGTTCTGAGCATATCGAAACGACGCTTTCTGTTCCGTGACGTCTCCGTGGAGGTCTTCTTCACAGACGGTAGAAGCTACTTGTTGACCTGCATGACATCCAAGACCCGCGATGATCTATACACCGCCATCGCCAGCAGGGCCCCGCACGTGCACAGCAATGCTGCCGTGGCGAACGAAGACTCCTGGCGTCTCGATACACTCCGTAACCCCGAAGAAGGCCCCCAGTCCTTGGGAACTCGGTTTGCCAGCGTCTTCAACAGCACGCCAACTCATGCAGCGACCAGGAAATGGGTCAAGGGCGAAATGTCCAATTTCCAGTACCTCATGCTCGTGAATACCATGGCGGGCCGAACGTTTAACGACTTGACACAGTATCCTGTGTTTCCCTGGGTACTAGCGGACTACACCAGCGAAGAGCTCGACCTCGACAACCCGAAGACGTTCCGCAACTTCTCCAAGCCGATGGGCTGTCAGACACCCGCGCGGGAAGCCGAGTACCAGGACCGCTTCAAGCAGTTCGCTGAGATGGGTGATCAGAACGCTCCGCCCTTCCATTACGGAACCCATTACTCATCGGCTATGATCGTCTCCTCGTACCTCATCCGCCTACAACCGTTCGTGCAATCTTACCTCTTACTGCAAGGTGGCAATTTCGACCATGCCGATCGATTGTTCGATTCCATCGGCAGAGCCTGGCTGTCGGCATCGCGGGACACGATGAGCGATGTCCGCGAGCTGACGCCCGAGTTCTTCTACTTGCCTGAATTCCTCCTGAACGTCAACAAGTACGACTTCGGCACGAAGCAAGGCAGCGGCGATGCAGTGAACGACGTTATGCTCCCACCATGGGCGAAAGGCGATCCTCACGTCTTCATTGCAAAGCACCGTGAGGCTCTAGAGAGTCCGTATGTCACCGAAAACCTCCATCATTGGATCGATCTCGTGTTCGGCTACAAGCAACGTGGTGACTTCGCAGTTGAGGCCACCAACGTCTTTCAGCATCTTTCCTACCACGGAGCGAAAGACTTGGACTCCATCGATGACCCAGTGGAGCGGCTCGCGACCATTGGCATCATCCATTCGTTTGGTCAAACCCCGCATCAAGTATTCCAACGTCAGCACCCAGCCCGAGAGCTTGCACGAAGCGCGGTCTCCAGGCTGGACACGACGGCAGCGTCACTGACGCGACTGCCTGATCCACTGTTCGAGAGCGACGAGAAGGTGGCATGTCTGACCTTCTCCCCCACCCACGAGCGCCTACTGTGCTCGGGACCGTGCAAGCTCAACCTGATGCCGAATTGCGATCGATTCCTACAGTGGGGATTCGCCGACCACAGCGTCCGGTACTTCTCGTCAAACACCAAACGATTGCTCGGCCTACATGAAAACATTCACATCGGCCCTGTGTCCACCGCGGTCTTCGCCGACAGCAAGACGCTCGTCACCGCCGGGACCGACTGCACCATCGCGATCTGGGCCGTCAACACGTCTCGTGATCAGATCGATATGCAACCGCGTACGTACCTGTTCGGTCACCGCACCGCTGTCATGGTGCTTGCGGCCAGTCGGGTCTTCAGCACACTGCTGTCAGCATCCGCAGACGGACAAATCATGCTCTGGGGCCTGAACAAACTGAACTGCATCCGCGTCCTGCTACCATCCGGAGGCGCGCCGATCCAAGCGGCTCGCGTCAGCAACGTCACGGGCCACATTCTCCTCTGCCAGGGCCCGACCGTGCTCCTGTACACGCTCAACGGACATCTCCTCGTGAGCCAAAGGGTCTGCGACGCCCGCGACGACGAAATCACCAGCTGTGCTTTCTACGAAGGCGCGGGGAACGAATGGCTGGAGAACGAGCTCGTGTTCACGGGACATGCGCACGGCGTCGCGAACGCTTGGGCCCTCACGACCCTCGACGACGGCGCGTGGCATTTGCGTTTGGTCAAGAGGCTGAACCACGTCGATGCGAGTCGGGAGGATGGGGGCAATATCCCGGCCGCCATCACGGCGGTGTTGCCCATGCCTCAGGCGGTGTACACGGGTGATGAGATGGGGAGGGTTTGGGAGTGGGATTGCATACAGAGGCAGAGTAGTGTCAGTGTGAGGGGTCGGTAGAGAACGAGCGAGCAGCGGAAGGGTACTATTGATGGCATCAGGTTTCACGTTTAGGGCAGCGAGGTTTAGGTCGGCGGGCTTGTTAGCGTATCAACGCTCGTGCTATTCACGTATAGGATGTCGATAATATGGAGAGGATGACCTTTTCGTCATGACATGCCAATTTGCAGGCAGCATCGAATGAAGAGACAGAGGCGTACTTCTATACGCATTCGGTCGGAGGCACAGCGTAAAGGTAGGAGCAGGTTGTACGAAAATTCTCGGCCATAAAATCCTCGACACGATTCAACCCGGTGTTCTTTCTCTAAGGAAAAAGATAGTGGACACCCGATCGTGGGAACGGCTAAAATGAAAATTATGGGGATGTGAACCTGGCCCGACTTGAACGGACGACCATCTGGATGCTCTGAAGACCGGAAACACTGGAATCAGATACGCTACCACTGCGCCACAGGTCCATGACGCGAAATGATGATTTTATACAAAATATCCCAAAGTTTCATTTCCCGGAATCGTACATCTGGTCGTGTCAGACTCGGGACTGCACCTATCATCGTGATTATTTTCAAGTGTGGTTTGATTTAGCTGTATACTCTGTACAAGCCAGCAAATGAAGAACTACACCAAACCAATCC
>Ga0058704_10000643_pt1 | contig 17423 bp, 9 predicted proteins | sample AgamicMgSfe_FD_71363 | JGI IMG/M metagenome (GOLD analysis project Ga0058704, IMG submission 71363) | Agave microbial communities from Guanajuato, Mexico - Mg.Sf.e | ecosystem: Host-associated > Plants > Phyllosphere > Phylloplane/Leaf | place: Guanajuato, Mexico | collected 2012-05-30
AAAGTCATTTCCAAACACAGAATATCCGGGGTCATCCATAGCCTGTTCAGCATGAGGAATGTCTAGGGGAGGTATTATTTGAGGAGCTTGCTGTGGCGCCGGCTGGTCAACCGACTGCTCCCTCTCATCACTACTGTCTACAGAGGGTATGGGCGACAAGGAAGAGGGAACGGGGGCAAAAGATTTGATTTGGGAATAGACGGGACTGACTTAGCCTGTCTCAGCACTCTTCTCCTAATCATGAATGACGAGTAGCCAGCTGATCCTCGATTTCACGATGATCTACGATCACCGGAGTCTAAACTGGCCCGGGGAAAAGAAAGGGGCTTTCCCTATCGAAAAACCATGAAGACAGCCCTGAAGCAAGTTCCATCTCTTAACCTTTATGAGATCTACTAGACAAAGAGGTTGGAACGATTAGCCGGGGTTCAACCCATGATGGAATCCAAACTACGGAGATTTCCCGACCTTATATGTCCCAAGACCCTAGTCAGGGATTGGGTTGGAGTTGAGTCTCTCTGCTACTCCTTGACGCATTACGTTAGATAGCGCCTAGGTCTTGAAGAGCCTTACTTAACTAAAGGCAGAATAAAGAAAAAGAAAGACTTGACGGAAACCAGAAGTAACAGAGTTTCAGGCCCTAGGAAAAGACCTCGACGATCCAAGGCAAAGACCGTCGGAAAAGGATTGCCAGGCTTAGAGTGAAATCCGTTCTCATTTTATTAAGACATGAAATTCGAACTTTTGTCCCTAGGAGATAAAGGGCTTCAACCCCAGATTCTATAGAAACTACTACTATTTACCGGACTAAAGGACTCACCTCTACAATTAAAGGGATGGGACCTAGAAGCCTAGCTACTGGTTAAGGGAATTCAGCCTGGGGTTGTGCTAAATGCCAAGTGGGATCTCTTCTTTCCGGTCCTTAATATAAGCTTTTTGCTAAAGTGAAATCATCCGGGTGGAAAAAGTCAAGCTTCTCCTCATTCGACAGCTGGATGAACAACAAAAGGGGAAGTTCGACTCATTACTCTTCTTCCTGCCTTCATGCCGGGAGAGAAAATACGAGTTCTAGGGGCCGGGAGAAGGCAGTAAACGCCTTTTCCCATCAAACCGAGAGTGCTAGTTATCGGCCCTAGGCAAAGCCCTAAGACCGGTCAAGGACGGCCCTTAACCCGTTTGAAGGAGGATTCAATGCAGCTGCCATTCTAGTCAAAAATGAAACCCTACGAAAGACAGAAAAGCTGGTATGAATGCGTCATAAACCCACTACTACTACTAGCAAGAAAACAACTTTCTACAAAGACTATAAGAAAAGTAGCCTAATTTCCTAGTCCTATTCCTTCGTTAGTCTCTATTCCTTCCTTGCTTGCTTTATTAACTATAAATTTCGTAAGAGAAGAAAGCGGAGAGAGAAGATAAAAAAGGCGTCATTGAAGCTTTGCCAGTTTCATTCTTGCTTTTCTACCTTTCTTGAGATAGATTGGCTTGGTGTTCAGTGTACCACACCTTTCAAAGAACAAAGAAAAAGGGGGCTTAGTACAAGAATTTATCCAAATTCTTCTTTTCAGTTAGTGGATCGAGAAACCTCCGCCCCTTAGCCCTGTGTAGGCCGAAATGGTCTCGCGAAGCCGGTCACCGGTAGGCCTAAGATCTTCTTTCTGACAGAAAAGCAGATTAAGCTGTGCCGGAATGAATGATCTTGCCCTACATAAAGTCTTTGTGAAAGAAAGGTACCTATCCAAGTAACGAAATAGCTGGGGTCGAGTATGATTCGACCTCAGAATCTGAAGACGAAGAGGTGTGGCTGAACTTGTGCAAGGGAAGCCTTATGAGTGCCCAGCGTTAACCAAACCCAAGGGGAAGAGTTCCCGTTTGTCCGTCCCGGGATGCTCACTACGACCAGCTGAGACTCTTTTCAGTAGGAGCGGACTGAGTCGGTACTCGTCTACGAGAGGCGCACTCGTATGCCTTTCTTTGCTTCCCCCTTGTCAATATTCTCGGCAGAACAAAACCTCTTTCTGTTGCGGAACACAAACCTACTTTAGATCCGCTAGAACATGTAGATCTATTAGACTACAAACAAAGAAATTGGTAGCAACAGAACTGTCTCTAAACCACTCAAGCACCTACAATAATCAGTAATAATCAGTCTACCTACGGTACATTGTAGAGAGACGTTCGACTCCACGTGTCCGCGAAACAGTTCCGAAGTAGCTTCACGAGTGAATGAAGGCGCTGTAAGCGGTAGTGAATACTCGTTCCATGGAGACAAAGACCTCCGGCGTAAACGTTCCGTCATTATAGACTTTTCTCGATGTGAACCCTTTCGATTATTAGTAGCGGGTGGTGAAGTAGCCCTCTTTCTTTACTTGAAAGTGGATACATGCCCTTTGAAAAGAAAGGATATTCTTTTAGGAAAGGGCGTTAGCCCTTTCTTGAATAGAAGGTAAGGCAGTCAACCCCTTTCTAAGTAAAGACACATTCCTTGGTGGGAATGAAAAGCCAGTACCCCTATCACAACAAGGCAGATACCGGAAAGGTGAGCAGCTATAGCATCATTGTTCATCTTCCCCTGCTCCGCTCTTAGAAAGAGAGTCAACCGATGCCTCTTAGTTAATTAACTTAGCTAGCACCCCTCAAACATCTGCAGATCGGAGTCGTTCACTTTGAAGTCGAAAGAGCGTATTCTTAAATTGCATTTATTGCAGCTAATTACGAATCTAAATCAGTGAAGTCTGTACCCCAATCCCAATGGCTAAGCTAATTCGGCTCTTAAGCCTGGAGCCTGGAACCCAACAAATCAGTTCAACCTCACTCTGGCCTTGCTTTCGGGCGATTTAGTGTACATTGTTCTCACCTACTTTAGCCTGAATGCAAGAGGTAAGCCTTGCCTTGTATTCAAGGTCTACGTCTCGTCCTTACCAGACGCTTCGTAGGCAAGAGGAAAGCTATCACCGTCACTATGTGTGATCTTGCCAATTATCATGACGTTGATCTATCTTAGTTCTACTCGAAGCGGAGAAGCTTCAGCTCACTCGACCAAACCTCACATTCGCGAAAAACCTGGGAACATCACCCCGGGGAGAACCCAATCGGTCTGCATCTGCATGACGCATTGCCTTCACCTTGAAATGGATTGGCTGCAGTAGCGGTTCCCTCTTTTTTTAAGAAAGAAGTTCGATCCATAGTCTTTTGCCTCGTATCCTGCAAGTGTTTGGAGGCAGAAAACGAAAGGCGTCGGGAGGGTATGGGACTAAAGGTCAGGGTCTTTCCCGTCTCATAGCATGGTCGAAGAGCTGGCTTTCAAGGGGGTCTGGTACTACTGACTTGACAACTGGACTGGCCTTGCCTATTGTGTATGTATAGTGGACACGAGCAAAGTTGTGAGCAGCATATTCAACGCCTGTTCAGGCCGATGACGAAGGTTGATCGAAGGATTTCCATAAGAAAAGACAGCTAGCTTAGGCGCTTCACAATCCGATTACGATATGAAGTGGACTGACCAATACCAGTCTATATCGTGCTGTCGCTATCAACGGCTGAAGGATGAGTATAAAGACTGAGAAAAAAAACGGGGACTGATAGAAAAATCAATTATTTAGACACAACAAACAGGAGAGGAGAGCTTGTTGACATATCTTTTTTTTTACCAGCTGCTCAGGAAGCCAACAACCAAAAGTCGTTTTTAGAGCTTTAAGTCTCCCTTTCAATTCGTGCAAGGAGGAAAACTTATTATCGGGTTGGGAGGGGGGAAGGAAGTAGCCTTTCGACTGAGAAGTTAAGGCCTTGAATGACGGGATGTAGGCAAGCTTTAGCTTGGTTCTTTTCTCGATTGATAGAAAGACGGATTAGAAAGAGTGTTTTGAACCTTGCTCGCACAATGCCTGTGTGGTAGCGACCGATAAGCACCGGCACTATTAAGTGGGGTGCATCTACTGGGAAAGCGTCCAACTCAACATGTCCGATGCTTCATAATACTGGTCCGCTACGTTAGGTGTGTTACTTGCCGTACGAATTAATCCCCACCTGATCTATTGCTCATAATGAAAGAAAAGGGCGTAGCGGGCCGTTTCGTGCGTAGTAAAGAGAAAGGATAACTCTTCCGTTGGTTACTACCTGTTGGCATTCCGCCTTCGCTTCCTCCGTCCGAACGTAGTCGATTTGTTTGGCGTAGGTGACATTGATCTACAATCTTTTTTTTATCTGAAAATAAGGAAGAAAGAGCTCCTACCCGCAATCAGGAATGTACACCTGGAACTCCGTCACCTCGGGATCAAGAAGATCTCCGTCTCCACCACCTTCTCTTTCGTCAACATCATCACGACGCCGTCCTCCGCCACGTTCCAAGAACCGCTCGGCGAGCTCATAATCAAGCCCTTGCTTCAGTTCTTGGACGACATCAACTCGTCTTTCTTGGTGAATCTTTATCCGTACAACATGTACAGGATAAACTCCGAGATGTAGTTAGGGTTTGCTCTCTTTCTTCAGCACCCTTTCCATTTCAGGGACGATTTGGTGACCGGAATCGGAGGATTCTCTTTGACATGATTAAAGATGCGGTGATCACGTCCCTGGCGGTGGCCGGCCACGAGAATATTCCGGTGGTGGTGTCATGATTAAAGCAGTACTGAGCTACTTCTTTTGGATCGGAGGCGGTAACTTCACAGAAAGCTACTCTTCTTACCTATAAGAAAAAGAGACCTTTTCTATTCTACTTGAAGTAAGTAAAGCTTTCAAGGTGCGAAGCGGTGCTGAAGAACTAATGGGAGGACTTTTCCCTCACTCATACCTTAAAGCTCCGTCGGTCCTTCACCACCCGATGACCCCCCCCCGGTTCAATAGGCCTGGTTTTCAAAAAGACAACGCGAAGATATGGCAAAATCGTTAGTTAGATCCGATCTATTCCTTTCTACCGTCTTCGTTTCAGTCTGCTGCTGGACTCTACTCCAGTAATGCTCGAAATCGCTGATGTTCAGTTCATTGACGCAAGATCTCTCCTCTTATTCCCCCTTGAAATGAGTGCATAAATCGCTGATGTGTGGTGAAAACGCTTGTTTAGTAAAGACTCCGAGACGAGCTCACTGAGACCGATGACGCCTTGACTTCCGCCGTGATGGAAAGCAAGTCTTCCAGGGGCAAGCCTAAAACTGTTAATATCAGATCGATTGTTGCACGGATATCAGGCCTAGTCAAGACCGCCTCAAAAAGACGAGTGATCATTATTCTATTTCGTCGCCTTCGTCACCGCTCAGAGGCTACGAAGTAGTTCTCGATTCGTACCAAGAAGCGGGTGTGAGGCGATAGTTTTCCACCCATGGCATTGGCCTACTTACTTCTCCAATCTAGATGCGCGTCATCGTCTGCTGTCAACGCGTTATGGGAAATATCCTATGATCTTCCCAGTTGTTCTGTTACCGCTCCGTGAGGGGAAGGGCAGGCTGACGAGTGACTATTCATCATCCGAGACAAAGATCTTTGAAATAATCTCCTTTCAAAAAGGGGCCAACTCAAGAGCTCTATTCCATAACCAGGTGCTGTGGCGAGTGTGATTTCCGATGCTTGATTGAGTTCGATTGCTTGCCCGGAAAGAAGAATTTCCATTGACTAAAGTGTCAGTGGTCGTAAAATAAGAGGAAGACGAGTTCTATGACTCATTCGCTTGGTCGCCCATAACAAAGGTCACAGATACAAAAGGAGTAGGAGCGCGCTTTTCATAGTGAAAGAATAACTGTTCCTCTTGCTTTCAATAGGCTGAAGTTCTCTTAACTTCTTCAGTTCTTCCCTGAAACGAAGGACTTGAGGCTGTGTGTTTGTACTTTTTTCTTTGTACTGTTTTATCTCCTCAGATAGAGGCAAGTCTAATCTTTTATTCTTACCAAGTGTCAAAATCTAGTTCAATACCGGAATCGCTACTTCGGTTAAGCTGATAAGGGCTGGGGAGCTCTGACTTTCTATTTCAAAGGAGTCAGCTGGCTGCGCGAGTCACCTTCTTTGCAGCTCCGCTGGACGACACGGCATTCAAGTTTCAATATAGGCCGGCCGTAGAAGTGATGGTTCCCCAGAACTTCATCGTGGCAACGTAGACCTAAGTGGTCCTATTGGTTCCCCAGGATCCAAGTAGTTTCGTAGCCATATTCACTGGGAAAAGTGCTGCGAAGCGAAAAAGCGTATCGAGAGAGGATATGACGAGTGTAGTGGTCTATGCTGGTCTTCAAACTTTACTGCAAGCGTCTGACTGAGCCCAAAGCGGAGAGGTAAAGGACATCTGCTAAGCAAGCAGAAAGAGTGAACGTATCGATAGCGTCACCTTAAGAAAAGCATCCTCTTAATGCCTTCTTCAGAGAAAGACCTTGACTGTTTTTTGATAGAGGAAGGCTTACCTCAGACCCGAACCCCCTATGATAAGGGAAAGATTCTTCGGGTAAGTCAAAGAGAGCTGGGGAAGGATCATTCCATAGGCTTGTTCTCTCAGGCTCAGTGGTGGGTAGAGTGTAAAGACAATGACTTCTTTTAATGCTCTTTCAGATTTACATTACATTAAGCTTTCGAAAAAGCTTTTCAGTTATTAGGAAAAAGCGATCATCAAGCTTTGTTCTCCCGGGCGCGAAACTGACGTTCTCCATAAGGTCGTTAACGCGAAGACCCTTTAACGACGCGTTCTGTCGTCAGCAAGCGGTGGCCGACAAGGCCCTTTTCCCGTCATATCTTGGGAGGCGAAGAGGACAGGTTTGTTTGAAACTCGTTCGGTAAGATTCTCCCGAAGGTAAGCATTTACCCAAGGCACGGATATGATGACTTTCTCAATTATACTTTGTTTTAGGGAGTTGAACGTCTTATTCTTTTGAGTGGCATATGCGAATATGAGCCAGGAGCAAGGATTGCTCCAAGTGAAATTCGATAATGCAAGTGCAAGTCGACGTTCCTGATATTCTTTTTCTTTTGGAGTGAAAGCCGGCCCTAAGCAGGATCCAAAGACGTTCAAGTCCAGTTCCAATCTGGATAGAAAAGTGCAGTTCAATCGTCGAAAGTTAGATCTCTTTTAGTCCTCTTTTCTCTTTTGAGTCAGGTTCTTAAGACAGGAAATTGGGTTTTCTTAATATTTATCTTCCGGCTTACTTACTTAATAGTTTTTTAGTTCGAAATCGAAACTGGACCTGAGAGAGACGTCACTTTTTTCTTTTCATAAAGAAGAGTAAATGCGCCTTCAGTTGAAGAGAGCTGTTCACAAGCAGTGGTTAAGAACTCTTTCTTGTTCCGGTTCAGAAGAGAAAATTCTTTCAGTTGCACTAGTGGATTGAATATTCTTTTTTTAGTGCCAACAAAGTGCATGTGAAAAAGGTTAATAAAAACACGAGTTTCGATAGGCTGGAAGACGGATACTATAAGTAGGACAAAGCAAAGGCCAACAAAGAGAAATGAAAGGGCTCCACCACTTATCCCTTTCATCCCTTTTTAGGCATTTGTATTTGAGAGAGAGAGCTATGCTTAGGTCAGTTCCTTCAGTCAACTTAAAAAGTAAGTCAGAAGTGAACCCCACGGAGCGGTAAGTAAGTAGTCCCGTATGAAATTCATAAAACATTCATATCTGGCAAAAGAGGGGGTCAATGTGTTGGAAGCTACTGCGTCAGTACTCTCCCTCCTCTATAAAGGATAGGCAATTGAGTTCTTCTAGGCGGGAAACCGGTTTTGAAAGAATATCCTTTCCTGTGCTTGTGAAGTATTGAAGTATACCGAAGATCTGAATAAAAGTAGGTAAGAGATTCGGAGGGATTGTTGTTTTTTATTAGTGAGGGCAAGCAGCTTTCATTTTCTTAAATAGTTTCAATTTCTTTAATTAATTTAAGTAGGCAGTTCGTATCTTTCTATGACCCCCAGAATAATAAGTAGGAGGATAGGCGGAGCAAGAGCTGAAGAAGTCTACCCGAGCGTGCTTTTTCATTCATCCATTTAGGCCCGACTAGGAGCACGTGGATCCAGGGAACCTGGCTCGGGAACAGCTTTTGACCAGTAAAGGCTAATCACAGTTAGAAAGTCCAATCTCTGAAATAGGGCTTAGTCTTTCCATAGACGTAGAAGGCGTAGGTTATGATTTGATGCAATAGAGTCAGAACACCTTTATATATATCTAAAAGACAAGTGCTCAATGAAACGATCCTGATTCCACACTATGCTGTGGGCTGGGGAGAGAGCTGCTCTGCGAAGCTGGGCGTTCAGTCTTCTTATGTCAGAACCATAGACGAAAGAGAATAGAAAGGGCCTTGAAAAAAGAGCGAGGGAGTGAAGGGCGTCTGTATGTTGCTCGTAAGCCGCCAAGTACCAGTCTCACAACAGTACTGGCGCAAAAGGATCGGTCCTTCACTTGCTGATCGTTCGCGGGTCGAACTCGCTCTGAAGCCCCGCCTTTCGCTCGCTCGCAGGAGTCGGACTCAATCACTCTGTTTTGAGGATCATTCGTTCTTCACTCTTAAGCTATTATCCGCAGAGAGCGCAGCAACCAAAGTGCATATTATCATATAGAAACAAGCGAAGCGTAGCGATTCGTACTACCGGCGCTAACCGGCAGGCAATAGAGTCCGCCGATAGGCGCAAGCAAGCGTAGCAAATCACATAGATAAGCCAAAAACGCCTAAGAAATAGGCTACAGGGCGAAGAGGATGGATGTCTGAGCGGTTGAAAGAGTCGGTCTTGAAAACCGAAGTATTGATAGGAATACCGGGGGTTCGAATCCCTCTCCATCCGCGAGGTCATAAGTTCTCTCTTGCCTTATCTATAGATAAGAACGAATTTGATCGACTCGACTGATATGATAGATGGAATGGGTAGCTTGTGTTATGATTTAGTTATTTCTTTGTCTTCCTTTCGTTATCTTCTGTTCTCTTTGTATAGGTTGGAGAAGGGCCGGGTGGATTATTACCTTTGGGAGCTAAGTCGAAGATCTCGGTGGTGAAGTGAGTGGTTGATAAACTTCGATTGCAGTTTTCTTTAGTTGGGTAGAAGGTGACGCCCCTAATGAATCGACTATGAAGGTGGCTGTTAACTACATCAGCGCTCTTTTGCCTTCATCCTTATTGCCCTGGCTTCGATGATCAACCCCTGGCACATGACGGTTTTGATCTTCGGCTCCCCATTCATCTTCTTTCTCCCACGGATAGGTGCCTTTCGGGTTCTCCAAAGTGACGGGACGGAAGTCACTTCGTATCGCATAGCAAAAGGGCCGGTGTAGAACGTCTACCAGCAGCTATTCAAAGTTGAAAGCGGAGCAGCATTCATTCCCACCCGTGGCTTGCTACCAAGAAAGCTCGCTCCGTGGGACTAGGATGGAAGGGCAGTGGCTTGACCCGAGGAGATGAAGGTGACTGAAGTTCCTGTGAATACAACCTATTCTTTGTGACTGCTCAGCGGGCTTGACTTCCATAGTGACAAAGGCTTGCCCCTTCCTAACCTAACTTCAGTGAAAAAGAAAGGAAACAAGGCGAAGAAAGGCGATGAATCTCATGTGCCTGTGCCGATTCATCCCTATTACCAGTACCAGCTGACTCGCTTTCTTTCTGTCTTATCTTCGCCTACAGAAATAGGAGATAGAGAATGACAGAGACAGAGGTTGAGGTTCTTTTTTAGGGTTCGGTAAGGGGTGATTATGCCTTTGCTTGTGTGCCCACGGGCTTTCCTAGTGCTCCTTTCTATTGAAAACTTCAGTATAGAAGTAGCTGACAGGCAGGGTAGCTGAAAAGCGATTCCTACTCCCGTATGTTCTTATTTCTTTCTATTATTTCTTTATTTCAATTATGAGAAGGGCTTGCGTAACCCCTGGCTCAAAACCACCCGTTAGAGCAGCGAGCTGGTTACTGCTTGAAGTCGAAGGCGGGAAAGGGGTAATGGATAGAGGATTGGACGGGCTTGCTTTAACCGAAGGGGAGAGTGACGCTTAAGTCGAACAAGCAGTTCACCAAACTAAATATGGGCTTACACGAGACCTAGTCCCCTCTCATTGGCCAGTCGGTACTAAACTTCCTCGTCTTCAAAATTCGCCTCTCTCATCAGATCCTACTAGTCCAGTCCGTTCCTCATCGTATCAGATCGACGACTAGACAAAGAAAGTACAGCGTCATGCTGGTTCGCTGGCTGGCCTTTTGCTATAGCTTCTATATCACAGTAGGCTCAACCAACGTAGCGCTGCGCTTGATTGGATATTGCTTGCTAGTTTTTTTTGGATGAAATTTTGAGTGGCACTCAAGGTCTTGCCAATTGAGATTACTCATTTTCTTCATAAAGCTCTCGCGCCTTTGCTTTCATTATCAACACTGTCTATTCTTACCGTGCAAACCTCCTGCTGCAAGCATAAACAATAGGCAAGGAGCTGCTAATCTTCTCCAAGGTTAGACTGGTTCTGACTTCATAAAAAAGGATTGGGGCCCGGACACCATACAAGGAGCGAGCCTTCGATCGATCTCTGAGCACAACCCTAAAAAGCTCCCGTTTTCAAGCCTTGTCTCCCTTGTTATTCTATATGAAAATAAAAAACCCTAACCTTCCTGATCTCATCAAAAATGGGTGGTCTCAAGAAACTCATATTACAAGCTCGTCATTGTGAAGAAAAAGAAAAAAATGTCTAAGCTCCTTTCTTGGAACTCATATTATATGTCTTTAGTTTGGGATCTTAGATCGAGATTATCTCACCTCAAAGACATCCTTTTTGGATTGGAAGCTATGGAGGCCAAAAATTCCCTGTGTCAACACTCGCCTCACCGTCGTCAATTCAACGAATCGTCAAAATGCTGACGCGAAAAAACAGCGCACGATCAAAAGCACAACCAACAAATTTCTTTTACAGGGACTAAAAGAGTGCTTGAATATTTTATAACGTCAGTCTCAGATCGAGAATGAAATAAAAAGTAAAAAAACTCTTTTGAATCAGTTAAGAGGGTCTTTGACGTTTTCTTTCGTTGTAGCCATACTTCACTCGACCCAAGCAATGCCCAAAGACTCCCATGCCTTTCTGGATCATTGGTTAACAACCAACCGGCAATTTCCGACAAGTCTTTCTTCTTAAAACGAGCAAGAAGCGGAACGCAAGGGATGAAATGAAAAGTGTTTATTACGATTACGCCCAACAGCCCACTTGAGCAATTTGCCATTCTCCCATTGATTCCTATGAAAATAGGAAACTTGTATTTCTCATTCACAAATCCATCTTTGTTTATGCTGCTAACTCTCAGTTTGGTCCTACTTCTGCTTCATTTTGTTACTAAAAACGGAGGAGGAAACTCAGTACCAAATGTTTGGCAATCCTTGGTAGAGCTTATTTATGATTTCGTGCTGAACCTGGTAAACGAACAAATAGGTGGTCTTTCCGGAAATGTTAAACAAAAGTTTTTCCCTTGCATCTTGGTCACTTTTACTTTTTTGTTATTTCGTAATCTCCAGGGTATGATACCCTATAGCTTTACAGTTACTTCTCATTTTCTCATTACTTTGGGTCTTTCATTTTCCATTTTTATTGGCATTACTATAGTGGGATTTCAAAGAAATGGGCTTCATTTTTTAAGCTTCTTATTACCTGCAGGAGTCCCACTGCCGTTAGCACCTTTTTTAGTACTCCTTGAGCTAATCCCTCATTGTTTTCGCGCATTAAGCTCAGGAATACGTTTATTTGCTAATATGATGGCCGGTCATAGTTCAGTAAAGATTTTAAGTGGGTTCGCTTGGACTATGCTATGTATGAATGATCTTTTCTATTTCATAGGAGATCTTGGTCCTTTATTTATAGTTCTTGCATTAACCGGTCTTGAATTAGGTGTAGCTATATTACAAGCTCATGTTTTTACGATCTTAATCTGTATTTACTTGAATGATGCTACAAATCTCCATCAAAATGGTTATTTATTTATAATTGAACAAAAGCGAGGTAAAAAGAATACCTTTTTTACGAGGTTATAGTATTTACACTACCCCGGATCAAAAAAAAAAAGATTCCGAACATTAATTAGTAAAATCAAAGTCTATGAAGTCTTTACCACTTTGAATTTGCCTTGGCTAACAATAGAGTTTTGCCTATATTCGCGGGTTCTTCAATTTGCTTTCTGGATCATAGAGGAAATAAGTAAGGTGGTCTACTATATTTATCTGCTTATTGGAACTTCTTCGTTTGACCTATGCATTCTCTTATCATTTCCAGCTCCATTAATTGAATTTGAGGAAGAAACGAACTCTTATCATTTCTTTTTTAGGGCTGTCGCCTTTGACTTCTTTCCGGTTCAAGCGCAGGAAACGAAGAGGTCCGGCTATGCGGTCGGAACTGCTAGCATGAGTTAAAGACTTCAACCGCTAATAGCAAAGAAACTCGTTAAATCGCTTAAAGCTAGCATGAGTGAAAGGTCTGAACTGCTAGCATGCCTTGAAAGCGTTAGTTGCTTGAAGCGCTAGGGGACTCTTTCGCGTTGTATCTCGTCTACGTTGAGCATCGGGTGAGGGCGAGTTACATCTAAGAAGCTAGCCTTTAAAGGAACCTCGAGCCAAGAGACACTTTATAGAAGCCGGGTAAGCCCTTGTTGCTTGTTCCAGTAGGCAGACTCTGTGATCGAAGGCGAACACTTCCACTAAGCGATACGGGAAAGGTGCGTCACCGGTCACAAAAGCATAACAAGAAATAGACCTACGAACGGAAGAGCGGGATCCTTGGCGATTTCAGGAGTTAGATTTCAAAGCGAAAAGACATTGAAAGAAGAGCTTGAAAGGAATGGTTTAAAGAATTCAAGTGTTTTATCAAGGGAAAGGTGCGCTGAGGTCTCTGAAGGGATTTCACGAGCCTAGTCCTTTCTTTCCTTGTAAATAAAAGAAGAGAATCAAGCTATGTTATTACATGAAAATTCAATAAGAATCAGAATGAATGAGCTACTATCCAATCTTGTCAGAACCTCTCACCTCATGGATCAATCCATCAAGTCATTCCCATTCTCGGGGAAAACAATCTGAGCATAAAACAAAGGGAAAATCTCTTGATCTTGGTCTTTCTCGTCGGAGTTATCAAAGAGGCCTTGATTTCAGGTCCCTCTTTTGAAGCATTCATGCTCGTATCGGCCTTGAAACGATAGTTCTGGACTCAGGAACCGGATATCGCTTAGCTCTCTGACGCGCTAAAAAAGAGAGTTTCCCGACCTAAAGTAAGAAGTTTAACTAGTTCTATCGATACAAACTCCTTCCCTTCCGAGTTCAGCCGGTGGTTACCTTGAAAACATTACAACTCTTTCCTGGAGGCCAGAACCGCCCTAGCATTCGTCTCTCAGCTGGAACCGCAGAGTGCTTTCGCCGTTGTCATTCTACCCTCTTCCCTGTGGAAGATATCTGACTTACCTCTCATTCATTCTTAATCGTGTAAATATGAGACTAGCTTCTATCTATCTCCCGCTCGAACTCCCGAATCAACGTACCTTTTAACAATCTTTTGACGAGAGTCATGAAGTCATTCTATTGGGGATAGCTTGCTTATGGTTCCGACTAAGATGAGTTTAACGATCTTTCCAGAGATGGTTTAAAGAGCTTGCTGCTTGTGTTGAAGTTTAACTCGACAGCCTTCAAAGGCGTAAATAGCTCTACCAACCTGCTTTCGTAACCTATCCGGTCAAGACCAAGGTGGGGATTCCTCCCGTTCCCTGGTAGTAGAGAGAGAGATCCGCATAAGCCGTGCTCGGGAATACCCGCTAAGTAACTCGAAACTGGTAACTATAGCCCAACGCTGTGAAGCTCGCCTACCCGGGTCAATTATGGGCTCCCCCTACTAGTTCGAGACGGGACTGTTTAAGAAAAAGAAACTCCTCCGCAAAGGGCGGAGAGAATTGAGTTGGTCATCGCTTCGGGTCATCTAAGCTCACCCAGAGAAACAAAGTTCGAGTGGAAAAACATAGAAAGACTGCAGCCTCCCTTTCAACCGCATCTCATGTAATCTTAGCGTTAATTGTCACTGAACACTAACCCAAAGTCACCTGCCTTCAGCCCAACATAATTCCCTTCCATTTTCACACCTACTGTAAAGCTGCCTTAGTCACATCAAGGGTCACCGTCACCATACCAACTCCTTCTCAATCCAGATGTCGGCAGATCGTCTGCTATTTAAGATTCCAATTCTTAGTCTGATTTTGGTAAGCTGCTACCAAAGCGTATTCTCACCCGCTTTAAGGTCCCACATTGACTCTCGGGATATCTCTTTTCGGCTTAGTCGTGAAAAGAGGAAGTCTCCCTTAGCGTTGGATCGTACATATGACGTTCCAATGTAAGGAGGTGAAATGCTACCTTCAATACAACTTACCAGGGCAATCCCTACTCATCGGATGCTTATTGGGATGCCACTCAAAAAGAGTCTTCACCAGTAAGCGAGGAGCGGGTAGTATAGTATGAACTAACTGGAACTAGGGCTATTCTTCGAACTTCGAAAAATTGGATTCGTTCAAAGAGCTACCACTCAAACAACACTTTCTATATTAGGTTTTGATACATCCAGGATAGGGATGGAACTTGAACTCTTTCCTGCTTAGCTAGCCCACCCCGGTGGGGCTGACTTTTAGGCATAGCATTAGCAGTCGAGCATCACATCTCGGTCAATCAGTTTCAAGCTTGAAGGCAAGTAAGGACTATTCGCAGATGCGGGGAATCTTTTAACGTAACGTGACCCATAGTATGAGTAGAGAGGTTAGCCTTTCGCCGGCAGAAATGACTTAATCAAGAGAGAACAAGCAGAACAACTATACGATAGAACCAAACTCAACAGAGTCAATGGCACCAACTGATTCAATAGCTTCGGTTACGCCTTTGACTTTCCTAATCCTAATGCCATGGCCCTTCCAAGGCCTAATGCTATTCCTCCTTAAGATGAAATAGCTGCTTCTTCGAATGCCGTCAATTTATTCTTCAATCGATTCATCTCGGTCTAACGACTGCATGGGCTAGCTGAACCCGTGGAAAAGAAAAGGCTTGATTGCCCCTGGGCTCAACTCACTAGGAAGATAGAACCAAAATGAGTAGTAGCGCTAGCGGCGCAGAAGGAGCTTGACACCACATCTTTCTTAAGTCCCCTTGAAGTCAAAAGAGGGAAGGCAGACTTGCCTTTCTAAGCTTAGTAAGCCATCGAGGCTTTTCCTTCAGCTCCTAGGTTTCATTGGGTTACGATTGGTTCACGAACGATAGAAGAAGAAAAGAATGACGGATTCGACTCGCTTTTAGCTTCTTTTGCTTCAGTCTTCTTTCAAGCAAGCCTAGCCTTTCCTTTGGCTAGGCTTGCTTAATGGTTGAACCTAAAAGAAGGAAAAGAGCATAGGCCCCCTTCGTTCCTTTCATAGGTCGAGATCTCAGCCCTTTGAAAAGACGGAGTCAATGTAGGTTAACCGCAGAACATACTCTCAAACTAACTACAGAAGGATTGGGATCGATATCATACCACCACTTTGAAGGCTGTTGGAGTATCCTTTCTTCCTGATCTTATGAGCGGATAGGAGTGAATCAATCATTATAATTAGAAACCAAAAACAACATATTCGTGTTTTCCACGGATTGACACTTCTTCCTTTTGAAGAGGAGTAAGAGCGAGGAAGCAGAAGCTCAAGGACGCGGAAATCGTAGCTATTAAGATGGTCCACGGACCCCTCGAAGTCGGATCTAGTAAGACTAACCTCGGCTCGGAGCTCATTCGCTACCAGATGCCAATTCCCGAGAAACCATCAGCCAATCTCTCAGTTCCTCTAGAAAGTTCGGGAAGTCCCTTTCCCCGAAAGCTCTAATAACTTAAAAAGAATTTCATTGAAAAACACGGGCCACTGTTTCTTCCAGAACAAATCATCAATTTCAGTTGAGAATTCAGCTGAAGATTCTATTGGAAGTGGAATAAATACGAGTTAAAGGGCTAAAACCGTGAACTCTTTCACCGGGACTACCTTTGACGCCACCCCTTGAGGTTTAGTTTGACCCCCGCCCTACTCTCATGCATGAAGGTCTTTCCGGAAGCGCTGAACGGCAAGCAAACACTTCAAACGGCTTTTCATCACCAGCATCCCTCGAAAGAAAGGGTTTATGGTCGTTGAGCTCGAGAGGACTTCAACCGCGGGTTACCTTTCAATATCAATCCGACTTCCGGCTATCCTCTCATGAATTCCTCTCCCAAAAGGTCTGTGAACAGCAAGCAAAGAGAACTTAAGAAATCGGATATCAGACAGACTTCCCCGCTCACCTCTCTTGAAACTGACCTTGAAGCATAACCTCCGCTATCATCTCCTTTCTTCACGTCCGTAAACCCTAGCTCAACTACGTTTCCTTCCGAAAGAAAGACTAATCAATCTTCGAATTCAGCTTGAAAACAAGTCCCATGAGGGCAGATTGCCCAACTAGTGTTGTGGAGGACTTTGAGAGCTCCTTTGAGGTCCCAATGGACTTAGGGGAGCCAATTTATGATGTGTATGATGAGGAAGAATCCCAAGAAGGGGAGTTGTGTATGTTCGAGGAGTGCAAATTGGGGGAGAAGCTCGGGGAAACAAAAACACAATACAAACCCTCCATTCTGCCTTACCTACCTTCTAGCTCCACAAAATACCCTTCCTTATCTACCCTTACTTCAAATTCCCTCCCACAAAATCAACCTAACCTTGGGGTGAGTGATGAAAAATTGACCTATTCCTAGCCACACAAACTCATCCTAAACACAATCCAACCCAAGTCTTAAACAAGCCGAGTGAGGAACCATGCGAATGGGTGGACATTTCTTAATATTTTTAGTTCTCTCTTGGGGTTGACGGTGGTAAGAGAGCTCAATTGCTGTTTCATGGGTGGTATGGCTATGACTCATTCAAGCCTTCTTTGGGCTATGAGTTAATGGTTCAATTTTGGGGATTAGCTAACTTCATTTGGGATCCGGGATCCATGAGGTTTGGCTATGGCTCTTTCTTTTCGTTTATGCTTTCTTTGTCACTAATAAAGTTGCTTTCGTTGTTGCATTCGAGTTGGAGGAGTTTGATGGAGAATTTACTAAGCAGATGCCATGGTGAAGACTCGATTTGAGGGAAAATCTTTCCTAAGAAGGGGAGGATGATATGAATTAATTTAGCTTAGTAAATTATTTATTTTACACGTTTGTTCGAAGTTAATGTATTTATCATTTACGTGTAATATTTCCAGCTCGGTTGTATTTTTTCTTGTTTGAATTCCCTAAGTTTAGGATTAATATCCTAAATATTAATCAAGGTCATTATGGTTGTAAAAGGGTTCAAGGTTCTCGGTTTCTTGCTGTATAAAACCGATCAATTTGCTAGCCGTAGTAGACGGTGTGTGTTTGTAGGGTATCCACAAGGGAAAAAGGGGTGGAAACTCTATGACTTGGATAGACATGAGATTTTTGTCTCTCGAGATGTGAAGTTTTATGAAGAACAGTTTCCGTTTATAGAAAG
>Ga0058704_10000644_pt1 | contig 17414 bp, 14 predicted proteins | sample AgamicMgSfe_FD_71363 | JGI IMG/M metagenome (GOLD analysis project Ga0058704, IMG submission 71363) | Agave microbial communities from Guanajuato, Mexico - Mg.Sf.e | ecosystem: Host-associated > Plants > Phyllosphere > Phylloplane/Leaf | place: Guanajuato, Mexico | collected 2012-05-30
AGACGCAGCGGTTCGCGAAGCTGGAAAGGAGGGAGTTGAGGCGGAAGGCCGCGATGGGGGATGCCGAGGCGATCAGGGAGTTGAGGAACATGGGATTGGATCCTGGGGTTGGGGTTGAGGCCGGAAAGGGGGAGAAAGGGTCGAGTGCGATGGAGGGGGAGAAAGGGCAGAGATTGCCCAATGGGGTGGTGCCTGGGGGAAGGCATGAGGTTGGGAAGATCGATGAGCGGGCGAGGAGGAATAAGGGGAGGGCGATGGGGTTGGAGAAGAAGGCGGAGGGAAATCTGAGGCTGGCGACGGAGGTGGAGGGGACGGTGAGGCGAGAGCGGGGCGTGAGTGCTGATGTGAAGAGCGGGACTACGATTGAGAGGGGAAGGGAGAACTGATTGGGGTGGGAGGTCTGTATTTGTAGATGGTATGTATATGTACCTATGTGCGAGGAGACGGATTGTCCTTGAGACTTGCGAGTTTCACGGTTTCACACGGAGAAAAACAGGAGTGATTGTCTCGTATGTTCCGTAGCGGGTAAGCTCGCTCTGGTATGCTAGGATAGGTCGAAGGCATTGACTACCATAGCAAGGATACTGTCCGGCGCGCATTCCTCACGATCCTGTGCGCAGTCATCGCCAGCTCGTGAGAAATGGTGACACTTGACACATTCTACATTTGTAACCCCAAGCTCACCGATCGCGGCCTCTCACCTTTCATCAGTTACACCGGGGGAACGGATCGATAGAATCGAGAACTGTTCTGCTCGGACACTCAAACAAGCCCGCTGCAGCCCAAAGCGGAAGTAGGACGTGATGGTGCATGCGATGGTACGGCATATACGTACAGGTAGTTTCCTTCCTCTCGTCTGCTTCAATCCATCGGGATCTGGGCCACTCAGACCGGGAGGAGCACGTGCGAGACTCGTTTCCAATAAGCGGACGGAGTAATTGGTCGGTACTGCTTTTGCCGCTCGACGTCTGTATCGAGCAATGCGGACCATCTTTCTATGTAGCCTGCTGAGATGCGAAAGAGTCTGGTGGTAGCTTGAGGTCCTGCCCATCGTGCTGCGGTCTATTCGAGGCACGGATACCCGTGTTCCAAGTTGGTACGGGGTTTGGGTTGGATGTCCAGCTGCATGTACTCGGGCTGCGGGTCTCGGGTCTGTGATTTGGGCGCTTCGTGCGGATGCACTGCGTCTCGGCTACCGTGGGCGAGCCTTTCCCGAAACTCGGCGGGTACTTGACAGACCGCTGTTGATTTGCGATATCTTGGGTGAAGGTGCTTCGGAGCGGTTCGCTCGTTCGTTGGCCAAGCTTTGGATTATAAGTCATGGGCGTTAGTCCTGGATCGGCCGCGGTGTCCGCTCGGACTTCAAAATTGGGATGATGGCAACATCGTTTGGCTACTGTGCTGTCCGTCCATCCGTCCCCTCGGTCATTGACAGACAAGGCCCTTTCCGGTCATCGTTGGGTGTTCATTTTCTGCGCGGCAAGGCTGAAGACCGCCACCGAGCTCATGAAGAGGACCAGATTATAGAACTGGAACAAGTGTGAGCAGATGGTAACGTTGTAAGTTTTTTGATCGAGGAGAAATGCATACGGCATTACGCGAGTACGCACTCTCTTCTGCTTCCGTGCGTGCTTCCACAAAGAGGCGCCGGAGGTTGGGTAGATTCGAAGGCTATTACGTGCGGGTTCAGTATCAGGTTCCCCGAGATAACCGGTCGGTCTGTTTCTCATACCATTCTGTCACGTCGGATGTCGTTCACGCAGCGGGTATATCGTAAGTACTATGTACATAATGTATGCAGATTCGAAGGGACGAGGGTTGGTGGTTTGCCTGGAAACGGTATAGCGTAGCGTGCTTGTAGCCTTGGCGCTAGCAGAACTGTGCGTAAGCGGTCTTCGCTCAGGGCACACCTCAGCTGGCCGTCGTCTCGTTTCGTCTCGTCCACAGCATGTGTATAGGCGCGTAGATGTCACAATGCCGCTCAGCCTGATCGCAGCGAACGATCTTCTAGAGGACGAAGAGCTATTACTGCCGTTGCTGTTGATACTTCAGGAAGAAGAGCGTCAACTCGAACAGGTGTGGCGTGGGTATACATTTGGAAGAACGGGGGTTGTCGTCCAGCGAGGGCAGCTCATCGCCGGAGAACTTGGAGCTGGTGGAAAGTGATGATAATACCCGTACACCTACTGAAACGCTGCAAACCATGATCCCTGTACGCGCACCGCCGTCACCACCGTCATCGCCCTCCCTCACTTCACGCCGACCCGTGCGCGTCCGCCATCCCGCCTACCACCACAGCACGAACATCCTACTCTCCCTCCCGTCCGCCGATCAATCTGCCTCGCCCGCTGGGAATGTCACATATATGATATGGCGTGCACTATTGGACAGTCCATACTGCGTGTGCCATCATCGCAGGGAACCGGTCCGATGGCTGGATCTCAGCCGGTCTGGATGGGCGGGAGAAGATTGAGCTGGCCGACGATTGTCTGTTGCCAGGGGAAGACTACTGGTTCTTTGTGCCTGCGCCGGATTTGCGCGCGCATCCCCCAGCCCAGCAAGCACAACAGCCACCAACAATGCCATATGCCTAGCCCATCGTTCCTAATTTTCGAGCCTGGAGATTCCCTAAACACGTCCCTTCCCATTTCAGGCATGCAGTCACCGAGCCAACGTATAGGCCTCTAGGATCTTCCCCAGCAGCCCTCGCCGTGCGGGAACGTGATGTCTTCTGTCTCATGACTGCCCACACAGATGGCGTCGAGCGTGCGTACATCATTCCGCCCAGTGAGAAAGACTGGTTCGGTGGCAATGGTATGGCACACCATGCTCCAAACCATTACGATCCCATCCACTCCGAGTCCAACGCCATCCTCCTCCGCGAGGATGTACACACGCTATGGGATAAGATGTACTTCAGCATCGTCCCTAAACCCGACTTCGAGGGCAGATGGGTTCTGGCTGTTCACGTGCACTACAACACATCGCCCAGTGTACATCAGAGGTATCACAATACCCACCTGCACCCTCTGCGGGGAGTCTCGCCAGAATACCTATTTGCCCGCTTCGCTCGGGATGTCTTCCCACACCTTCATCCGCTTCTACGTGGCGACCAAGCACGATGGCTGGCATTGCGGGCGAACGGTGAAATTTATTTGCGGCAGTTCACTGCGCAGGAGTGCACCAAAATGTGTTCTGAGATACGTGATACAAGAAATGAACTTGAAGGGGAAGATTTGCAGAACATTGTCTGAGTCTCTGAGAAAAGCTACGACGAGCCAACTCAGCCAAGAGGTCATGGGATCTGATAGGAGAAGAGGCTACAAGGCGTCGCTGAGAGCGAGTTTGGCAGCGGACGGAAGAGGCGACGTGACGTGTTATGGAGAAGAGGGTGAGACGTTGATCATGTGTGATGGTAACGCTTAAATTATGTAGTTCCAAAGCTATTGGGTAGCTAGGGCATTGTTTGTTAGCGATTTGCGTTTAAGGTCATCTGTCTCGTACTGAGTTTCTAACAATTTGATAGTCATAGCAATTTATACAGTGCTGTATTTTTGAAGCGTACCCCTTCCCTTGACTAGCGCCGCATTAGCAGAATAGGAGCACAAAGTAAGCCTATTACAATACTGTATTTAACGGATCTCGCTACATCCCTCAATTGGCCGCGCGTTTGCCTACGTAATCAGGCAGGCTTTGGCCGCTTTCGTTCCGCTAATACAGCGCTAGTGCGGCAGGGGGGGGGATACTTCAAAAAACAGTACTATACTTATTAAGAGCTTGGAGTTACTTATATCTAGAAGTCTCTTTCTTCTAGGTTTTCTATCTATACTTACCTAGTTAGTATTAGAACATTATATAAAGTCTTCAAAGTCTTTAGACTTGTTATTATACTAATAGTAGCTAATAGTTATTAATTTATTATAGAGGTATTACTATTAGAATTCTAGAGTAGCTTATGAAATCAACTAAGACTATTCACTATAAAGTGTCTATAGATAATACTAATTCTGTTAGCAATGGGATAAATGCTATAAGAAGTGCATATGCACTATGCAGATTAATAGTAACAGTACGATAGCCAGAATTGATGTTTGGCCAACTTCTTGGCAAACATGGTCCCCACCTTACCTATGTACTGGACGACAGCGTAAAGTCGAGCCCAAAGCATTCAGGTTGAAATCATCCTACAACAACACTACCTCTCACCTCCTACCTCCTCTTGATTGCTGGTTTGGGCTTTGGTCGTATTCCTCGACCCACTCCAACATCGAAGCTACGTGCGCACGAAATCACCGAACGCCATCTCGCCATTTGGCGACATCGATCTTTGGATGAGAGGATAAACACACCTACCCCAATACTGTGTGGACACTGTGTGGAGAGAGCATGGCGGTCAACAGACTTCGCAGCGTCCTGGCGACGCCTCGGAAAGGTGAGACCTTCGAGCTGCGAGCGGGACTGGTGTCACAATATGCGTGGGAGCGCAAGGAGTCAATACAAAAGACCATCATGTCCATGACACTGGGCAAGGATGTCTCGACGCTGTTTCCAGATGTGCTCAAGAACATTGCGACTCCCGATCTCGACCAGAAGAAGCTCGTATACCTGTACCTCATGAACTACGCCAAAACACACCCCGATCTATGTATATTAGCGGTGAATACATTCGTCCAGGATTCGGAGGACCCTAATCCGCTGGTGCGTGCACTGGCGGTACGGACAATGGGTATGATTCGAGTGGAGAAGATGGTGGACTATATGGAAGAGCCGCTGCGGAAAACGCTCAAAGACGAGTCGCCATATGTACGAAAGACGGCTGCGCTGTGTGTGGCGAAGCTATTCGACCTGAACCCCAGTCTATGCATCGAGAACGGTTTCTTGGAGACGCTGCAGGAGATGATTGGCGATTCGAATCCAATGGTTGTGGCCAACTCCGTGACCGCTTTAGCCGAGATCAACGAGACTGCTCCAGAAACACGAGCGCTCATCGTAACGAGTCAAACACTGAAGAAAATGCTCCTAGCACTGAATGAGTGCACTGAATGGGGCCGGATTACGATGCTCACCACACTAGCCGAATACCGAGCGACAGACACCAAGGAAGCCGAGCACATCTGCGAGCGAGTGAGCCCACAATTCCAGCATGTCAACCCTTCGGTGGTGCTCGCCGCGGTGAAGGTAGTCTTCCTACACATGCAGCGCATCGAAAACAGCCAATTACATGCGACATATCTGAAGAAAATGTCACCGCCACTCGTCACTTTGGTCTCTTCGCAACCGGAAGTGCAGTACGTTGCGCTGCGGAATATCGACCTGTTATTGCAGAAGCAACCCGGGATCCTCGACAAAGAGATGCGCGTTTTCTTCTGCAAATACAACGATCCGCCATACCTGAAGCTGACCAAACTGGAGATCATGGTACGGATAGCGAATCCATCAAACGTCGATCAATTGCTCGCAGAGTTGAAGGAATACGCCATGGAAGTGGACATGGATTTCGTACGGAAGGCTGTGCGGGCTATTGGCCAAGTAGCCATCAAGATCGAGGAGTGCGCGGAGAAGGCGGTGAACGTCTTGCTGGAGTTGATCAACTCGAAGGTCGGCTACGTGGTGCAGGAGGTGATTGTGGTCATCAAGGACATCTTCAGGCGCTATCCGGGTTACGAAGGCATCATTCCCACGTTGTGCCAGTGCATCGATGATCTGGACGAACCGAATGCTCGAGGCAGCTTGATCTGGATAGTAGGCGAGTACGCAGAGAAGATCTCGAACGCTGGAGAGATCCTGTCGGGCTTCGTGGACGGATTCAATGAAGAATTCACGCAGGTGAGCAGAGGCTGCACATTGTATGTCCCCGAACGGCAAGCTAACCATTGACTAGACTCAACTTCAGATCCTGACGGCTGTCGTCAAGCTTTTCCTGAAGAAACCGGACGAATCTCAAGGTCTGGTGCAGAAGGTGCTTCAAGCCGCCACGGCCGAGAACGACAACCCCGACATCCGCGACCGAGCATACGTCTACTGGCGACTACTTTCCTCCGACCCGCAGATAGCCAAGAACATCGTCCTTTCAGCCCGACCTCAGATCACTTCCACCATCCCCGTCCTGCCCGGCCCTCTTCTGGACCAGCTAATCCCGAACCTCTCCACCCTCTCGTCGGTGTATCAAAAGCCACCTCACACTTTCCTTGGCCATGGCAGAAGTTCTGCCCTGCAGGCAGCAGCCATCGAAGAAGCGAGACAGAATGCGCGCGAAAATCCCATCGCTGCAGCGGCGGTCTCGGCAGCTGTCACCGGCGCATCTACACAGCAGATGCAAAACACGGCGGAAAACCTACTCGACATTGACTTCGACGGGGCAGCCCCGGCATCGATGCAGAAGACAACTTTTGCAGGCGAGTCTGGATTGGAGGGGTTGGCAGGTACTCCGCAGAGGGTTGCAAGTCCCGCGGCTGCTGGACCTGCCGGTGGCGGTGGTGGCATGGATGATCTAATGGGAATGTTCGGAAACAGCAATGGAGCACCGACTGCGCCTGTCAATGGTGGCCCAAGTGGTGATGATCTGATGAATGGGTTTGCGGGTATGAGCATGAATGGCGGACAGCCTCCGCCTCCACAGTCTCAGCTGGACGGGAGCGGGAATCAGAAGACGAAGGAAGATTTGTTGGGCTTGTTCTGAAGAGGATAGGCTAAAGCCCTCCAGGACAGTTCGCTCACAAAATGACATGTGCGATCGAGTCGAGACAGATGAAACGGCCGATACAGCTCTTGAGCACCGGCACGCTTGCAAATCGAGCAGCTCTTTCCGATTGCCCGCGCAAAGGCAGTGAGCTTGATACCAGCTTGGTACCAGCTGCGTCGGCTTGAGGATGGACGCTCCGCAGCGCTCAACCTCAGCATGGCGGTCGCGTAGTAAACCGTCAGCCTAGTCATGTACGGTATGCTCAGGCAGGACGAAGCAACACGAGACCCCCGGACTGTTCGTTGAAGTTCTGGCGGCTGAACGATGGATCAGGCAGAGACAGTCTCTTGCTCTGGAGGTCTCGAGCTCGGTCGTGGGCCTGCGCTATAATTCAGAGCACCGTAATGACTCTGAGTATTAGAAGTCGCCGAAGGTTGCTCAGCAGCGAACGGGTAGCGTTCTGATCTCGCGTTCAATTAACGAACTCTCAATGATTTTCTTCGCGATGCTATCTCGGCCTTTTTATCTCAGCACACGCACATCAACAGAAAACGCAGCAGGTCGACATTCCACCTGTTCGCCTTCGAATTATCAATGTATAGCACCTAGCTGCAAGCTGCAGGGTGTTGATTACTTTCAATACCTTATCTATGGAACAAGTGCACCAAATGTGATGGTTGACAAGCGCGCCGTTGACATATGTCATTGCTACCCTTCAACATCTTTTACTCGATCTGAGAAACGCCTTTAAACACATCCAGGGGTTTAGACACCATACAGCAGTGATGGAAAGACAATATGAGGATCGACGTACGCGTACTGAATAGACAGCTCCCACAGTGCGCTACAACAAACACGTCTTCACGAACATAGAGAACTCGGTATGTCGGGAATCAGGAGCTTCGCGCCATGCTAATCAAGACGTCCGATGAGGGCATGAATCTTAAGCTATCTGGTACACCAGCTTGGTCCCGCTCACCTTGCCCTCGCGCAACTGCTGCAATCCATCGAAGATGCCCTCGAGGCCACCCTTCCCCACTTTCGGCGGATGCACGCTGAGTTGCTTCGACGCGATCAGTTTGGCGGACAACTCCCAGAACTTCTTGGCGAACTCGAAGTCGGCCGGGTTGGCCGGGTACTCGACCTTGGGGCCGAACTTGAAGGCTTCGCCCGTGACGGTGTATGCGAGCGTGTGCTTGTTGGCGACGTCGGACCGGTCGTGTTTGGCGGGCAGGAGGTAGGAGACGGTACCGCCTTGGGAGGAGATGGCTTCGGAGCAGATTTTCGGGCTCTCGCCTTCGGAGATGCAGTCGAAGACCTTGGTGAGCTTGTCTTTCGTGTGCTCGCGGATCTTGCTCGCTACGTTCTCCTCCTTGTAGTCGAATGCGGCGGACGCGCCGAGCGATCTGACGAAGGCGAAGTTCCGGGGCGAACAGGTGGTGATGACTTCGCAGCCGGAGAGAAGTGCGTATTGGATGGCCAGGCTGCCGGTGGCTGTCGAGCCTGTCGTTACGCAATATATCGTCAGCATTTCGGTATGCTCATGCCTACCGATTCAGAACATGGACTTACCACCGTAGATGAGCACCGGCTCGTTCGTCTTTCCCTCCCCCGGCAGAGGGAGTCCCAAACTCTGGTATAGACCTTGGCCAACCGTGGAGATGCCGACGCCCAATGTCGAGGCCTCTTCGTCGCTCATGTTGTCCGGGATCTTCATCTGCACATCCCCCTTGACCACGGCGTACTCCCCGAACGCGCCGTCTTCGGGCTCGACGCTGTTGACGCCGTGGGTGAAGCCGGCTATCCGGTCGCCCTTCTTCCACTCTTTCGTGACTTTGGAACCGACCTCCTCGACGGTACCGGCGTAATCACATCCCACGGTGGCCCCTGGCGAGAAGATGAAGTCGATGTGCTTCCTGTAAGTGTGTTGCGTCAATGAATTTGTCTGCTAAAAGTCAAGCGATGGCATTCGTACCAATCGGTTGGGTTGAGAGCAACGTCCTTGACTTTCACCAGGACGTAATCATCGCGGAGGCGAGGTAGAGGAACTTCTTGAATCTCCGCCTTGCCCTTTTCGACCGACTTGACTGCTTTCATCTTGCTTGGTGCCATTGTTGTGAGGGGTGTATGGATAGGAATACAGGTGATGTGAAGATACAGTACAGAAAAAAGGTCGGTCTATATTTATTATCCCCTTCATCGACCACGAGGGGCATGTTTAATGTGGGGTTACGATGACGTCTTGATGAAGGCGACTGGTGTGAGTGGACATTCGTCGAAACCTCCAGTTCACGATATCCGGTACGGAGTGGAATGATACGAAGCCGTGTAGGAGACTCAGGGTAGACTCTCTCGAAAAGTATACGTCCACATGCGAATCCTGACAGACCCATCCTGACGACCACCTGTAACGAGCAGCTTGATCGTGGCAAGCCTCGTCTCTCCAAATCGATTCGTGATTTAGCCGATGTCTTCGGACGAGCGACGACGGGGATCCTTCGTCGTGTTCTGTGGGGAGTTCTCGCAGAAGAATCCACAAGATGAGGCATCGGCACGTCTCGGACGACCAAAGATGTCTTAAAACGAAGTCCACAGTGAAGTTTGACGTGGCAAACCAGACGGCCTTTCGACGACTTCATCAACGCGAGACAGGTCCACCGACCTCAGCTATATCCACGAGGGACCGTACGGTAGAGTCTAACCTCGAGGTTGTCGGACCGGGCGAAGTGCTCGCCTCTTGCAATGACGCCGAACAATCTCTGCGCACCGCTTTCGTGTTAGTATCCGCCATGTGTGGCAACCCGTGAGATCTTCGTCTCACATCGTCCACATCATCACGAGGCTGCTACGGGAGGTAGCGTCGCGTGGTGGACACGATAGGAGGCAAACGAGGCCAGAGGGGAAAAAAGTATGCTCACTCACGTGCGCATGTGACAAGGCTGAGAGAATTCCGTTCCTATCCGTTCCGGAAGGCGAACTTGCCTCTCGGAAGCTCGTCGTCCACCGTTTCTGTCTTTCATACGCTCGTGAAATGCCGTGAACGGGGTGGGAGTAGTTTACAGGCGTCTGTAGATGGTTCAATTGTTCGAACAATGCATAACATGTCGATGGACAGAGGTTTGATCAATGTATACTGTAGGTATAGTACCTGTAGAGCGGGTTCCAGCCCAGAAAGTCTTGGCATCCGGCTTATGTCAGATGGACGAGGAAATGCCGGAATCTCGGGGACGAGAATGGCAGCATTCCTCGTTCTCCCGGGTTGCCTTCACGGCAGCGACCACACAATACCATGGGGCTTTCCTGCTTGCGGCCACGCCTAGTTCCGGACGGGTGTTCCGTGTCAGATGACTGCGTGACCATGCTGCTTTTTCTCTTATATGTTTCGCCCATATGGATCTCTCGTTTCCGGCGTCAAGCCTACATAAAGCTCTCGTCGTTTGCCTCACTTCTGTGCTACTTCATTCATCTTCCAACCTTGACCAACCATCCAACGCTTGACACCATTCACACCCACACACTCCGTTCATGAGCTGCACAAGAACCGTCGGAGCGAGCACCATCCTTTCGAAGCAGTCGGCGGCTTCGGTCCTCAAGGCCCTCAATGGCAGAACGATAACCTCAACGCCACGCCCGGCGTTTGCCTGTCAGCATCTACAGCCGAGATGCTTCAGCACGTCACGGCCGGCGATGATCAAGGAATTCTTTCCCGTATGTTGGTCCGATGATCCTGCTCCAGAGGGTCGAATGTGCTGACGAATGATCCAGGCTCCTGACGCGCCACATATCAAGACCACTGAAGCGGCATGGTCGCATCCTATGTCAATAGTCACTCAGCAGTCCATTCATTCAAGGAATCATACTGACGAATTTGGTTACAGCTATTCCAAGGAGCAGATGGATGCCGTCGCCATTGCACACCGCAACACCAAAACCTGGTCCGATTATGTCGCACTGTTCATGGTCAGATCGCTCCGATGGGGCCTCGACCTAGCCACGGGTTACCGGCACGACCAGGCGGTCGCTTTAGGCCAGAAAGACGCATCGGCGGCTGAGACGAAGACTCGGATGACTCCACGCAAGTGGATCACGAGGTAAGAGGCCCCAGTCACACAAATATCGTCGTGCACGACTGACTGTGAGTAGATTCATCTTTCTCGAAAGCGTCGCTGGCGTCCCCGGTATGGTGGCCGGCATGCTTCGCCACCTCCACTCGATGCGTCGCATGAAGCGCGACAACGGCTGGATCGAAACCCTGCTGGAAGAGTCATACAACGAACGCATGCACCTCTTGACCTTCCTCAAGATGGGCGAGCCGGGCTGGTTCATGCGGGTGGCCGTGCTGGGGGCGCAGGGCGTCTTCTTCAACTCCTTCTTCATCGCCTACCTGCTGTCCCCGCGGACCTGCCACCGCTTCGTCGGCTACCTCGAGGAAGAGGCCGTCATCACGTACACGCGCGCCATCGAGGACATGGACGCCGGCAAGCTGCCCATGTTCGAGCGGATGCAGGCGCCCGACATCGCCGTCAAGTACTGGAACATGCCGGCGGGCCACCGGTCCATGCGCGACCTGCTCCTGTACATCCGCGCCGACGAGTCCAAGCACCGCGAGGTCAACCACACGCTCGGCAACCTCGATCAGAAGAACGACCCGAACCCGTACGTGAGCATGTACAAGGACGAGAGCCGGCCGCATCCGACGAAAGACATCCGGTTGCAGAAGCCGGAGGGGTGGGATCGCGACGAGGTCATTTGAGATTGATTGCCGGATTGCTGTCGCGTCGCGCATTCAATGATGGAACTGATGTCGAGGCCGCCGTTGTACATACGGTAACATACCTGGGTACTGTAGTAGGATTCGTCAAAGCACATCGTGTTCGCCATTGATGATCGGAGCACACTCCGTTTTCGACATGAATGCCTGACCGAAACGTTGATTGGTTGATTGATTGATTGATTGATTGATTGATTGCATTGAAATTCAATTGATCGATTGATGTTGAAACGAGGAGATTTCCAGGCCAAGCCTCGTTAGCGCCGGGATCTGCGTGATCCGGAGGCGGGTAAAGTAGGTGTCAACGGGTGATTTGTTTGGTTGGTCCCTTCGCGTAACCGCCCGTCAGTCCGCCTCCACTCGCTCCCGTCTCTCCTGAGAATCTCCTCCGACGACTTCACATCATCAATCAATCAATCAATCAATCAATCAATTCATCAAAATTGATTAATCGATGAATCAATTCGACCATCAAATCCATTGTTCAGGTTCCATTCAAAATGTTTGCCATCTTCATGCAAAGGCTGCTGTTTGCCGATTGTCAGGGGTAACGCCATGAATCGACGGTGATGATGATGGACACTCGTCCGTCCATCTCGTCAACCGCATGTTGTGTAAAGACGCTGCACGCTGCACGGTGACACGGCCCAAGCAAGGTCGCCTGCAGTCACAGGTCATTCCAGGTACCGTGACATCTCTTTTCCTTCTTCTTCATCATCATCATCATCATCGTCAATCATTCTTCTCATACTTTCTTCTCATCACCACGTTCCTCCCGCCGTGGCATGATATCTGCCCGTCAATCTTTCCCCTATCTTCCTCACCACGGGACTTGCATGGACCGGTCGCAATTCGCCACCAGCACCTGATTCTATTTCACATCCCTGTCTATATCCCCGCCACACACGGCTGGCTCGCGCTCGTCTCCGCAAACCCGAGGCAAGAGGAAGTCTTGGAACCTCCCATTTGGTCTCAATCTTGGCTTCGATGCGCTGGCAGCAGACGGTGGTGTCGCCATCATAACAATCGAACCCAACCATGGCAGAGTCGTCCCGACGCGAGTCTGTCTTTCAGGAGATGGGACAGCACCATATCAGCAGCAGCAGCGGCGCACGGAGAGAACGACCGCAGAACGTGCGCTTCCGGAGTAAAGACGAAGTGCACGTGGTGGAACGATATCAGAATGCTCCTATGAACGCGCCGACGCACCGCGCGAACCACAACCTTCATCCTCACGCCCCGCCCGACGCGCCCCCAGTGACACCCATGGACTCAAAGTCGTCGTCGCCATCGCCGTCGCATTTGCGGAGCAGGTCGATGGTGTACCGATTGTGCGCAACGCTCTTGCTGCTGGCCGCCGCCGTCCCATTATTGCGGAGGACGCCGTTCTTCGCCCACAGCACTCCACCCCTTCCAATTCAGGGCGTCAGCGGAGGAGTGATACCACAAGATGCGCGATCGCGCACAGGACCTGACCTCGCACCGCGAGCGAACAGTCCGACAGATGTGTGTTTCCGGTGGGCGCAGCAATGTACGTCTGTCGCATACTCCGGCTACTCTTCCCCGATTCCTGCTGACCTCTATCTAGCTGCCATCGTCAACGGCACACTGTACTTGTACGGAGGTGAAGCTTCGACCGAGGCCGGTCAAAAACAAAACACCTGGAACAACGACTTCCTCACCCTCGACCTCACCAAGACCTGGCAGATCGCGTCGCCGTCCTTGACCGGCCTCCCTCAACCGTCGGGCCCACCCGCCGTGTCTCTCGGATCCCTCTGGAACTCCCGAGATTCGCTTTACTTGTACGGCGGAGAATTTTCCTGGCAGCCAGCCGTCTCACCGTCGCCTCTATCGGCGTGGGAGTACAACATCGCTTCGTCGTCGTGGATCGAGCACCAGAACCCTCAGACCTCGAGCGGTAACAGTGCACCGAGCGACAATGACCCTGTCCAGAGAGCCGCCGAAGGCGCAGGCGTCAGTGTCCCGTCTCTCGGCCGAGCCTTCTACTTCGGCGGCCATCAGGATGGTTACACGACGCCAGGGTGGTCGCAGAGTGTCTACCGCATCTACCTACAGTCTCTCCTGGAGTTCACCTTCCCCGGGTACTCGAACAACCAGATCGACGCGCTGGGTAACAACCAACCAGCAGGCACAGACGGCAACTACCGCAACATCACGCAAGGCGGACTGCAACAGAGTGTAGGCTTCACGAAGCGTGCCGATGGCCTTTTGATCTACGTCCCCGGGTTTGGTGCGCAGGGTATCCTCTTGGCCTTGGCCGGCGGCACCAACACGACATATGTGAGTGAGCCTCCTCTCGGTGTGGCAAAAAGCCTGCTAATCAAAGCGATCTTCAGACGCAAATGAACAACATTGACGTGTACGACATCGCCAACAGCACCTGGTACAAGCAATCCACCTCCGGCGAGACGCCCAAGATCCGCGTCAACCCGTGCGCCGTCACGGCCTCGGCGCCGGACGGCAGCAGCACCAACATCTACATGTTCGGCGGCCAGGCGCTGCAGCCCGCCAACGCCCAGGAGCAGTACCAGGACATGTGGATCTTGACTTTGCCGTCCTTTACCTGGATCCAGGTCGATCAGGGCAGTCAGTCCGTGCCCTACGGGCGGAGCGGACACACTTGCAACGTCTGGAACGGGCAGATGGTCGTTGTGGGTGGGTATGTGGGTGATCAGTTGAGTTGTGAGAGTCCTGGGATCTATGTGTTTGATCTTAGTAATCTGCAGTGGGTGCAGCAGTTTACGGCTTTGAGTCCGGGCCAGAACTCGGGGAGTAGCTCGGGCTCGTCGGGAGGCTCGTCAGGCTCGGCGGGCTCTTCAGGCTCATCCGGATCCTCGTCGAGCTCTTCGTCAGGCTCATCCGGATCCTCGTCAGGCTCGTCGTCAGGCTCGTCAGGATCCTCCTCATCCTCTTCATCATCCAGCTCCGGCTTCAACTCCACCGGCGCCAACAACCCCTTCAACCAACAACCCGCCCAAATCGCCAACGGCTCCAACCCCGGCGGCCTCGAAGGCTCCTTCGGCTACACCATCCCACAAGTCATCATCGACGTGATCGGCGGCAATTCCAGCGGCGGCGCCACCGTCACCGCTCCCGCCGTGACCGCCACGGGTGGACCCCTCGCCACCGGCCGAGCCATCACCTACACCGTCACCGGCCCGCACGGCGCCCTGGCCACCGAAACCGCCGGTCCGGGCTCGGGTAATAACTCAGACGGTGGCAAACGCGGCGGTGGCCCCAACATCGCCGCCATCGTCGTCGGCGTCATCTGCGGCCTCCTCTTCATCGTCGTCTGCTACCTCGCCTTTTGCGCGTACGTCTACCGCCGCCGCCTGCAGCTCTACAAGCGCCACGTGGAGATGTCGCAGCGGCAGGCCCGCGGGGAGAAGGTCCCCGCCATCCCGGGCCTGTTGGCGACCGACAGCGCGAAGAACAGCGACGATCGGAGGCGGGAAGGCTGGGGGTCGAATAACCCGTTTGCGGGAGCGGGCAGCGGGGCCGATAGTATCAGTCAGGGGACGAGCGGGGGCCGGACGACGGGCGCGGCCAGTAGTGGGCGAGGTGGTGGGACGGCGGTGCCCGTTGGTGGTGCGAATGGGAATGGCAACGGAAATGGGTACCAGTCCGTGAGGAGGAGTAGTGAGGGTAGCGAGACGGAGGACCTGCTCGCGGGCCAGGAGCCGACGTTTGTGGGCGTCATGTTGAATCCGAGGCGGAGCTTGAGGGTGATCAATCGGGATTGAAGAAGCGAGACTCGGGAAGTGTTTATTTGATGAAGAGGAACGAGTTTTGTATGATATGTAGGGACGGATGGATCAGAACGGAACCCGGTGGGATATGCGTGCCGGTATTTGCTTGTGTGTTGGCGTGGGAATGGTGGAAAAGAGGTGTTGTGCTGTAGGTCTGGGCTGTGCGATGAAACGCACATAAGGGCTGAGACAGCAATATGCTTCCCGCAAGGCAACAAATCCTCGAGAGCTTATTAGCATTTGCGTAGGAAATGGTTTTTATGTTGTTTCAAATTCGGTAGGCGGCAGTATACATAATGACGTTGGACTTCCATCAATTCCATCATGTTGAAGAAGTCGAGTGAGCCGAAGTCAAGAGGGCAAGTGTTCTGGGTTGCCTTCTTCGTTATATTTATGACGTTTGCCTTGAAAAACTTGAACAACACATGTATCGCTTGATCTCAAGTAGCTACCTAGGTATATGTACGTAATAAATCACATGCACATCTCATCTATGAAGTACTGTACTTTCAAAAGATAGACTCGCGTGGGAAAGACCACCCATCAACAAGACTCCCACGCGCCACGCTTGTTTTTGCTTGGTGGGAAGAAAGCCATCCACCTCATAACGCCAGGACGTGCTACTCATGGTTATCTCTCTTCATATCATACTCTCCCTTTCCCGTCATCGCCTCCAGCACTTGGAATCCGCGATGCCCGACGACTTTGTTCGTGGGAAATAACACATACACGCACCGTGGAGAACATCTTCCCTTTTTCCAACAAGGACCGAACCGGACCCTCCCCATCATGAGAAAGTCCATCCCAGACGTGGACGTTTGATGTTCACCCGGACCACCTCACCCGACAATCGCGAAACCTCTCCTGGAACTTGGCCACGCGCTCGTGAAGCCAGCCGGACGACCAGTGCTCGTCCTCCCGCTCGTCGCTCCGGCCGAACCGGATGTCTCTGCCCAGGTGACAGCGCCCGGGCGAGAACATCCACTGCACGCACGCGTCGTCGTGCGCGCGGCGGCAGGCTTCCGCGCACGCCGGCTCGGACTCGACGGCCTTTTGCTCGTGCTCGGCGAGGCTGTAGTAATCCTCGTCGTCGCCCGTGGCGAGCGAGGCCGAGACGAGCTTGCGGTCTTGCGAGAGGTTGTTCCACGACGTCCGGTTCACGGCGATGTGGCGGGCGATGAAGCGGTCGAAGACGTCGCGGAAGAGGTACGGGGTCTGCCAGCCGTGGTCGTCGACCCAGGCGGTTTGGATTTGCCACAATGTGTCGACTTCCACCGGCTGCACGTGGTGCCAGGTGACGGCCGGCGTGCACCAGTGGTTCTCCGTCCAGTCCACCGAGCTCACCGTCTCGCCTTGGATCAGCGGCCAGGCCGGGGTCAGGGGGACGTTGACTTCGAGGTAGAAGGCGCGGGCGATGACCTCGTCGCCGCAGCAGGAAACGCTGGTGAGCTCTTCCCATTTCTCGTCAAACGCCACTTTGCCCATCGCCCGGCGCTTGTCCTCCAGCAACTTCGCCGCGCCTCGGGAGAAGATCACCCCGCTCCCTCCGTGCGCAAAGGTCGTGTCTCCGATGACGTTCTGCGCGCCGAGGTAATAGGGCTTCTTCGGGTCCATCGTCTTCAACCACTGCAGCAGGTTCGTCCATGACAGACTCGTGTCCGCCTCGATGAACACGAACCACTCGACCTCCTTCGGCGCCGACTCGTATGCCTCGTGCAGCATGGGCAGGAACTTCCACTTGTCCAGATTCCATCCTCCGTCGCCTTTCAGCTTGCTCACGTCCTGCCCTTCGCGCTGGTATTGCTGCATTTTGCGGTAGAGCTCGAAATCCTCGTGGTGCTCGCGGAAGTGTCGGCTCACGGGTGCGATGGCGTCGTGGACGGGGTAGTCGGCGAAGGTTTGCTTCAGGTCGGAGAAGATCATGAAGTGGGGCACGCAGGTGAAGAGGGTGACGAAGTGGATGGGCAGCTTTTGGTAGAGCTCCGTCGCTCCCGTCTTGAGCGCGACGAGCACGTTGGCGGCGCCGGGGGCGTCGCGGCAGCTTTCGGAGACAGTCGTCTTGGAGGTGTCGTCGGCATTGTGGTGGAGGGGCGTGTCGTCGGCGGCGGTGGGTTTGATGGGATCGCTCGAGGTGATTCGGTAAGGGGAGCTGGCGGGGAGCCAAATGTTCCGGCCGAGGAAAAGGGTGAGG
>Ga0058704_10000645_pt1 | contig 17403 bp, 14 predicted proteins | sample AgamicMgSfe_FD_71363 | JGI IMG/M metagenome (GOLD analysis project Ga0058704, IMG submission 71363) | Agave microbial communities from Guanajuato, Mexico - Mg.Sf.e | ecosystem: Host-associated > Plants > Phyllosphere > Phylloplane/Leaf | place: Guanajuato, Mexico | collected 2012-05-30
ATATATATATATATGTGTGTGTGTGTGTGTGTGTGTGTGTGTGTGTGTGTGTGTGTGTGTGTGTGTGTATGTGCGTGTGTGTGTGTGTGTGGCCGTGGTAAGAGAAGGGCGGATCACTCTTCGTGTGGTCGTGGTCCTATGGGACGTGTTCCTGCAATCGATCCGCCAAGACACTACTTCCTCATCCGTGCACGTCAAAGGTGGGGCTTCCCCAGACGAGGCGAACCTTAGTCTTCCATGTGAGCGATCCCTATTGAGACGTCCTCTGTCTTTTATCACTTAACATCCCCTACAATACTCCTTCCACCTCCTACCGCAACCCACAGCTCTGTCCCTGATAGCTTCCGACCTCGTACACACCAGCCCCGCACCGATCACGAGACACAGGTCACCGCGCTTTCCACTATCTTGGTATCGCCTACAGGACGAGGGGCCGTCGCATGACGGGCGGGCGCATGCAGCGATAGATCGACGACGAGGGAGGTCTGCGTAGGCTGCGTAGGTCGGTGCAGTATACAAGATGAGTGGCAGCCAGAACGATGCGAAGCTCTTCGCAAGAGTACGTCCTCCTTCTCGACACTCTTTGCCTTAAGCAAAGCCTTGGTGAGGTCTACCAGGGCAAGCTCTCGTCGCAGCCATCCATCCATATGTCTCCCACGCACACTGCGCACAGCCATCCCTCCCAGCGAGATTGTACTCCATTTTAACGCACTACCCACTCCCTTCACGAACCATGATGCCCCTCGCGCACCACGGCTTCTCCTCCTACGCTCCACCATCTATTCCTATCCCCTACAGAAGCTTACTGTCGGTTCCCACCCATCAGGGCAAAGTCGCCGAGCTGCGCCTCGAGCTCAACACCAGCGGCGGCAAGAAGGACAAGAACTTCTCGACAAAGAAGATTGCGCTCAAGAAGATCGTCGCGAATATGACCATGAGCAACAACGACATGGTCGCCCTGTTTCCGGATATCGTGGGTGCGATGGGTTTGCCGAGTCTGGAAATTAAGAAGATGTGAGCGGCATCTGTGAAGAAGCCTGAGAATATACGCTGAGAATAGCTGGCTGATCAATAACAGGTGCTTCTTGTATCTGGTCAACTATGCGCGAATGAAGCCGGAAGTTGCGCTGAAGGCGCTGCCGATCCTGCTCAATGTACGCTCGGGAGACCACCAACCCGCCGAATTCGTACTGACAGCGACATCAGGATCTCGAAGACTCAAACCCACTGATGCGCGCACTGGCCCTGCGGACACTGTCCTATATCCATGTACGGCAGTTCGTCGAAGCGATCTTACAACCGCTCAAGCAGCTCCTCAAAGACTCCGATCCTTACGTGCGCAAAACGGCCGCCTTCTGCGTTGCAAAGCTGTATGACCATGACAAACATCTTGTCGAGAGCAGCGACCTGATAGATCGGCTAAACCTGATGCTGCGTGATGAGAATCCAACGGTGGTGTCATCCGCGTTGGCAGCGCTTATGGACATTTGGGAACGAAGCGAGAGCATCAAGCTCACGATTGACTACGCCAACGCGAGTAAGATTGTACAGATTCTGCCGGACTGCTCGGAATGGGGGCAAACGTATATCCTCGAAGCACTGACCGCATACGTACCGCAAGACTGCTCCGAGGCCACTTTGCTCGCAGAACGAATCACGCCACGGTTATCGCACACCAACTCTGCAGTAGTCTTGACGTGTATACGAGTCATCCTATACCTCATGAACTACATTGACTCGGAGAAGACCATCACGACGCTAGGGACGAAGCTCAGCCCACCACTCGTCACACTGTTGAGCAAAGGACCCGAGATACAATACCTAGCTCTACGAAACGCATTGCTCATCCTGCAACGACTCCCGGAAGTCCTTCGCAACGACATCCGCGTCTTCTTCTGCAAATACAACGACCCGATCTACGTCAAGGTGACGAAGCTCGAACTCATCTTCATGCTTGCAACGGAGAAGAATATCCGTGAAGTTCTGACCGAGCTGCGGGAGTACGCGACTGAGATCGATGTGCACTTTGTGCGGAAGTCGGTTCGCGCGATCGGTAAGCTGGCGATCAAAATCGAGCCGGCTGCGAAGCTGTGCATCAGCTCTTTGTTAGAGCTGGTGGCGACTAAAGTGTCGTACATCGTGCAGGAGGCGACAGTGGTCATCAAGAACATCTTTCGGAAGTACCCGAATCAGTATGAATCGATCATTTCTACCCTCTGCGAGAACCTCGATTCGCTGGACGAGCCGGAGGCAAAGGGGGCCATGATATGGGTTATTGGACAGTACGCTGATCGGATCGACAAGTCGGAGGTCCTGCTCGAAGACTTCCTGGACAGCTGGGCAGACGAGACGCACGAGGTGCAGCTCGCTTTACTGACAGCCACGGTCAAGCTCTTCATCCAGCGGCCGACAAAGGGGCAGGAGCTCGTGCCGAAAGTGCTGAAGTGGGCAACGGAAGACACTGACAACCCCGACCTGCGGGATAGAGGGTACATGTACTGGCGCTTGCTTTCCAGCAACCCAACCGCGGCGAAGGCCATTGTGATGGGTGAGAAGCCGCCCATCACCGCCGAAAGTGAGAAGCTTGACCCCATCACGCTCGAGGAAATGTGTCTCGTGGTCGGTACCCTTGCGACGGTATACCTCAAACCCGTGCACACCGTCTTCCGTTCTGCCCGGCCACGCCGTCTACAGGAATCACCGGCGCTGCAGCGGTCCCGACTACCTTCCTGGCAAGCAGCGCAGCAAGCCAAGCTCGCCGCTCCGGGGACGTTGCCGTCCGCTGCCCGTAATGGCGACGTGCTGGACGAGGCGGACGCGTACTTCGCTTCCGTCGGCGGAGCGCAGGGTGGTATGCGGACTGATGACTTTGAGGATAGTCCGACCACGGCGACGCACGGCGAGCAGAGTCAGATGTACATCGTCAACCAGGGACAGGGACTGGGCACGATGCAGCCAATGGTGCATGTGCAGAACGGAGAAGGCGATCTGTTGAGCTTCTAGACAGTGAGATACATGTAATCTGCATGATGAGAGCCATACCACATGAGCTTTGCATACGCTGTGTGTTTGAAGTGAGCGACGCATGCGTGCATTGGCCGCTGGTCTTCTTGGACAGTCTACGTCACGTGTGTGGGGACTCTTTGTGGGGCTGAGAGAGACATCTTGCCAAGTCTCCCAATCCCCATCTACATGTACCTCTCACCATCACAACAAAACAACACCCCCCTGGTTATTGGCTTGGCCGCTACCGGTTCCATCCTGGTCTATCAGTAATCTCCCTCCGCTTCCGAAATACCAGACCGAGATCACCCTGTCACCAACAGGCGCATTCTCCTACTCAACATGGCGCTCGCTCCCAAAACCGAATCGCACCGCATCTTCGAGAAGCTGAAGCGCAAAGAAGCCAACAAGATCTGTTTCGACTGCAGCGCAAAAAACCCGACGTGGTCATCCGTGCCGTTTGGGATATACCTTTGTTTGGACTGCTCCGCAAACCACCGGAACCTAGGCGTGCATATCTCCTTTGTGAGGAGTACGAACCTTGATCGTAAGCGTGCAGCATTGCGGCCGGCCGAAAAACAGAAGGACGAGAGATAACTGACACGTGTGATGTGCAGAGTGGCAATGGGATCAGCTACGACGGATGAAGGTGGGAGGAAATGAGAGTGCGACCAAGTATTTCCAGTCACATGGCGGTTCGGCGGCGCTTGCAAGTAAGGATCCGAAGACCAAGTATACGAGCAATGCGGCGAACAAGTACAAAGATGAGCTCAAGAGGCGGGTCGAGGCGGACATCAAGAAGTGTGTGCGATGCGATCGAGGGTGTGGACTTGCGACTGACAGGGCACAGGTACCCGGAAGAAGTGAATGTGGACGACGCGGCGGATGCTGGTGACGGCACAGGCGCCAATACTCCCGCTGGCGAACCTGAAGACGACTTCTTCTCATCGTGGGACAAGCCTGCCATCAAACGACCGAGCAACCCGCCTTCACGTACCGGCACGCCGGCAAACATGAACCGAACAGCATCACCTTTCCTAAACGCCAACGGCAATGGCAATGGTGCAGTGCGCCCGAAATCACCGCTCGTCTCTGCGGACGGGTCTGAAGCCGCACCTCCCGTCGCATCCCGCGCCATATCTTCCTCCGCAATCCGCAAGACAGGCGTGGCCAGCAAACCCAAAGCGAACATCCTTGGCGCAAAGAAGGCAAAGCTCGGTGCTAAAAAGGTCGATGCTAGTGCACTGGACTTCGACGAGGCGGAGAAGAAGGCACGCGAGGAGGCTGAGAGGAAGGAGAGGCTAGGCTATGACCCGGATGAAGGAGCGACGCCATCCGAAAACCAAATCAAAGCTGCACAACCTGATTCCTCCGCGACTACGATCCACCAGCCTACACCCGTCAATCCGCCCAGGACTGGAGGCTTCGGCAGTACGGGCCCTAGTAATGAACGATCGAACAGCGACATGGAGCGCTTGGGTATGGGCGTGCGAAAATTAGGCTTCGGACAGGTCGGCGGTGATGCGGCAAAGGGACCTGCGCCGAAAGCGATGGGTTTCGGATCTACGAGCAAGGCGCCTGTAGTCGGTAAGCTACACGTTGCGCCATTCCTTAATTCATGCAAGGCACTGACAGAATACTTTCCAGACGACTCCGAACGCTACGCTCGCAACAAATTCGGCACTCAGAAGGGCATTTCCTCCGATGAGTTCTTCGGCCGCGAAGCCTTCGACCCTAACGCGCAAGCCGAAGCCAAGGGCCGCCTGCAAGGGTTCGAGGGCGCGACGTCCATCTCCTCCAATGCGTACTTCGGTCGGCCGGAAGAAGACGACGGGGACCTCGCGGCCGGCGGAGGCGATCTGGAAACGGCGGCCCGGGACTTTGTGCGGAAATTTGGCATCACGGCTGGGGACGATATCGAGAATGTGACGGCCATGTTGGGCGATGGGGCGCAGAAGCTGCAGGGGGCGATTAGGAATTATCTCAATGGGTAGGTGGATGGGGCGTTGTACCAGGTATGGCGGAAAGGGAAGTGCTTTATGAGGGAGATCAGCGAGAGAGGAGGGTTGCAGGTCGTAAGAGATCACTGGCGACGTAAAACTTTAGACCAGTCTTATAAAATTATCAAGAGGCTGTCTTTGTTGCGATTTGCTCCTCGTTAAGTCGTAGCCTCGAAGGGACGGCCTCCGTGCAGAAGTCGTGGGACACCTTCCCATACATCAGCCTTCAGATACTCTATCTTGCTGATCCCGCTCCTTCACCTCCCTTGTGCATCATTGGTGACAGACGACGGCGCCCAGCCCAGGCCGTGACAACCGATCACCATGTCTCTCTGGCAGTACGTGCAGTGTGCATTCCACCCTTCCACCTTTCACCGCGTTGCGCTTACACTCCCTTCTCTCCTCGCAGAGCCTACCGCAACCTCTCCACCCGCACACGCCTCATGATCGGCGGGGGCATCATAGCCTACGGTACCTTGGGTCTCTTTGTATCCGATAAAGCAGAACAGGCATTTGGTTTTGCGCCGACGGAGGAAGATAGAAGACGGTTGAAGGAGGCTATACCGAAGATTCATACTATCGAGAGGGAGAAGTAGGCTGGTTGGAAGGACTCGTTGTGTCGAGACCGGCCCGGTGGACTCGAAGCGGTGAGATCGAGACTGGCTGCAAGAGATGTTCACGTTATTGGCGAGCACTTGGGAGCCAAGTCGGCGGACCGACGAAATGGTTCTCACAGCCGTGAGCCGTAAGCCATGAGCCTCCCTTCCACCAGCGCTCAAGAAGTCCAAATTCGGACGACTACCGACGACAAGGATCCATCGAGCCCTGTGCTCCCGATATTGAAGGTCTGAATGAGTTCTCCCCGTCACGTTAGCAGTCCGCCCGATCGGCATTCTACGAAGAGTCAACACAAAAGCAGACCGGGAACTCGACACACCTGCGGGAAGCTGATGCGCATGTTGTGCTGGGACCTAAGCCAAGCACGACGTTGCATTCCCTTGCCATCCGCGATTCACCGGTTGGCAGTCGTTGAAGCTAAACGATCACGCTTTCCGTCTGGTGTCGTCCATGGCAAGATTCAATACACTTTGGGAATCTGTCGGTACGTATTCTCCGAGGTCTCAGCGAACTCGCCACACGGGAGTCAGACTCCGCGAAGCCCTGGTTCCTGGTTCGTGATCGAGGGCCGAGCAGGACAAGACGGGCTAAATGACGGCAGCTTCGTTGAAGGTGGGATGTCAGCTTGCGGACGAGGGCCGTCCAAGCCGCTGTACAGCTTGAAGGGTTGGGACGCGGAGATGAAAGACAGTCGAGCACATTATGTGGAGCGGATGGACACGCCATTGACGAGGTTATCGGGAAGTGCAGGGCTGGCCGACGCCGAAGCAGCATCATGGAAGGCGTGTGGCTTTGGCATCGCGCTCACGGTCTACAGAGCGGGGAGATAATTCATAAGGTAAGAAGGAGAAGACGTTCAGATCAACGCTATCAAAATATTCCAAGAACCGCAAGAGAGAAACTAGACTACAACTTGCTCTTGCCGATTATCGCCGAGCTGCTCTTCCCAATCGCCTCCACCGCCCCCTGCACCATCTCGTCAATGATCACCTTCGCGCTCTTCCTCTCATTCACCACCGCCGCCGCCTTGCCCATCAAGAACGGCCGCGCGTTGTCCATGGTCTCGTCATCGATATCATCACCCATGCGCTCCAAGTCGGCCTCGACGGGGATCTTGCCCTTGCTGGTCAAGTCCTTGATATCGTTCTGTCGGTTCTCCTCCCAGTTCTCAATGTACGGGTTCTTGCGCACGCGCAGCGGCCGGCCGGTGAAGATGATGGTGCGGACGTTGTCGTCGAAGCCCGATGTGCGCACGGCTTCCTGGTGCGCTTTGGGAGCGCCCGCTTCTTCGGACAACACGAAGCGCGTGCCGATCCACACAGCGCTGGCGCCCAACGCCATGGCCGCCGCGAGCGACTGCCCGTTGAACAGACCGCCCGCCGCGACGACTTGCACCGGCTGGCCGGTCATGGGGCTGTTCTTGCCCCGGCACATCTCCACCACGGTCGGGATCAGGATCGTGGTGGGCACGTCGCCGGTGTGTCCGCCGCCCTCGCCACCCTGGGCGCAAATCAGGTCAACGCCGAGGTCGAGGCACTTCTTGACGTGCTTCGGGTGCCCGATCATGTTCATGTAGAGAATGCCGGCGCCGTGCAGGCGGTCGACGACGTGCTTGGGCGGCACACCGACGGCGGACACGAACATCTTGGCGCCCGAGTCGATGATGATGCCGACGAGGTCGTCGAGCTTACCTTTGGTGTAGTCGTAGCTGTTGCAGATCTGTCAGAGGACCCTCTTCTATGCATAGTCATGATTGTACGAACTTCGTCTTCCTGGCGTTACCACCAACCTGTGGAATGAGCAAGTCGACGCCGAACGGCGCGTTCTTGTCCTTCAGGAACCCCTTTAACTCGGCGATCTGCTCCCGTAGCATGTCCGGGGTGTATCCAACGCCGCCTATGACCCCAATGCCACCAGCGTTGCTGACGGCCGCGGCGAGTTTCGGGCCGGCGGCGACGTTCATGCCGGCGAGCATTATGGGATGATTGATCTTGAGGAGATCGGTGGTGGTGGTACGGATTTGCTCTGGTGGTCGTGGTCAGTAAGGGTAGGCTGGGAATCGTGCTGGTTGGGGGATGGAGGGAGCTCACGTGGGGAAGCCATGGTTGCTTCGTTCGGTTGTTCTGGTTTGGTCCTGTGTTTGTCCGTATGTCCAGAGAGGGCGATACGTGAATGAAGAGTAGACACGGGGTATGTAGTCTGGGATGTCGTGTATGAGGACCAAGAAGAGAGGAAGAAGGGCATCAGCTCGGGGTTGATGCGTGAGAGAATGCGGAGAGGGTTGGAGGTCAGCCGAGGCGCGTCTCGTACCGAGGCTCGATCCTCCAGTCACGGGATATCGCAACAGGACGTATAATGTCAGTACATACTGTAGTATGTAGATGTATGTATATCAGACACGTGGAAGCCAACGATTCCAGGGACTCTACGACGTCGACGAACGTATACATTCCATTGCTAGGTATTGATCTGGCAAGAGAAACACAACACACATAAAGCCATCTCATGTACTGTACGCTGTCATAAACTGGGGTCGTCCGGGGTAAAGGTCTAATGTTAGTCAGCGAAGTTCAATTTCTCCGGCTCGACCTCACGTCTGGTAGGTAAGTAAACATTCAAACATCTCCACTGCGCAGCTTCTCTGTCTATTTGTGCGCAGATGCTTGCGCCGGTCAGGCTCAGCAGCGATCTCGAACCACCCGGTGGTTACTACGCCGTCACCTCCTGGACAATCGTCAAGCTCTGGCTCGCTGACTGAGCAATGGCATCGATCATTCAAATCGTCACCTAGCCTTGTCGTGGACGCAAGTGACGGGTATAGGCCGCCAGAATGAGGCTTAGAAGACTTATCAGGTCTGCGGTTGCAGCCGTACCAGCTAAGTCATCACGTGGTCTCCCTGCGCAAGCAAGTGCAGACATAGCTATACCTCGCCAACCTACCCCAACTGCCACACAGGGTCCCCACGGTCCCGCATCCAATCGCCTCCGCAAACTAGAGCATGAACCCGAGAAATCCACTGGTCAAGCGAGCGAGCCGCAGGCTGTCTCACAGATCGTGGGCAGGAGCTTCTCCAAGGACCTCGTACCATCAGTTTCTCAGCATCTCGGGGTCCGTGATGGTCGCATCCAAGTGCGCTTTGGGCAATCCGGCTTGGTATCAGAGAAGCCGCAGGACATGAAACCCCACTTCGAGGTGGTAGAGGAATTCCGTCCGTCTCCGGGCGTGATGGGCCTGGCAGCCTGCGGCGAGCTGGCACAGCGTATAGATGCCCATGTTGGCGATGTGGAGCTATTCCTAACCGCCGTACTACCGCTTCGGCTCCAGGATACACACACCCAGCCACATAAGACAAGTATGCTTGTGACGATTGGTCGTGAGGCTAGGGTGCATGGGGTGGGAATGGGACTCAGAGGGCCTGTCGTCAAACTGTCGCTACCTTTTGTGAAGCTACCACTGCTCACGCTCGATCGCCATGGCAGTCAAACAGTGTTAGATTGGTGGATCACTTTACACCTTCATCCAGCCAATGCCCGAGGCTGTGTCGATGCCACAAACCAGTCGCCAAACCTATCAACCGAATGCGAGAGCGGGCGTCTTGCCGAGGTTGCTATCAAAATCACCAGCACAATAATCAAGGGCATGCCGTTTGGGACGAGAGAATCCGCAGTGAAACTGCTTGCCGAGGGCATTTTACGTCAGCTGACTTCGCTAACATGGTCAATGGATGTCGCTAGCGTGCGGATTAGTATGAAAGATAGCCACCACGCGTCTTCCGCCGCCATCGCAACCTGGAGTTCGGGGTACATGGACGTCCACCGTCAAACAGCTACCCCACTGGCTACGAACCTCAGCAACGGTGTTGATTTGCCTCACAATGCACCTGCGGCGGAAACTTTCCCCCAGCAAGGCTACGATCCGAACCACAAGGATCGCGTGCAAGCACCCTCGCAGGTGGACGGTTCAGATGATCAAGATCGCGCACAGCAGATCTTCCGCGAGGATGACGAGGACGGAGACGAAGACTCCAACAGCTTCCCTGCGGACCAAGCCATCGCCCCGAAGAACCAACCGGTTCAACCTTCTCCGCTGATCCATCGGCTGGGGAGGGACAAGCTGACAGCTGCCGGGCCTGAAATGTGAGCAGGGACGCCGGGACGCAGTTCTAGAGTGTGCTAATTACCTGCAGATCAGAGGTAATGCAGCGCAAGACCGGCCTGTCTCTTGTCAAGGTTTCCATAAGACGGCCTGAGCTCCAGACAGTCGACCGCCGCTCCATGACCTATGAGACATTGTCCGCGTCTGTGAATTCAGAAGCAGAGCATACATCGTCTTCTGGAGTCATGCTCCTCGTCGATGTTGTTGGCGCAATCGCGCGAGTACTGCTCCCCCCTTCTACTGTCACCATGCAATTAGAAGCCGAGTCCGCGAAGTTGCAGCGGATAGTTGGTGGTGTGATGCAGCTCGCAGGAAAGTTGCGCATTATTCTCGTCGCAGATTCCAGGTATACTCATCCGAAGATTTACGTCGATATCCCGGCCATTCGCGGCTTTCGTACGCCCAATGTTCCCACAGAAGAACTTGAAGTCAGAGTCAGCTTCGTTGCTTCCATCGATCGCGCGACCGCAAGAGCTTCCGGAACCGATCTTCAGGTTTGGCTGATGAATGCACTAAGCGCCATCTCGGAAGCTACCAAGAAAACGCTGTCGCAAGCGCAACAGTCAGAAGACCTGGACACCATATCTACTTCCCTGGCTTCTCAACTGGCCAATACGGCGCGGATTGCACCCGAAGGTTCAGACGTCTCGGTGATCACAGTCGGCTTCCGTGAGCTTAATACACATAGGCCGCGAGGTAGCGCATCGTATGAAATGGAGCACGAGAGAGCTGGACCGCCTCGCTCCAGTGTTAACGGTATCTTCGTTGCATTGGGTAGCAATGTGGGCAACCGCGTGAGCAACGTAGACAGGGCTTGCCGGGCGATGGATGACGACCCCGATTTATCGGTGCTTCGCACAAGCAATCTGTACGAAACTCGCCCCATGTACGTCGAGGATCAGGCGCCCTTCTTGAATGGCGTGTGTGAGGTTAGTTGAGAGTGTTCCCGGTCCTTCAGTGTATGCTATTCCATCGTTACACAACCCACTAACCCCCACCAGATTGTCACGGCGCTGCCGCCGCAGGCCCTCCTCGCCAGGCTGCAAGCGATCGAGCAAGCACTGGGACGGGTCAAGACCATCGACAAGGGTCCGCGCAACATCGACCTCGACATATTACTCTATCGACTAGTAAAGGAGAAGACTCCCCATCTGACTATTCCACATGAGAAGATGCGGGAACGGGAATTTGTTCTACGACCGCTTAGCGAGTAAATCTTGTCTTGCTTGCTCATGCGTCAAAAATTGTAGCTAACCGGGTTCTAGTGTCAAGAGAGGTCCATTGTTGGGATCGCCATATAGTGTGGCGGGATGCCTAAAGACCTTACCTGCAAGCCCTTCGCCGATGTACACCTTCGCGCCGTTGACGCCAGCCATGGATCCTATCAGGTCAACGGACCCCCGGCGGTCCACTCATGTCATGTCTATCCTGAACACTACCCCGGATTCATTTTCCGATGGAGGCACGAACGAGCCTACCAACCTAGAATCACTGAAAGCGACTGTGGCAGCGCACGTCGCTGCGGGCGCTACGATCATCGACATCGGTGGACAGTCCTCACGACCCAATGCGCCAGACATCAGCGCCGAGGAAGAGATCGCTCGCGTTCTACCGGCTATCGAAGCTATCAAATCCCTGCCAGACGCCGGCAAGGTGGCGATCTCGGTTGACACTTACCGTGCTGTAGTAGCCGAAGCCGCCGTTCGGGCCGGCGCGCACATCATCAACGACATCTCCGCCGGCATGCTGGATGCGGAGATGCTTCCGACCATTGCCCGGCTGGAATGTACGTACATTATGATGCACATGCGCGGCACTCCCGCCACGATGCAAGATGAAGCGAACTGCTCATATCCGGATGGTTTACTCGAGACTGTCGCTCAGGAGCTTCGAGCGCGCGTCGACGCAGCGCAAAAGGCCGGCATTCGTCGCTGGCACATGATCCTTGACCCGGGCGTCGGTTTCGCGAAGACGACTCAGCAAAACCTCGAGATTTTACGCAACATGAATCGATTGCGGCGGCTCACGCAGCTGGAAGGCATCCCGTGGCTGGTGGGCAGTAGCCGGAAAGGTTTCATCGGACAGGTCACGGGTGTGCAGGAGGCGAAGGAGAGGACGTGGGGGACGGCGGCCACGGTGACGGCGGCGGTGGCCGGCGGCGCGGATATCGTGCGCGTGCATGATGTCGAGCAGATGGCGCAGGTGGTGAAGATGGCGGACGCGATGTATCGGGTTTGAGTTGATGTAAGCGTGCTTCGTGTGCCCAGTTGGACATGTACTTTCGAAAATCATAGCGAAGCCTTTGATATGATGGCATGGCGAGGCGCGCGCTGGAGCGTTGCAGACTTGTTGTCGTTCCAGTCGTGTATATTTAGATACCCAATGATCGCTGTTGTACAGATCTCTATTCCGCTCAAGGATTACGGTGATCGGAAGCCTCGTGTCGACCTTCAGCCATCTGAATCTGAGTCTTCTTTACCATTCCAGTATGATTTGACGGTACCGTCTTCGCGCACGTATTGTGCACCGACGCCACGTTCGTCGATGTCATCGAAGAGTGCTGCAGCCATGTTGTCATCATTCTCGTCATCGCTGTCTCCACCAAAGCGATCGTTCGCCGCGCGCTTGGGCTCATATCCTTCGATTGCAGTATGTGAGACAGCTGCCGTGGCGACGCCGGACAGCGGCTTGTAGCTGACATTCCGTTTCTCGACAATTCGCTCAGCCATGACTTGCTTCGGTCTCACAGAAGTCGCATGCTCGCCTCGTTCGGCTGCGAGGTCATCCGCGGGGTGAGCGGAAACGTTCTGCTGCTGTTGTCTTTCAGTAGTCTGCCTTGTCGGTACCACCGTCTGTAGGCTCTCGTCGCTGCCGAGCAGCACGACTTTCGTCTGTAAGTCGGCTTCGCGTTCCCAGGCCGGCACTTCACTGAGTTGGGTCTTGACGTAGAGTGCTTTCTTCACGCAGACATTACTACAGAAATCACCACCAGCTTGGCCGAGCCTCCACATCGCGTTTGCACCCATCGAGACTGACCGAGGAGGGTTGGCGCACAGAGCGTACCCGCATCGGTTGGTAGTGTGGCGTTCTTCGATCAGGGCGTCGAAGTCGGATGGTTGGAAGGGCTGGACGAGGATCGTAAACTTGCGAGCTTCTTCTGCAGTGGGAGTGCCGGTAGACGGGATGTCGAGGAGTAACTCGATGGCTATCAGGATCCGGGCTTCGACGTCCCTCTGATGCTGGATGAGATATGCGTGCTGCAAGGCGAGGTCAAGGTTACGGCGATCTTTCTCTGCTTTGGCTTCTGCTTCTGACGGTTGGGCGGATGGCGCGGATGGTTGTTTCAGGACCGATCGGACTGGAACCTGGGTAGTCATCCTGTGCTCGCAGCCTCTGAGGATGCGTAGAGTGGTAGGTTATACTGATGAATGTGAGTTGGAAGTGAAGTCAACTTCAGAGCTCTGTGGCTGGTGAACGCGCCACGGCTCGGAATCAGGCAGCAATTCAGGCATCTCATGAAACCGAAGCGGGCCTCGGGCATTGATCTTCGATGGCGTTCGGCTGGTGTTGTAACAGCACGAGCGGTCCAGTGTGTGGAAAAGTCACTCCCGCCCTACCTTTACGTCGTAGCTTGCAGCAAAAGCGAGGATATGAGTTTGTAAAATCACCCTCGGTCGCCACCCAGCTCGCTACCTCGAAGGGAGGATTCGCCTGTCGCATTGCATCAGCCTAGGCTTACAGGTCGTGGAAGGCTACCGGAGGTCGAAGCGGGATCTCGACCTCATCGAAAGCATACACAGTTTAACGAGCCCTGGGCGAACGTGAGACGTCTGCCACTATGGCAGCGCCACCGTTCAAGGTCAAGGCGGTGTACGAGTACAGCAGCGAGCACGATGACGATCTCAAATTTCCCATCGGCACCGTCATCAATGTCACCGAAGAGGAGGGCGACGATTGGTATGTCGGGGAGTATACCGATGGCGCAGGAATGAAGCAGGAGGGCTTGTTCCCGAGGAACTTTGTCGAGAGATATGAGCCGGAGGTTCCTACACGGCCGACAAGGGCAGCAAGACCGAAGTCTATGGCTATGTCGCCTCCTCCACGTGATCCCGAGCTGGAGCAGGACGAAACGGAAGAGCAAGGTCCTCCTATACCCGCGGCATCGAAGCGGCAAGCTCCGCCTGTAGAGATTCCACCTCCATCTGACAGTACCAATGAGGAAGTCAGATCACCACCTTCGGCAAATAGTCAACAGACACCGGTCTCGAGAGCTGAGCCACCTGCCGCGCCTAAACCAGTGCCCGCGGAGCCTGCAATTTCAGCAACACCTGTCAAAGTTGCGCCTCCACCTGTGGCCCCCAAATCCAATGCATTCAAAGACCGCATAGCCGCATTCAACAAGGCAGAGCAAGCGCCGATCGCTCCTATGCAATCCGGACGACAGGCACAAGCCAACGACTACATCAAGAAGCCTTTCGTGGCACCTCCACCGAAGAGCACATACGTACCTCCTGTCCAGAAGCAGGAGCCAGTGCACAGGCCATACGTAAGAGAAGAGGACCCAGAGATCAAGGCTCGACAAGAGCAAGACCGACAAGCTGCGGAAGCTGCCGGACTCAACGGCGAGGCACTCTCTGCGGCGGCGGCGGAAGAGGACGAAGATGCGCCGAAGCCAATGAGCTTGAAAGAGCGTATGGCGCTTTTACAGGAGCAGCAGAGAAAACAGGCTGAACGCAATTCTGACGCCCCACAAAAGAGAGAAAGGAAGCCACCTGCGAAAAAGCCTTCTGGGTCGTCTGAAAGGGCAGTAATGCCTGAGGCAGAGGAAGAAGGAGAATCCGAGGATGTGCGAGGTGGTGAGGTGACGGAGAGACAGTCTTTGGATGTGTCGAGAGAACGGCCGCGTGTTCCGTCTGCACAGAGACGTCCAGAAGAGGTAGCGTCGCCTGTGCCAGCTGCGCCCACGCACGAACTCTTGAGCGGCGGCGAAGAGGCCGACCAGTCCGCTGCGGGTGAGACAACCGAAGACGACGCTGGGACTATCGGTCCAAACGAAACGAACGATAGATCAGCCCCGGCGACTCGTGCGCCAGAGACGCTAGCCCGGGAGGCCGATGTAGGCGATGAAGAAGGCAGTATTGAGGAGGCCGATGCTGAAGAAGAACTCGACGAAGAGGAGCTGCGTAAGCAAAGGCTTCGAGAACGGATGGCGAGGCTGGCCGGTGGGCCTCCAGGCGCTGCGGGAGGCATGTTCAACCCCTTTGGTGCGCCTGCTGCGTCTGCTGCAGCACCAAAGAAGAAGCCGAGCAAGAGGACGAGTGAAGAAGCCGCCCAATTCTCGCCACCGCAGCCGCCGCAACCGATGGTGGCGATCCCAGGTATGGGCGGCGCCATGTCGGGGGTGCAGAGTCCTGTGTCGGATAGCAGACATCGAGGTGTCTCGGACGAACCAATACAACAGGGGTCCAGGGACGAACAAGAAGAGGAAGAGCCCACACCGCCGCCGAGAAGATTGACTACGGAAGACAGAGGCGCTCCTCCTGTGCCGAAAGGTAAGATGAGCCCCCGATATTCGTTCGAAGTGCCTGTCTTTCACCAGGCAATGTCTTTCACCAGGCAAATCAGACCCCCGTATTGTCCATTGGTAGAAGCTGGGGTTGTCTTTAACGTCTGCTGTAAGAATGCAGTTGTTCGATGGTTTTACGAGAGCTGGCAAACTTGTGTCACGCATTGCCCTTCCATAGGCGAAACTCAGCTTGACAGGTTGGTTACTAACATCGACAAGCAGATCGACCTGTCCCTCCTGTCCCTGCCCAGGAACGAGGCGCACCTCCACCACCACCGAGTGAAAGCACACGGCCAACACCACGCCCGCCACCGAATGAGCCACGCCCTGTGCCGCCTCCTCCGCCCACTGCTGCTGCTGCACCGCTCTCCCCAGGCCCTGGCTCGGAGTCGGATGATGAAATGTCGATGCATGCTAAGCGCTCATCGGCAGAGACGTCCGGAGTCGAGGCGCCGTTGCCTATCCGAACTGCGCCCACGAGCACACGTGATGTTGCGACTCGTTCGTCCGGTTCTTCAGACAACAAACGTACATCTTACTTCGGTGGCGAGCCTAGTTCAACAACTTCGGACAAGAGGACAAGCCGAGTGCTTCCTCCCGTGCCAGGGAGTCCTTTGGGCTCTCCTCGGCCACCGCCACCGCCTCCGCCAAGTGTAGCACCACCGATAAGACAGAACACTACTTTCCAGCCACCAGAGGAACCCGAGCGTGGCGAGAGTGACTATGAGGGTGATTATGACACCGACATTGCCTCAAGCGCCAAGCATAAAGACGCGCTGAAGTCGCATGTTCGCGAGCCCAGTCAGGACGACAGCACAACTGCCGACGAGACGACCCCCGTCACTACTCCTCCTGCAGCTCCTATACCAGCCAGCGTACCGAGAGCAGTACCTCCACCTCCTCCGCAAAGTGCCCCGAAGTCCAGAGCTTCGATGGATGTGCCGAGAGCCGCACCACCTCCTGTGCCAACGTCTACTCGTACACCAGCAGAAGACGGCGACTACGATCCTTACGAGGCGTCCAGGGCTGTTCCGCCTGTCCCGGGCGCCATCCCGGTTTCGGCTCCTCCTATACCGCCTGAGCCCGCGGACGAGCAAGGCGAAAGCTCGGCCGATGATGTCGTGTCGTACGCGCCACCGTCGAGAAAGTCGATAGAGCGTGCTCCACCGCCCCCGCCGTCACAGCCTCCTCAACAAGCGCCTCCCCCTGCTCGGGCGGCGCCAAGAGAGTCGCTTGACATGCCGCAAAGAACGCCGACTCTGAATCGCCGGTCCATGGAGGTGGCGAGACCGAGCGGAGAGGGTGGAGGCCAGATTGCGCAAGACATCGACCTCGGCCACAGTACGCAATGGTGGACCGCGCCACAGCCTCTTCCCCCCTCCTTGCAGAACCGCAACGGTGTCGATTTACTTTCCGAAAGCGAGGAGTCGGTGAAGTCGAAGCGCGGCGGCCGCACGACCATCACAAAGGACATATATGTCTTGTTCATGGACTACAGTCAAACCCACCTTACTGTGCAGTACGACTCCCGCGAACCCAGCGACGTAAGCCTGGAACAACGCCACGAAGCACCGCCCTCAAAGCTCCGACAAGATCAACTCGAAAGCTACTGGCAGCGTTTCGGCCGCAAGATCGCCGAAGCCGCCGGCACCCTAGCCCACAGCAAGAAGGAAGCCGCCGCCGTCGGCGACAGCTCCCCCCACGCCCTCCCGCTCGAGCTCATCCGGCAACACGCCCCGGACGCGCTCCTGCCCGTCGGCACGCGCGCGTACGGCGCGCTCGTCTACGCCAACCTCGCCAACGCCTCGACGCAGCAGTTCGACGAGATCCGGCCCGGGGACGTCATCACGGTGCGCAACGCCAAGTTCGAGGGCCACCACGGGGCGATGCGGCAGAAGTACAAGGTCGATTACGGGCCGGCGCACGTGGCGATTGTGGAGGAGTGGGACGGGACGCGGCGGAGCGTGCGGGCGTGGGAGCAAGGACGGGAGAGGAAGGGTGGGGTGCGCGGGGAGAAGTTTCGCCTGGGGGATTTGAGGAGTGGGGAGGTTAGGGTGTGG
>Ga0058704_10000647_pt1 | contig 17390 bp, 17 predicted proteins | sample AgamicMgSfe_FD_71363 | JGI IMG/M metagenome (GOLD analysis project Ga0058704, IMG submission 71363) | Agave microbial communities from Guanajuato, Mexico - Mg.Sf.e | ecosystem: Host-associated > Plants > Phyllosphere > Phylloplane/Leaf | place: Guanajuato, Mexico | collected 2012-05-30
ATCAGCAAACGTATTTCAATTGGCAAATCCAATAAACGACATCCAGAAGATTTTCCACCCTGTTTCATGTTCAAGGATAGAGCAGTTCGAGCGAATGAAAATGTATGCAACAGGTCATAACACAAAACGGTGTGACTCCAGCTGCTCTAATTCACTTGAAATTGCTAGACAGTGTCTTGGAGGAAACCAGCGACTCGCACTGGCGCTAGCTAAGAGATTCGCTTTGACGATGTGCCAAGTAGGCATGACAGAATCTAATCATCTTTGCTAGCCGGTTTCGAGCGTTTGCTCGTCAGAGGCACAACGCTTCTCGATGGTTCCATTCTGGAAAAAAGAACGCATATCGCGGTGCACTCAAGAGATATGTGGAACTCGAGCGTCTATGACAATCCCAACGATTACGACCCATGACGGTTCGTCAACCGACGAAAGGCAGGAGTGACGGGGAGTCAATTTATCCAGTCCAATCTCGAGCACAATGCATTCGGCACAGGCAAGCACCAATGTCCTGGTCGCTTTTTTGCCAATAACGAGTTGAAGCTGTGTTTCCTCAGGATCCTGTTCGGCTACGATGTTAGACCGGCCAAATGCTATGTGCCGAAACACATGCACTTTGGCCTTGTGCCTATCGCTCATCCTGCCGCTAGGATAGAAATCCTCCGGCGAATGTAGAATGAAAATTAGCAGTGACTTACTAGTTGATTATATAGTCTAGCTAGAGTTACCTACTTTACCAGAATCGAGCATATCTGCAGTCGCGAACACAAAACCTATAGCGCTGGGCCTTATCCGTTCATACATCGCAGATTCGTGCGATAGTGAGAATGTGCGTGTTGGGGTCTTGGTCACAGGCTGAGGGAGTGGTCGTCGTGATTGATCGAGACAGGAAATGTAGTCCAAACAGGCTTCGCCGCAGACGACAGCTCCAACCTTAATTCCGACCACTAATGTACCCTTCATGTACTCCGCAAGACGATCATCACTTGCTGTTGTTTATCATATCATTCGATCCTCCAACTTCTACAAAGCGATACCTACCTACGAACGATGACACCCCAAGGCCTCTCATTCCTTGATCTGCCACGAGAGTTGCGTGACATGATCTACAGATACTGCTTTTGTGATCATATCTTGCCTCACAGACGACCGTCGGCAGCTGTTCGTGAGGATAGCCTGACCCTTACCTGGAACCAATCTCGTCCATTGGTCCGAAATGCGCCAGACAAGAATCTACTCTGCCTGAATCGACAGATATATTCCGAAGGCAGTGAAATTGCCAAATCAACAACAGCCGTTCAGCTAGAATTTTCGATTGAGCAGAGTTTCCAAAGATATCCATCTTTTGCTCGAATGGATGATTACTTTTCACCAAGCATTGCGGAGAAGTTCATCAATCTGGAAAGGCTGAAGCTCCTCATCGACATGTCGCATCTCAGCGCACCTTTGGGTATGTTCGAAACCTAACAGCTATACTATTTGTTTCTGATCAAGCTCAGTAGCCGTTACTGGCCTATACGAAATCCTAACAGCCTTTCCGAACCTCCAGCACCTCACCATCGAAGTCCATTGTGACTCTGATTGGCTGGAACGGTGCTTTCCCAGCGGTAAAGTCCTCAAAGCTTCTGATCTCTTTGGCAACCACGAGTTCTCCCAGCTACAGAAGATCAACGTACAGGAGAAGCTCATCATTGTGTGTAACGCCTTCGAGCTCCATGGATCAGAACTCGCCAACGGAGCTCCTTGGGGAATTAGATTACTGAAGAATCCTCCCTGGTTGCATTGCTTTGAAGCTACACCCAGTACGAACGAGAGATATTCTTGGCACGGTCTCGAACTGGAACCTGTTGGTCAGACCTATACAATGGAGCAAGTGTTCTACGAAGCCCGATGTCGGTTGATGCAGTGGGTCTCGAACAGAGGATCGTGATTCTGCATTAGAGTGGGCAACATGCACTATTCCACACCGTTTAACAGATCGCTCGTTCTACAAGGACATTGCAAAGTCCGATCATACCTTACCTATATAATCCCACCACAACGGTGGCTAGAAGTCACACTGTATATACACAAAAGAAGAATCAAGTTTCGATAAGACACAGATTCGACTGGGCCTACACTATATCTATCGAACACCGACCGAGCTTTGAGCCCGATCAGGAAAACATGCCAGACTTACCTATTCCGTTCTGGATCTCTTGGACTCACCTTGTTCACCGTCATCTCCGTCCTCGGAAGACTCACGCTTATGCTTACCATCCCCGTTGGCACTCTCGTCAGAAGCGTCGGGGAGCTGATCATCAGATGACCGGTCGTCACCAGCACCATCTGGGTTCAGAAGCAAGAGAGATATCGCAGCGTTGACCTCGCTCGCTGCACGGTTAGCGTGAGCAGAGGACTCAAAGTTTACAGGCACAGGAACAGTGTCGACGCTGGTTACGGCAGCGTCAACAGCGGAACCCTCCCAACGGGCAACGTGACAGCCATGAGCGCGGAAGTCGTGGTCATATGGCTCACCTTGAAGGAGCTTGACGATCTGCCCCCAGGTCAGGTTGTGAGTAGTCATCTCGAGGTGAATCTCACGCTTGAGAACAGACACGAAGATGTTATCCCCGTAGAACATCTGCTCATCCATCATTTCGATAGTGGCATAGCGAAGCTTGTATGCCTCAGTCTCGAGGTACTTTGTCCGGGCCTGGCTGAACTCTTTGAAGCGGAGATGAATGTTCATGAGCAACGAGCGCTCAGAACGACGCAGAGAGCGGATGATGTCGTCATCAGATCTATAGTCAGCAGCAAGCCATGCATCTGGAAGAGCAGCGCCCTCATCACGACCCATGCCGATTTGGCTCAGCATGGTAGATGTTGAGACTGAACGGATCTGCTCGAGAGCGCCCCAGACCCTTCTGTAGATGGCGGTGGAGATGTTCTCGCAGTAAGGGTCGTCCATGTTGGCGAAGATGTCGAAGCAATCGCACCCTTCAGGACAGGCAGAGTGCTGGCGATCCTGGTAGTTCTCGTGAGCAAGGGGATCGCACTCACCGTAGATGTTGGTCAGAAGGCACCTGGTAAGAGTGGTGACCTGAGCTGGGTTCAGATTCCTTGGACGCCTTGCATCTTTGCCGGCTTGCTCCTCAGCAGCCACTTGCGCAGCGTGGGCTCTTTCCAGCATGATCTGCTCTTCCTGCGTCTTGGTCAGCCAGTCATCACCCTTACCGTGCTTCATCAACCACACACGCCACTTGTCCTTCTCGTCGGGAAAGAGGAACACGTCAGCCGTGGAGACATTGAGGTTGCCGCGGTAGTCGGTGAGCCTCCACCAGAGACCGATTGTAAGACTTGGGTCCCAGATGTGCAGAGACTTGCCTGGTCCACGACGAACAAGTGGGTGCAGGAGAAGTGGACGAATGCAGGCATCAAGAGCAGCGTCAGGGGAAGCATCAACGATCTCGTCGTCAAAAGGACGAGCGTGTTCATGGATGTCAATGATGACAATCCGAGGAACAGCCTTGCGAATACGACCGAGGACTTGCTGCTTTCTGAGCACCTCAGCCATATTAGCGAATTGATCGCCGAGATACAGAAGCCAGGCAGTCTCAGCCTCAGCGTCGAGAGTGGTGTTAACGGACTCGTTCAAGTTGGGGAACGCTTCGAGGACAAGACTGTACTTCTCGTCGGAGAGCCCGAACTCCTGCAAGATCTCATCGTGGTCCCATCTGACTGGAACCCAAAGGCCTTCATCGTTTTCGCCATTCCACACAAGTGCAGGAGCATCCTCTAAAGAAGCCTCAGGAGGACCAGGATACTCTTCATCGACATAGTCGGGCAAGTCGTCGATATCCATCCAGTCAGGCATCTTGAAAGCGTCAGCAAAAGATCAACAGAAAAAGGGTAGGAGGGTTTGGTTTGTTGTTTATGTCGTTTTTTTGGTTGTCGTTTTGAGAGGCTCTGACTCGACGGCACAGAAACAATCTGTCAAAGGGCAACTGACTAGCAGTGAAAAACAGGTTGTCTGCGACGTGACATGTGGGAATCTGAGGAGAGAAAAGAGAAGGGTACATTGTGGCGATAAGGTTACTTTTATGCAGCTCGACTGTAGGGCTTCACAGTGTTGGTACAGTGTGAAGGCTTGAACCGTCAAAGCGGATGAAACAACATGGCTTTGTCAGGATGTGATTGTGCTGGAGAGGTCAAAGGACGTGTGATATGGCCATTATTTCGGATACAAAGAGTAGCATAGAAGTGCTTTGTCGAGCTTACCAACTAACGTACGGTATAATGAATCACGTTTATCAGAACAAAGAGATATTCATGACTTGTGATACGAAGCCACATACTGGCTTTTTGATCCTTTACGGCTATTCATGTAGATGCTATGGCTACAATGCATCTGAAACGATCCTTTTGTGCATGGATCCAAAGGCCTCGATACTCCTGGATCCATGATCTGATTGGAGCGCAACGTGTCAGAATTCCTTCGTAATAAGTGACGGAGCGCTGTCGTTTGACTCCTGCCATTCGGGTCCAGGCATAAAGATGAGCTTGAAGCAATCAGGTAACCTTAAATTCGAAAGAAAGCTCCGAAGCGTGGATGCACTATATGGCTGTGCTCGATAAGCATGCTTGCTCTCGCATTGATATTGTGTATTGGCTGCGAGTTGTCCATCATGTCGCATCGCCAGTAGTAGGAGGAGCTGCGACCGGAGCAGGAGCAGTCGGAGCTGGAGCAGCGACTGCAGGCGAGTTTGCGTCCGGAGCAGCGGCCCCGCCGCCTCGACCACGACCACGGCCTCTACCGCCTCCTCCACCTCCTCCGCCACCAGCAGCAGCGCCTCCACCTCTTGCAGCAGGCGTTCCTTTGTTGGCAGGTGGTGTAGGCTTCTCTCTGAACTCTAGAACTTCGACAGCGCCTTGCGCAACGGGAATACTGCGTTTCGCCATGGCTGCCTTGAAGCTCTCGTGATCTTTGAAGGTTGCGAGCGCTGTGCCTTTTCGCTTATCGATGTCTAGGGCCGTGACTTCGCCAAAAGTGGACAGGGCGGCTTTCAGCAAAGGTTCTGTGATGCCTTGACTGGCATTTGCATGCTTCAGATAGGCTCTTGTTGACCCTGGAGACGGCTGCGGTGCGGACTTTGGTGGTCGCGGATTCGAGGCTTTGGCAGCTTGTGGTTTCGGCGTCTGATTGGCGCTCACAGCGGTCGTACTGTTTGCTTCTGCCTTGGCCTTTGGGGCTCTCGGCTGATTCTGTTGAGCAGGCGCTCTCCCTGAAGCTGCCACTGGCGTTGCATTTTGAACTGGGATCGACTGACCGGCTTGCGTGTTCGCGGCTTCAGTAGCCTGTGCGTCGCGATTCTTCTTGCCTCTTCCATTGCGACCCGAACCATTTTGCACATTTTGTGGAGGTTCTACAGCAGATGCAGGCGTAGTCGTAGCGGTTCCTGGCGGTGCAACGGCAGAATTAGTTGCGTTTTGCTTACCACCTCGTCGTGTTGGCTCACTCAACCCAAGGTCCCGCTGCAACATGCTCTTGATGTTGGCTGGCGCTCGCTCACGCTTCCTATTAGGTGCGGGTGACGCAGTCGGAGAATTGGTGTCAGAAGTGGCAGCAGATCCATTGGCGGCGGCTTTCGTAGCCTGCTTGACCGGCTTAGGTGCATCTCTTGCCACGATCTCTGTCTTTGCTTTGGGCTTAACCTCTGCACCTCTCGTACCCTTTCTACCGCCTGACTTCTCCACCTTGTCGTCCTTTGAATCGTCGCGCTTAGCAGACTTTGCGGCTTTGGCCTTTTCTTTGTTTGCTTTCTTCTCTCTCAAGGCTTCAATCAGTGGAGTGGTAGTGATTGTCTCTTTAGTCTTTTCGGTATTCGTAGCGTCCAGTGCAGCTGGCTTTGGGACAGGCTGAGTCTCACTTTCCAAAAATGCCATATATTCCGGATCCTGGTCAATTGTACCCTGTCTTCCATCCACACGGGGCTTTCCAGCCGGTATACGCTGTATTGGCGCAAATCCAAGGGTAGGTGGAAGTCCTTTCAAGTTCTGGTCTTTGTACGTTCCTTTCGCATCGTGAAAAGTAATGGCCAAGAAAGCGGCCTCGAAAGACTTGACGTGCGATTCATCCGTCAGATGTAGACTTGCGCGCGACTGTTCTGGGTATTTGCCCGGACTAGCCTTCTTAGTTATGACATTTATATGGGCGCATTCCGTGCTCATTCACCTCTTGACTTTGCCCTGACGATATTCTAGCCAATCGACCTTTCCCGCACCCAACTTCCATTCATCCCCAAATGCTTGTTCGAACTCGTGCTTGGTCAAGCCTGGAGGAAGCCGTCTCACTTCGAGCTTAAGGCGGATCGCTGTTTTTGCAGGCGCATTTTGGATAATCGCAGGGCTAACAGCTAAGACGCCGTTCGTGCTTGAGTTCGGGTTTTTGGCAATTGTGACCAGGCCTTTGGGAGGCATTGTTGCTTTCTGGCAGTCATGTGGGCGACAAAGAAGGTGAAGCGAAGAAGGTGATCTTGACCTTTGTCCCGCGCTTTGATAGTCCGCGATACACGGAGTGACGTGCCAAGCTTTATGGAAGTGGGGCTGCCCGCCGGCCTGCGTACGGTAAGCCGAGTCCGAACTTGAAATCGAGGGTCCACTGGAGCAGACCCAGACCTCATATCCCGACTCCATTCAATGCAATCACGAGCACACGACCACATCACCCACGAATACGATCCGTTAGTCAACACCATCATTTGCACCTAACCACTCTATATCGCCAGACGCAATCACATCCATAATTCATGCGCTGCGAATAAGCATCAAGGCCAGGTTCAGAAAACATCGTCGCCTTCCGCCATCCACTCCTAGAGTGATCTCATACACACAACCGCACCTTCACAATGGGAAGAGACGCAGATGTACCACAGCCGGGACCAGCAAGACTGGCGCCTGGCGCAGGACCCGATGAATGGTTAGAGCAGGCGAAACAATGCAAATACCTACCAGAGGCGGACATGAAGAGGTTATGCGAGTTGGTCAAGGAATGTCTTATGGAAGAATCAAATATCCAGCCGGTCAGGACACCCGTCACAGTCTGTGGTGATATCCACGGCCAGTTTTACGACCTGTTAGAGCTTTTCAATGTCGCAGGAGGAATGCCGAGTGACGACCCAAAGCCTGTGAAAGCTGCAGCACCACCGCCAGCCGCTAGTCCAGCTGCCAAAATCAAATCACCAGTACCAGCGATAAGCAGCGCCGCTCTCGAGCCACCCACATCGATCTCAGATCCCAAGGTCCGGCGAAAGATGAAGCGTCGCTTCCAGACGGACAGCGCCTACACATCAGGGGCTTCAAACGCAAGCGACGACGCAGGTGACGACGGCGAAGGCGAAGAAGAAGAGCAGGACCGAGGAAGGATACGATCCCGTAGCACCGGGGCCGCCGACCGGGGTCCCGACTTTGGCGGCAACAACGACTCCTCTGGCGACGGCGACGATAGTTCCGACGACAGCGGACTAGGCGATATCCGATCCTCACCACAGACTCAAGGTCGGAGCAAATCGCGTCAAAACACAAGCAGCAATCTCAACAACGGCAAGCAAAACTTTGTATTCCTCGGCGACTTTGTCGACCGCGGCTACTTCTCCCTCGAAACCTTCACACTACTCATGTGTCTGAAGGCCAAATTCCCAGATCGCGTGACATTAGTACGCGGCAACCACGAGTCGCGCCAGATCACCCAAGTCTACGGTTTCTACGAGGAATGCCAGACCAAATACGGCAACGCCAGCGTCTGGAAGAGCTGCTGCCAAGTCTTTGATTTCCTCGCCCTGGCCGCCATAGTCGATGGCAAAGTCCTGTGCGTGCATGGTGGACTGTCGCCTGAGATCCGCACACTGGACCAGATCCGCGTCGTGGCGCGCGCACAGGAGATCCCGCACGAGGGCGCCTTCTGCGATCTCGTCTGGTCTGATCCTGAAGAGGTCGATACCTGGGCCGTGAGTCCGCGTGGAGCAGGCTGGTTGTTCGGTGACAAAGTCGCTACAGAGGTACGTCTATCCCCCTTATCAATTGCTTTTCCTATTAGTGTATACTGACGTCCACAGTTCAATCACGTAAACGGCCTCCAGCTCATTGCGCGCGCGCATCAACTCGTCAATGAGGGCTACAAGTATCATTTCAAGAACCAAGATGTCGTCACCGTCTGGTCGGCGCCGAACTACTGCTACAGATGCGGTAATGTGGCGAGTATCATGACGCTGGGCGAGGATCTAGAGCCCGACTTTACGATCTTCAGTGCTGTGCCGGATCATCGACGCGCTGTGCCTGCTGGACGTGGAAGGACAGGAGAGTATTTCTTGTAGAGAGGTGTTTGAAGTCTGTTGATGTGGTTACGATTACTCTCCGAGGAATGATTTGGTACCTGTCACTGGTAGAGGAATTATACAATCGTTCACTGGTGTCGGGATCTGGTCTGAATAGGAGTCGGTTCGGAGGCGGAGCATGAGCTGATTTAGTCGTAGTCACAGCTAGGTCATGCTCGACATGTGTTGGAGCATTGTAGGCGCTCGCGCTTTATATCACTGTCTTTATGAAAGTTTCGACTGTGTGACGAAAGTAATTGAATGGTATACGAAAGTGTTGTCAATTTGTGCCCAGTGGAATGAATGGCGGTTTTGGCTTAGCCAAAGTGCACCACTCGTCCGTCCACCTCTTCCAACTGACCTCCTAGCCCCGTCCATCTTGGCGAAATGCCTGTACTGTTACATCGCTCTCTTACCCACGTCGAAACTGACGACCTTTACATGATTTCATCCTGCATGACAGCCTCACCACCGTTAGTGGCAGGGGCTGGAGCAGCAGAAGCTCCGTTAGTTGCTGGAGCGGCAGCAGCACCAGGGTTTGCGCCGCCATCAAAGTAGTCGGCCATGTCGGCATCGAGCTGTTCCTGGGTCTTCTTTGGGCGAGCGGCTCCACGACGTCCTCCACGGCCACGAGATTGACCGCGACCTCCAGTGCCAGCGGCGGCGGCGGCACCCTGAGCAGCTGGAGCTGCACCGGCCTTGGCTGGTCTTGGACCCTTTGGCTTGCCAGCTGCGCTCTTTGGGACGCTTCTGTCTGTTAGTATGATGCTTCTTATGATAGTTGCAGACACGACGTACGAGATCCTATCGCCTAGAGATTTTGCTGCTGGAGCAGATGGGGCAGCGTTGGCACCCACAACAACTTCGATCTTGGTGTATTGTCAGCCAAAGAGAACAGTTTTCCGAGAAAACGTCAGATCGATACCTTCATTGGCTTGCCGTCAACCTTGACACCGTTGAATTGCTTGGCGGCGTTGGCTGCGCTGTTGGCCTGGCCAAAGATGATAGTGGCAACACCGGCGCTGCGTCCAGTCTTGGTGTAGGTGAGAAGAACTTTCCTCACTGATCCGACGGATTGCTGGAAATATTCCTATTGTAGAGAGGTCGCGTTAGTTGAAATCTTGTGACTAATGCTGGAACGATTCGAAATCGACGACTGTTGAAGCATTGCAAGCTAAGAGTGATCGTCCAATTCGACCCGGGCCGTGACCGCGAACATTATCTTGTGAGAGCACCAGTGAGCAAGCAGGATAGATCCAGAGTAATTCCAGCGCCGTAATGGTGGCAGAGATCCACAAGTGAATATGCGGGTGGGAGATCGGGGTGCGGTGAACCCGAATTACAGACTGGCCAATAGCTGCTAAGCCTGAGTGATTGTATTCTGTGGGTACAGCCCGAGACTCGAGTGCCTTTGTTGATAGCTGTTACAGTGCGCGATCAATTTTTGCATCGGACGAATCCCCAACTGCTGGCGCTTCAACCAGACTAGCAGAACGCAGCTTAGAATCCAGATAGCCAGGAACGCTAAAAGTCCATGCTTGTGCGGTTTGATCGAAATGTACGTCCGGAAGGTCCTGGTCCTGCTATGCTGCTCACTGGTGCTTGATCTCAAAGGTTTTGTGCGGCACGCCAAAAGAATACAGCAAGCGTATAGTCACCCCTCGCAGAGCCTTTTGCCAATCGTCATCGAAGCTACAACCTCTTGCAAATCTGCTCGCCAGGCAGTCCTGCTCACTCACGAGGATTTACGTGTGCTTCGGAATACTCCACGTCATCGCCATTGCTTCCCACTTCTCCGACTCATGAGTGAAAAAGCATGAAGCTAGTGGAGCGCCGCTTTGTCTTTTCAGACCGGTCTTGTAGCTTAGTGTCATGGACATCTGAAGCAGGCAGGGTTGCATTCATAAGGATGTTTTCAAGGCAGTCGAGAAAATCGATACTTTCGAACCGGTCCGCATCCGGTTAACGTACCTTGATCTGGGATTCGTTCACATCATCAGGCTGAGATGCGTTAGGTCGTGGTTTCAATTTTGTCGTGTCAGAGGATCGCATACCAGATTGCTGACAATGATCTTGCTATCTCCCTTGGTCTGAACAGGCGCGGCAATTGAGGCCTTCTGTGGTGCAGCCTTGGCACCTTTGGCGGGCCTCTGAACAGTCTTTTTGGTGATACCTCCAACAACAGCTGGCTTGGGACCGCCGCGGCGCTGGCGACGAGGGTTACCCTTAGAGCCGATGACCTCGTCGAGAGACTTGTCGAGGTTGGAAGACATGTTGTAATTTGTGTTGTAGCAGTTGTTGTTACTGAAGGGTAGAGTGTTGAGCTGCGAGAGTGTGGTCGACTGAGTGAGTGATGGATTAGGCAATTCAAATCGTTATGTCGAAAGCTCAACAAAGAGATCGCGCAAAGAGTGAAGAGGAACCTTGGTCAGGAGGAAGTTGTGATGCGGACTGCAGAGATTGAAAAACACGCGTTGCGGTTGTGGTGGTGTTTGCTTTGTGATGTTTGCTGTCGCGATGTCGCACGAGTAGTTGCGAGGTGGGTTTCGGTGACGCGACACAGATAAATGGGCTGATAGTATGGGAGGATGAAAGGTGAAGGATGCGAAGGGAGTGAGCTTGAGAGGGGAGTCAGCTGTCGCATGCGACGAGGCAGCAGCTGCCAAGACTGTCTATTGATAAAGCACGGTTGCACTGCAGCCTGACGGGCGTCACGTGATCGATCACTCGCGAAACCAAGATAGCAATGATCGATTTCAATTTAACCATAAACAAGGTCGGTCAACTCTTTAGAGCCTCTAGCCTGCCTCTCATCTGAGCAAGCATCTCTTCTTGGTCTTCATCCTCTTCTTCGGCCTCGACTGGCTGTACAGGAGCAATGTCGGGCTCCGCGGCGGCGGGCAGTCTGTCTTTGAGCACTTCTCCAAGCACCTTGTCGACCTCTGCATCGACCTCTTCATCCTCAGCCTCCATGATATCCTGATTATCCAATGTGTCGCCAACCATTTCTTCAATGATTCCGGCCTTCATCAGCTCCTGACTAAGTTCCCTCATCGTGCCTGTGAGCTCTGGCAAGTTTACAAGAGTGTTGACGTCTTTCATGATTCCGACACTAGCTTTGATGCTGCCTTCAATCTTCCTGACCGAGAAAGCCTCGTTCACCTGCATGCCGACACTTTGAAGTTGCGCGCGGCTGGTCTGCAGGCGAGCGCTCTGCTTCCTGACTCTGATAAGCTCCCTGGCGTATATCCTCGTCTCTTGTGCCGCTTGTTTCGCTTGTGATGGGTTGCGTTCGGCGCGTTTCGCTGATTGTTGGATGAGGTTCTTGGTCTTGCTTTCTAGCTGCTTGAGCTGACCAACATCCCTTTCCAGCTTGCGCACGTTCGATCGCACAAGCGCGTTACATTTGCGTTTCTGACCGTATAAGTACTTGTCTTGCGGTGAATAATACGACTACGAATCTGAATCGTACCTGTTCCTCGGGGGAAGGGCCCCATAGGAAGCTCTTCACCGATTGCATTGCGGTGTTGACAGATTGGCCGAATTTGGGCTCATTGTTCTATTCGATATCCAGTATCTTTCTCCTGCGCTATCTCAGCAGAAGAAAAGGCGCATTGTCGGTGCCTCGAGTGATTGATTGAACGACGACGGATTGGTCACCTGGGACTGTTCGGTTGACTACCGTCCGTCGCCAAGACCAGCGACTGGAAGCATGACGCACTGGGCTGGACGGAGCTGTTGGAGAAGACGCCGACGCTTTTTCAACCAACGTGATATTTAGCTACGATATTCTGCGTAAACTCTTCCAACATACAACACACGCGAAAGTACGAAGTTTTAAGCTTAGAAGTGAGTCTGGCTCGATGTTTACTAAATGCTGAATGAAAAAAAAATGTTACAATAATTCGTGTTTGCTTGATTGTCAACACATTCGCTGACTTCGATTGCTTTCTCGCAGTTTCCAGCAAAACCCCACACTCAGCAACAAGAACTCAAACATTGACTTGACGTTCTGATACCACATATCAACCTAATTGTGAACATACACATTTACAAATCAATTCTACATTCAATATGCAGCAGCCAACCGACACCACCGACACCAAGTCAGTCAAGGAGTTTACTCCAGAAGGTAGGTTGCGATCTCAATCTGCCCTCATTAAAATGGATTAGTATTGACACATTCAAGTCACATGGGCGCAGCGCTCTTCGGAGACTGAGGCAGAGAAGAACCATGTTTACCTCACTATTGCCGTTCCAGATGTCGACCCAAAGAAGATCAAGCTCGACTTGCAGCCTACGTTCCTCGACTTTACCGGTTACTCACAAACCAAGAAGGCCAACTACCACGTCAAGCTCGAGTTTTACGAGGAGATTGACCCAGCCGCGAGCCAGATCAACCACTCCGCTCGCGATATCGAGATGGTACTGAGAAAGAAGGAGATGAAGGAGGAGTACTGGCCTCGTTTGTTGAAGGAGAAGGTCAAGTACCACTTCTTGAAGACCAACTTCGACAAGGTACGTTGACTCGGCGCATTACACAAGAGCAAGAAGACTGACAAGCACAGTGGGTTGACCAAGACGAGCAAGAAGAGGCTGTAGATGACGACTACATGTCCCGCATGGGCGGCATGGGCGGTATGCCAGGTATGGAAGGTATGGGTGGCATGCCCGGAATGGGCGGAATGGGAGGCATGCCTGGTATGGAGGGTATGGGCGGTATGGGAGGCATGCCTGGTATGGGCGCCGATGGTGGTTTTGGTGGCATCGACTTCTCCAAGCTTGGAGGTATGGGTGGCATGAACATGGAAGGTCTTGGCGACGAGGGTGAGGATGATGAGGATGAAGACATGCCAGAGCTCGAGAATGAGAAGGCTGGAAGCTCATCAGCGTCTGCCGGCGCCAAGATTGAGGAGGTCGAGTAAAGTGGTTTATCGCATATACCCAGCTTTGCAGATCGAGGCTTGAGAAAAGAGATGTCACGACAAAAGATATGATCATACTTTAGAATAGCAGTATTGATACCAAGCGCGGAAAAGTACGGACATGATGAAATGTATATGCCAACATGGATGGTGTTGTTGTCAGACTCGTGCATATAGTGGTCTTGTTCAAATTCTGTGTTCGGCTCGGGATATTTCGTGTTTGATTATCGATTCCTGCTCCGCGACAGTATCAACTGCGCTCGAACAGGGTGGAGCACTCTCGCAGCACGACAGTCCGCCGCGACCCTGACCATGTTAAAAAACAATATCTCGAATGACCTACGTTGTTGTTACAAATCTTATCGGTCATAAAATTACATACACCGCTCTTTCTTCGAAGCCAGTCTTGAATGCGTCCTGAAGACGAAACTCGATCGGGCATCGGTGCTCTGAAAGCGATCTGACCCGAAGGCTGCATCCTTCAAGCTACAAGCTATTGATTTACCAATTCTGCGGCCGCTCGCTCATAAATGAGTCAGCTATACCCTCAATACCTAGTCGTAAGTGCCTCATCTTCTTCCAAGCAGAACTTTTGTCCTTTTTGCGTTCCAAGTCTTCTGCCATATGTTCACCAAGCGACTGGCCACGCAGGTGTCCTACAGAAGTGTTCCGATCTCTCCAAAGCATCGATACCATACAAAAGACGTCTCGGGTAGTACCAAGGCCGGTAGAGCTTCTCTATTGAAAGGCCTTCCGCCTTCTCTCCGACTCATCATTTACAGCGGAATCGGCATCGGAGCTACTGCGGAGGCATATTTTTGGTATCTCTGGCTATTTCGGTCAAAGGCTCCCGAGGACTCTGAAGAAGCATCTACGTAGCCTGGTGGCTTCGAAGTAACCACCGACAACATGTCTCAGCTTGGCCCAAACACGTCGCTTTCACTTTCCGCTCGGCTTGTATGCTACTTAGGTCCACCAGCAGTGGTTCTCTTGACTTACTTCGGTTCTCCGAAGACAGCGCTTATTGCTCCAATCACCTTCCTACCGACCTTTTACTTCCTTCGCAAATGGCGACAATCAGTTGAAAACGATCCTTCACGCAACAATGAGCTTGAGCCTCTGGTATGGACATTTGCCGCGATGGGCACATTCGGCCTTGCGGCCGTCGCAGCAATACAAGGTGCTGGTCTGTGGATACTCAGCCGACTTGTTCTCCCTTCAGCCTTTCAACGCAAAAGCTACTTTGAGGAGTTCGGTAGACATACAATCAACAACTTGACACCTGACGAACTCGCGTACCGACTTGCACTATCTCGATCATGGCAGAACTGGGCCCTCATATCGGCATTCACGTTCGTGCTCGCCGGTCCTGCTGAAGAAGGTCTGAAATACATGCCCGTAGCTTTCGCACGACGTAGACAAGCACAACGAAAAGACCAGCTGCAGAAGGATATATACCTCGACTATGCCAGTGCTGGCGGGCTGAGCTTTGGCGCAATCGAAAACATTGGCTTTCTTTACGGGGCTATCGCTCACAACCAGGAGACTGGTCTCAGACTCGCGCTCACGGTAGCGGAGAGATTGATATTCGGTGGCCTGGGCCATTCCCTCACGGCGGCTCTGACTGCGTTGAGGGCAACACGCAGAGATGTCTATGGTCAGAAGCTGCCTTGGTGGAGTATTGTAGGGCCCGCTGCCGTACTTCATGGCTCTTTTGACTTTATTGCGTTCGCTTGTAGCACTCTGGAAGGTAATGTGGGCTGGATACATCCCAAGAAGGCTGTCAATCAAGCGGTATTGCTTGGCCTTGTGTGTGCAGTGGACGGCATTGCGGCATGGATGGTCAGGCGTGAGTGGAGGATGATCCAAGAGCTCGAGAAGAAGAAGATATGAGTGAGTACGCGTCGCGATCTCTCTGCTCTGATGACATCTCTACTCTGCCTTCTGTATGATTATTGATGACATCGCATCTCAATATTTTGACAAAGAGCGCGTGGGCGTCGTAATTCTAGACATATGACATAGGCTATCTTCAACGCTGGGTATAACAGGGCTGTAGAAAAGGTCTGTGTCTATAACATGTACAACGTTGATCAGCTTATTCTCGTCATTGTTCAACGGAGATAGGCGATGAAGACATCATGTAGGGCGGCATGCACGATGCAAGCGTCTCGGCACTGTGGCCGCGTTTGATCGTTCGACTTGCATCTCGCCTGAGCACGTTGGAAAATATCACGCGCAGAGTCGTCCAGAGCGCTTGCATGTCTTCAATCTGCCCGTGTCCGTTGTTAAGGTGATGTCAAGACGTTGATTGCGGTCGTCGTCAATAGCAAAAGGAACCATGTGGATCCCGCTCCAGTTCAACGGGACGGACCCTGGCCCTCCCGAAACTCAGCGAATTCAGCCTGGTGGACCGGACCCCTTGGCCGCTTGGCCGATTGAGCCGCAAGTCTCGACCTCCCTTGCTCCTTTTGTTTCACTTCTCGCCCTCAGATTGTCAGGACATTGCTCTGCATTCATGTCGCGACCCACGTACCGATGGAAAGCTCATCTAGTCGCAACGGTATGCGTGCGAATGCTGTCGCAGTCGCCACTGGCGGTAACAATTCTGGCCTCTTGGTATTGAGGTAGCACACGTTTTGTTATGCGTTATTGCCCGTTGCATGATCCCCAGACAGCGTTATCGATGTCGATCCATTCAGCTTGCTGAATCCGTGAACTCCAGTTACTCGGTGAGATTTCTTTCTTACAACTCTTCTTATAAGAAGGTCGCATCAGGCGGACTTTGCAAATATCATTTCCAGCATATATCCGTCCTTCTCACACACATACACATACACATCCCGTATCGTCAACATCATGCTTCTGACCCTAGGACAACTCTCGACCGCGCTTCTGTTGGCGAACAGCGCCTTCACTTCCGCCAGTGTTCTTCCAGAGAAGCGCCAAAGCTCATACCTTAACAACGCCCATACTGCTATTACCAGGCTTCAAGGTTTCTACAACAACCCATCACCAGGTTTCTGGTCCGCTGGTTGGTGGAACAGCGCCCAATGTTTGACCCTCCTTGCCGAACTTCGTGGCAGTGACAAGTCAGCCTTCATCAAGGGCATCACCGACGGACCAAATGGTGTCTTTGCCCACACTCTTGCCAGCCAGCACCGCGACAGCAGCGGCGCGCTTGCCTACGATGACTTCTTCGACGACGAGCTCTGGTGGGTCGTCGCTTTGATCAAGACCTACGATGTGACCCGCAAGCCCAAGTACCTCAAGGCCGCGCAGGAGTCCTTCGCCGCGGTCGCAAACAATGACGCCGTTGACCAGCCATGTGGTGGTATCGCCAACGCCTACCCAGGCGAGCAGTACCGCGTGACTAGCAGCACAATCGCAACTGTGCTGTACGTCGAAGCCGCCGCCCTGCTGGCCAACCGCGTCAAGGCCAAGAAGAATTACTACACGCAGCAAGCGCTCGACCAATGGGCCTGGGTCAACAAGAACATGCTGATCGACGGCATTGTTCAAGGTGACGGTCTCGTCGGCAACCAATGCACCAACAACCACGCCTTCTTGACCTACATCGAGGGTGTCACCATTTCCGGTCTTACCGCCCTTGCCAAGGCCACCGGCCAGACCTCCTACCTCGACACCGCCGAGCAAGTCGCCATGAACTCCATCTCCGGCCAATTCGGCATGGTCAACAAACCATACGGCATCGTCCAGGAATTCTGCGACGCCGACAACTCCTGCAACCCAGACACAGCCCAATTCAAGGGTATCCTCATGCGCGGTCTCAAGATGCTGCACGCCGCGCGCCCAAACGCCGTCGGCGGCAAGATTCCAGGCTTCTTGAAGAGCAATGCTGACTCTATCTGGGCCAACTCTCGTGCCGGTGACAACACTCTCGGTCAGAAATGGGCCGGTCCATACAACCAGGGCAGCAGCACTGCGCTTATGCTCAGTTCGCATAGTTCGGCTACTATGGCGCTTGTCATGGCTGCTATTGTTTAGAGGGTTAGATTTTAGGGTTTTATAATACCATTCATTCATTTATACTTTATTCACCTTCATATCAAATTTCTGACTACCCTTAGTGTGCACATTGTGAGTGAATTTATGA
>Ga0058704_10000649_pt1 | contig 17318 bp, 20 predicted proteins | sample AgamicMgSfe_FD_71363 | JGI IMG/M metagenome (GOLD analysis project Ga0058704, IMG submission 71363) | Agave microbial communities from Guanajuato, Mexico - Mg.Sf.e | ecosystem: Host-associated > Plants > Phyllosphere > Phylloplane/Leaf | place: Guanajuato, Mexico | collected 2012-05-30
ATTGGTTTGCCACCGCGGACTGAAGCGGCCTCCAGCGATGCTACTTCTACGGCTGACACGCCTGCAACGCCAGCACAACACGACGAGCTCACGAGCCCAGAGGCAATGGCGACGCAAGTCAGCTCCAAGCTAGGTGATTTCGCCGGTCATCTGAAGGCAGAGGACGATGGGGAGTGGACGTGGGACGATATGGAGAAGGAGCGGCTACGTGGATTGCAGACTGCGGCGCATTTCGACAAGCTGGCTGCTGTGCACGACGAGCTCAGGGCTGGGGATGTACTGGGAGAGTACGGTGACTATTGGTGATAATTGGGCTGTGTACATATCGGGATGGGAGTGCATTATTGGAGTATACCCCCGGGGCGTTTTGCAGAGTAGAATAACCCCAGATTCTGAATCCAGTACGATCGTAGCAAGCACTTCCCTCCCTCAATCCTATCCGTACGATGGGAATCGCGGAATATACACAATCTCCCGCACACTGACCTCCTTCCACGCCTCCTCCTCCTCCTCATCCCCTGCAAACGTCGTCCTCCACAGAAAGTAACACTGCGGCTGCCCGGGCACGGTCGTGGTCAGGGTCTGCCGAACGCCGTGAATGTCTCTGTGCTCGTCCGCAATGTCGGCCGCGACGCCCTTGGCATACTCACGGTCTTCGTAAGCGAAAGGATGGACTTCGGCTCTGAGGTCGAGGTTGGCGCCTCGTTCTACGGTCAGGATAATGTATGCCTGAGCTGCTGGGGTGCAGGTTACCGGCTCGATGGGGGCGGTCGATGGTTCGCGGTTGGCGGGCGATGTTTCCAGGATGGCGGAACTGCTGCTGCTGCTGCTGGTGCTCAAAGAGCTCTCGTTCGATCCCTCCAAAGCCTGAGATGCTGGGGTGCGTGTCAATGGTCGGAGGGTAGCGGTCGGTCTTCCGCGCGTGGTGGTCAACGTTTCCAAGGTGGCGGAACTGCCGCTGCTGCTGCTGCTCAAAGAGCTCTCATATGATTCTTCCATGGCGGTGTGAAAGATGCTTCTTCCTTAGCCAACAGCAACAGAGGCGGTCCATGGGGCATTGTTATATCCATCTCGCACGAGATGTTATCGAGATCTGAGCAGGCGGGCAGTGGACGTTTGCCAGCAAATCCGATCCAGAGGTTCCGATCACGTTTGCGCAACCTCGCTCCTCCGTTTGCTAGGACCGTCGCTCATGATCACGCCCGTGACTCCGAGCGCCATGAAGTAGCGGGTGAACAGGTTCGCCGTTTTCTCCCGCTTAAGGGCCCTGCTGTACGGTTGACGCTGAATCCGAAGGAAGGCTGCCCAGGCGATTGCAAGGTAGACGCAGCCAACCAGTGGGTAGCGAGTTCCGATGGCTCGTGACGACGAGTGCGTAGTTTCATGATGATAACCATCGGTGTTCGTGAGGTCGAAGCTCCTGCAACGCTGGATGTGTGATGTGCTGTGAAGAAGTGAGGACAAGTGGAGACAAGTGACTTGGTCAGCATGACAGCGCCCATCATTACCTACATATACATATGGAGGTAGCATCATGTACGAAGCGTACAGGTATGTCTCTTCTTAGGCCCGAAGTGAACAGGCAAAACACACTTGCCTAGAGACGCACACGTCCACTGACACGAGACACAAGGATGGGTGTTTTGATCGTTGCGAGGTAACAATTGATCCTCACCTTCGCGGACCGATAGATACCCTACTGGAATGACTGCGATCCTTTTCTTCCACCGTCGTTGAGAAAGCAAGCACATCTTATCGTACAACGCTCCGCGCTCACTCACGATCAATAGACAGCGCATGGGTTGTACATCACACTTCCTGAATCTACTCTAATCTGGATCTGTCGCGCCAGTTTTCAAACGTTTCCTCCAACGACTACTACCAACCGGCGTGAGGGGTTCATGTCCACATCGTGATACTGACAATCACAGCGAATTGCTGGGTGATAGCGGCAGCACAAGGCACGGAGAGTGGTACTGGGTTCGGCACCGGCTTTCGTCATGTACTCGAGGCTGAATGGTGCCGGCTTCGGCCTTGCCGAGTCGCAGTCGTTGAGCGGAAGCCACCCTGAATGGAGATCATCGTACTGCTACAATTTTGAGGCGACGACCTCCTTCTTAGGACCCGTGAACCCGAACAGATAGCTGCACGACGCCAGTCAGCACGCGTGGACGCAGGAATGCCACAGAAACGGAACGTTTGCCACTCACCCCGCCACCTTCCGCATCTGAATCTCCTCACTGCCCTCCGTAATCCGATACCGCCGATGATGCCGCCAAATGTGCTCAAACGGACAATGCCGACTATACCCCCACCCACCGTGCACCTGGATCGCGCGGTCGGCGGCCTCGGTGCAGAGGCGATTGGCCCAGTAATTGCACATGGACACCTTATCGCCGAGCCGGCGCTCGACGTCGACGTGCGGCATGCGGTCCATGTCCGCGGCCGTTTTGCGGATCAGCAGGCGCAGCATTTCGCACTGCGTCGCGAGCTCGACGAGCGGGAATTGGATGGCTTGGTTGGAGGCGAGAGGTTTGCCGAATGGGTGCCGGCGACGCGCGTACGCGATGGATTGGTCGATGCAGTAGACCGCCGCGCCGAGCGAGGATGCTGCTTGCCGGATGCGGTTCTCGTGTACGAAGGCCTGTGCCACGGCTAACCCGCCGCCTTCCGCGCCCAAGATAGCGGAGTGCGGCACGCGGACGTCCGTGAAGCGCACGGTCGCGTGGTCGGTAGGCATATTGAGCGTCCACTCGTAGCTCTCGACCTCGACGCCGGGTGTATGTCGCGGGACGACAAAACACGTGATCCCCTTCGCCTCGCCATCGTTCCCACTCGTCCGGGCAAACACGAAGCAATGCGTCGCCTTATGCATCCCCGTCTGCCACATCTTCCTCCCCTCAATCACCCACCCTCCCTCTTCCTCCCTCCGGGCCTTCGTCTCCATAAACGTCGCATCACTCCCATGCCCCGGCTCCGTCAACCCAAACGTAATCCTCACCTTCGCGGCCAACCTCCCCTCAATCAACTCGACCTTCTGCTCCTCGGTTCCAAAATGCATCACCATGACCACATCCGGGAAATTCCCCACGACGCTATGCTCACTCTGCAACTCGTTAAACAGTCCCAACCCCTTCCTCGCCAAATGCTCCCTGATCACCGCCATCCACAGATTGGCGCCCCGACCCGTCGCCTCGTTGGCACCCCCATACCGCTTCGGCAGGCTGAAGCGCAAGAACCCGGCTCGGTCGGCGCGACGCGCGCATTCGGCGAGCAGGGTCTCCCATGCTTCGCGTGGCAGGCCGGAGCGGTCCCAGTCCGTGCGGCTGTGTTCGCGCCGGTGGTCGAAGAAGCGGTTGTTGTCATCGACGTGCTGGAGCGGGGTGATTTCGTGGGCGATGAAGGCGTCGAGGCGGGCGAGGTAGTCTAGGAGAGGAGGGGGGAGGTCGAAGTTCATTCTAGGTAAGGGAAGATCGAGGGAGATGGAATTGAATGACCTACGGATATCACCGGTGTAGACTACTTGGACAGTACTGGAGATGGGTTGACTGCGGGTTGGAAACAAGGACGCGAGGTGGGAGACCTCGGGAGGAGGAGGTGAGGTTGCAGCGGGGAAACCATTCGAAGGCGCACGTCGGCACGAGACCAAGAAACCCATCTTGTAGCTCCACAAGGAATAACGAAAGTGCCAGAGTAACAAAGGCATGAACACTCGAAACAATTGGATACTCCCGTACCTCTCGCCACTGACTGCAATACATCAAAACACTTACACCTTAACCTTGGTACATTGTATTAGGCAGTTCCAGCACCACTGCCAACAACACCATTGATCAACCGCGTCCGCTCGCAGGATAGCAAAGGCAATCGAAATAATAATACAACACCACACAGTGTTCCCATCCCCATCATGACCGATGGCCTCATAATAGAAGCCCTACACCGAAAAACCCCACACGCTCGAAAGAAACCATGGCCGCCCCAGCAGATCATAACCCAAAACGCCTTGCCCCCAGAAAGCCCCTTGGAAACAAGCAAACGCCCACCCTCAAGACCTCCCATCCTCGCTCCTCCTCTCTTCTTCCCCGTCATCACTACTTGCCCCAATCTCAAACCTCACTCTCGACCCTTTCTTCGCCGTCCTCACGCGTTCCGCACCCGCACTCGCCGCATCCGTCGCCCCGTGATCCACCAAACTCCTTTCACTCCCCGACCCCAGCACCGGCAACGACTCAGGCGTCTCGCACTCCTACTGCATATCGTCCTTGGCGCGCACGAGCTGGAAATCGGGCATCTCCCGGAACCACTCCGTCTCGCGATGCCAGCGATAGGCCTTGAAATCGACGCCGTAGGGCTTCGGTTCCAAGCAGTAGAGCATACCCAACGGGACGTCGAGGTCGGCGACCTCCTCGCGCTTGAGGCCGCGGAAGTACGCGAGCAGGACGCGGGCGACGCTGCGGTGGCCGACGAGCAGGACGTGGTCCGTCATGCGCTCGAGCTCGACGATGACGGGCCGCAGGCGGTTGATGATGTCCAGGTAGCCCTCGCCGCCGGGGCCCGGGTAGCGGTAGTGGAGCTTGTCGGCTTTGCGCGAGCGGTATTCCTCCGGGTACTGGGTCGAGATGCAGGAGTAGGTCAGGCCTTCCATGACGCCCGAGTTGAGCTCGTCCAGCATGCGCATCTGCTTCGTGTCGTAGTCTTCGTCATTGAAGTATTGCGCCGTTTGGATGCTGCGTTTGAGCATGCTGGTCCAGACGCAGAAGGCCTTGGGCTCGTACTCCGGCAGCCGGGCGTCGGTCGATCCCGAGTCGGATGCGGTCTCCTCGCCCGGGTTGCGCTCCGATGTCGGGGAGCTGGGGTTGTAGTAGGGGTTCGGCGGCGTGACATCGCCCGGTTGAGGGGGGAAGTGGGTCTTGCGCAGGTTCTCGATCTGCTTCTCGTCCCATTCTTTGCGCTTCTCGTCCATGAACTTGGCCAGGGACTGCGCGTACTTGTGTCCCTCGGGCGCGAGATCGCTGTCGCCACCGATCTTGCCGGAGATGTTGTCTTCACTCAAGCCGTGTCTTGTGATCCAGATCTGTCTGGGCGCAAGGTTGAAGTTGAGGAGGTAGTAGTTTGCCTGCGCGGACAAGAAGCCTCGGATCTGATGGGAGATGATCTTCCGGCCGACGTCAACCATCTGGATGTAGGGCATGTTGTTCTTCTCCTCGTACTCGCCAAGAGGTACGTATGCCTTTTCGTAAACTTGGATCCGCTTCTTGAAGTCTTCGAGCGCGACGGTGGGGTCCATGTCTCGGTAGTCCGGGCCGTTCAGCTTGAGCCGGATATTGGCTTCCAGCAGATCCTGATCCACACACGACGACTCAAGGAAAAGCACGTTGAGGTCGGGGCCGGCGCGTTCGCGAATGCGGTCCATGACCATCTTCCTCCTCTCCATGGTGCTGTTCGTCGCGTCCAGGATGCCCACACTGCCGTTCTTGTTGAGAATGTAGTCCAGCAGCTCGTCCAGGGTCTCGCGAGCCACCTGTTCACGGATCTGAGATGCCTTCTTGTTTTCCGGATCGAAGAAAGCAGAGTTATGCTTCATCGCCTCCTCCTTCTCCTCCTCCTCCCTCTTGCGTTTCACCTCCAAATTCTTGGGCTCTCCCATGTCTGGCATGCCTATATCACGACTTCCTTCTCTGTCATGATTGGTGTTGCCGTGGAATTGACTCTGTGCTGGTTGGGTTATGGTCGCGCTCGGTGGCGGTGTGGCCGGAGGTTCAAGCCTGGTCTCTCCGTTGAGAATGATTTGTGCGGCGGAGACGGGTTTCTGGGGTTCTTGCGCCGACGAGAGCTTCTGATCGTTAATGTCGCTGGGTTGCATGTTCGGCGACTTGCCCTCATCTCGCACTTGTTGACTCCGGGTCTTCTCGAGCGAATTCGGTCCGCCAGCGACGACCCGTCGCCGTTCGCCCACGTTGAAGATTTTGGTATCGTGCTGCAGCCAATTCAAATACCGCGCAAGCTTCTTGGTGATGTAACTCTTCCCTCGCGCCGGCAAGCCAACCATGACAATGACCAGCTTCGCGCCCACATCTCTCTGCGCTATCCTGCCGTCCGGCGACACCTTGCTCTTCGTCAGTCCTGGAATGTCTAGCGTCGTCGGTCTGACACGAGGCGTCGAGGTGCCCGAGTTCTGCCTGATGGGTGTAGGGAGCATGATCGGCCTCTCGCCGTCACTCGACTGCTGTGGGAAGTAATCGCCCTTCATCCTCGGACTGTTGGGCGCCGTGGTGGCAGGTGTGTCGTTCATGGCAATGCTCGCGCCCGTGACCTCCGGTAACTGGCCTTTCATGGCCGCAGCGAGACTGCCCGCTCTCTGCGCACGCGCCGACGACGGCGCAGGTATAGGCTTTGACATGGACGAGCCTTCGAACTGAAAGGTATCAATGCCGTTCCTATCCGCGCGGGGGGTTGGCTGTAATGACAGTGTCCGATCCAATTCGTTCCTCAACTCATCCATCTTATCGTCGATGCTCTTCTTCCGGTGCTGCTCTCCGCCGTTATGATCATTACTCATGTTATCCTTCGAGGCCATGATCGCCTGCTTGGCCAGACTGCTGTGCTGAGTGCTCTGGCGGCGCCGAAAAAGGCCCAGCTCGGAATTATCGGGCGTGACGCAGGTGCAGGTGCCGGCGCTGTGAATGTTGTCGCGATCCTCTACCGGAGGTGTGCTGGTGGTTGCGAAGGGTGGGTTGGTATATGTGCTGATGATGTTATTGCCGTCGTTGGGGGTGGCGGTCGGTGGAGGAAGTGCATAGTCCCATACTGCCGTCGAGTGCGGCATTCCAGGTTCCTGTGCGCGCACCAGCTCCCAGATCGCCGAATTGACACCGAGCCCAGGCTAGCAGTGAACAGGGTGGATGGGAAGTGGATCGGGTCAGCAAACGAATTTTGGAGCCCACCGCGGTGGTGAATGATGCCAGTCGAGCTGGGAAAGGCGTCCGCTGTCGGCGCGAAGTGACTTTCGCCCGATAACAACCACCACCACCACGACGACGACGCGTCTGTTGGGAAGCGGAAGGTGAGAGGGTTAAGAACGCATGTTGGCGGGAGGAGAGGCAGAAAAGCCGACGCGCCTTTCTATGACTCTTCGGCGTATCTGGCGGTTGAGATTGTCGACGCGATGATTGTGAGGAGCGACTTCTTGGGTCGCCGGAGATTATGTTTGGGTACTGTAGGTAGCGTAAGGAAGTACGGGATTGTTAGGCTTTGCCCCAACCACTCATCATCAGCCTTTGCGTGCCGGAACACATGGCTCTGCCGTCCGGACCGCTGATGATGATGGATGGGATGATGACTGTTGACTGTGTCGGCGCGGATCTCCTCGTTTGCGGGAACAGCCCGGTCGGTGAAGTGTCCCGTGGGGTGTCAAGAGTCGAGAGTCGAGAGTCGAGAGTCGGGGATTCAGGACGGAGGCCAGTGCTCGCGGGGGTGGATGAAAGGGATGAAAGGGATGAAGATGGAGAGGATTTGTTGATGATGGAGGGAGGCTGTCTTTGAAGAACACACGATAACGGCCAAACACCACCGTATACCTCGCTACTTGTTATCAGCTGTACCTGATGGGCCTCTGGCTTCGTCAACACCCAATCACTCCCCCACGCCTTGCAAACAACTACGGAAACCGACCCCGTATCATACATATCTTTTCATCCTCATCATCTTCACCTCCTTCATCACGCTCCTTCAGCCGCCCATCATCCGTTGCGGCTCGCCAGGGGCTCAAGGATATGTTCCAGCCGTCCCGTCGGACCTCACCTCACGATCACGGATGAAGCTCAACTCCTTTGTCCATCACATCTTTCCGACTCCGCCGGCCTGCCCGTTATCGCCGCCTTCGGCTATAGCCTGCATCTGTTTATTATAATATGCATTTCTCCACGCGGAGAAGCATCGCTTCTGCGCATTCAACAGATTGCAAGGATCGTGCTCCGTGGGGATGCGAGGTCGGTGCACTGGTGGTGGTTGGTTCATCATGACTCCGGCGTGCTTGGTGACGCTCGGGTGGTGGTGAGGCATACCTTCAGATCATGCCTACACAGTCCAGAGCGATCATGAACGACTGTGGTCGTGTGTCGAGACCTAAGCACCAGCTCATACCTCGCCGGCCTACACGGGTGATGTTGAAAGGCGCCGGATGTAATCCTTATCCAAACGTGGTCGGTTCCTCCACTGTTGGTCGCCTTGCCAGGTCCTTCACTCGGTGATGCTATGCTTCCTGACTTCCTATTGATCCAAGGCACCCCGTCGTCAATCCGTTCCAAGCAACCGCGTACAGTATTGATCGATACGGTAGCGTCCAGATGTGATCCTCTGCGCGATTCAATGCAGCATTGACTCTGATCCCACTCAAACCTCTCTCACTTGGCAGGTCTCGTTACCGCGTGGGTCACCCATACCACTCTCACCTTCATTTCCGCCCACCTCACTACATGCGCAAGTTCACACTTTTCTGTTCACTCTCACGTGATCGTTACGTCTTTCACGTGCGCTATTGTGGTGGCCAAGAAGTCACTATACATCACACTTCTCTACGGAGGACGGTCCCCACGGCTCAAGACAACCTTCGTTTTTATCTGCAGCTCTACGCCTTCCACATTCCAACACATCCCTTCTACCTATCTGCAGCTTACCAGCCGGTCATCCTTTGGTCTGAAAGACTCACGCGTAACCATGAGCACATCAAACCGTACTCAAGCATCTGCCGCGTTGGAAACCCGGACTCTCGATGACCTCAACGTCACGCGGCTCGGCAAACAGATCACCGCGCTCGTGGTAGAGAGATGCCGCCCTGAGTCTTACTTGACCGATCATCTTTCATCCCAGCTGGGCGCAGACGTTGCCGTGCTGGTGACCAGAGCGGTGCGTGGAGCCTTCTCGAAGATCGTTATACCTGTGAAGTCGAAAGACGTCTTCCAGTTCGCGGAATTGCCCGCCGAGGTACGCAATGCGATCTACGCTCTGGCGCTGAAGGATGACTCTCCCATCGAGATCGAAGACCACCACGTCGGGCGGAGGGGAACGCAGTTTTTCAGACCCTACCTAAGTGCCAAGGTGGACCGTTTCTATGGCAAGCAGAAACGCAAGCACAGTTATGGCTCAAAGCACAGCGTCAACCTCCTTCTGGTCGATCGCAGCATCTACAACGAGGTGATTCCTGTCCTCTATGGGGCGAACCACTTCGTCTTCGCGAATTTAGATGGCTTCGATCGCTTTGCTCAAACGATCGGCAAGGGGTGCGAGCTGCTGAGGTCTTTGTTCTTCGACCGGTATGCAATCACCGGCCACATGGCCAAAAGTCCCTTCTGGCATCTGCAGGCAGCGACGAACCTCGAGCGCCTGGTGCTCGAGATCAAAGGCCGCCAACAGCCATCGAAGTCATGCGAATGGGATTCAGACTTTCTATGGGCGACCCTCAAGCCGTGGATCATGGGTGATTGGCGCAGCGGGCCCGTGGACATTGAAGAATGCAGGCGTCGTCTGCACGTGGTGTCATTCCGACTAGTCCGATTAGAGGGACCGCCCTACCGCTACAGGCTCTCCGCGCCCCTCCCAACAAGACGAGAGTATGCCGCCTTTGAAGCAGAGGTCCGCGCGACGATGCGCCAATATGTCGACCAAACCCACCGCGAGTGGAGAGTTTACGGAGCCGGGGGCGCTGGATCAGCTTAGGAGCCGTGTCAAAACGGCCAGAAACGAGTTCCGACCAAACTCGGCCTGGGCTTGCTAGAGCGAATGAAGGCTCTTCATCAACAAGAGGAAAAGCGATGGGGTTCGGAGGAAGCCCGACGGACAACCACGAGAAGAAAGAGACCTTGCGAACGGAGAAGCAAGGCTGCGATGACTTTTCACAGCAAGATTGTCATACGATCACGAGAAAGAGAAAGACGTTGCGAGTACCAAAGAAAGATGGACTGCCATGACCTCGAAAGCGATTCAACAAACAACCACGAAGAGAAAGAGGGCCTTGCAAGAGGAGCTTGAATAAAAAACAGAGAACGTGCATGTATTATTAGTTACTCCAGTCAACGACTCAGCCAAATGAATACGTAGGTACCCTACATCCCACCCGAGTGTCCACCAAAGCCACATAATATTACCCACCCACGTAAACATCCACTCATATCCATCCCGGCACTCGCCACAAAAGGACCCGAAACGAAGGGTGATGTCGTACAGCAAAAACTCCGCCGCCCAAATGCAGATGGCCCTGGCCTTGAAACTCACTAAATACTAAAGGATCGATCGCGTAGATGAATGTCACCATCACAGAACTGTCCGGCGGACGCTTCTTTACACAAACAAAGAATCGATACCGACACTTCGTTCAGAGTGAAGAAGATGGACTGATATACCGCCGTTTTGAGACTACGTCCTACCAGGAAGAAAACTCGGCCGCGAGAAATGCACAAGGTCTTTAACAACATATATCTACTGCCTGGTGATCTGCATACCACGTGTACACCAAGATCACCGGGTCTTCTAACCCGCTCTGGCGGAAGTAATGAAAGAAATGTACAGAAGAGGAACACCATCCCCTTCATCCTCAACCACGCCAGTCAATCCGATACTCCCACTCCTACACCCCGTTCGGCGACGCGTTGTCCTCCTCACCACCAATCTGATGCACCTTCCCCAGCCTGGCGGCAGGCAACCACTGCTCCTCCGGCGTCAGCAGATACGTGATGATACCGAAGAGCGTGATGGCGCCGAAGATGACGGGCGAGTAATTGAACGTCCCGGCCGTGACGGGGAAACCCAAGGGCGAGAAGAGGATGGCGGCGAGGTAGAGGTTCCAGACCAGCGTGATGAACGTCAGGGGCCGGGACCAGCGGCCAAGGCTCCAGGCGCTATGCTGGAACGAGTGCGGGGTGAAGAAGAAGCGGCCGGCGGCGATGAGGGCGTAAGCGGTGATGGTCGGTACGCCGGCGGCAGAGACGAGCGAGGTGAATGCGACGGGCGATGGAAGGATGGTGCACAGGAGGAGGGCGGCGACGGTGTGCATCACGATGATGGCGTTCTTCGGCTCCTTCTTCGCGGAGACTTGCGAGATCCAGCCCGAGAAGGGCAAGACGCCATCGCGGGCGACGGCCCAGATCAGTCGCGAGCTTGCGACACCGGCCACGGTGGTGTTGAAGATGAGGCCGATGATGCAGACGATGTTCATGAAGACGTGACCGCCACGTCCCATGGTCATGGCGTAGATTTCGACGAAGGGTTGTGGCGCGCCGAGACTGTAGAGGGTGTCCAGGTCCGGCAAGCAGAAGAGGAAGAGGATGACGAGCGGAAAGCCGATCAATGCAGAGGCGACGGCAGAGTAGAAGATGGCGCGAGCGGCGACCACGTTCGCGTTCTTGGTCTCCTCCGAGATATGGCCCGATGCCTCGAAGCCTACCAAAATGCCCGCGGTGACGTAGAAGCTCAGCATCCAATTCCATACCGGTGGAGCGCCGGTTTCGTTGAAGGTCTGTGTGAAGACGTATTTCGCATCTTGGAAGCCATATGATTTGGACACCGCGATTGGCAGCCAGATAATGTTCAGCAAGAAATCCAGCAGGATGATGCCTGTGGCGATCCTGAAGATGGTCTTATACGTCTTGGGGTCGAGATAGTTCATGCTGAGAGCCAAGAAGAGGATGGCTTCAGAAACGATCCATTGTACAGCGCGAAACTTGATGCTGCTTGTGTCGGTCGTGAACGATAGGCCGAAAACCGTAATCTCAGAGAGGAGAAAGTTCGCTGCAGCCTGGCAATTACTGGCAACGAAAGTCGTCCATGCGGTGGTACTCCACCAGGCCACTATAAAGCCGAAGAGTCTGCCGTATCGTCGTCCGCCAGCTTCTGCGGCCCAGAAGTAGATCGAGCCCGCCGCAGGAAGGGCGGAGCAGATTTCCGCAAGGACAGCTGCGGTGATGAAGACGAAGATACAAGTCACGACGTAGCTTGACCTAGATACAGACGGTAAGTGAGTGGATCTCGTTGAGACAGGGGGTCATAACAAATCATACCAATACGCAGCCGGGCCGCCCGCGCCAACACCGATAGTGAAGGTGGTGCGAATGCCACCGACCGAGTAGAGCGCAGCTACCAACAGTCAGTCGACCGTTGTTGATCTGTTGACAATACCACGCACCGAAACTGGCTGCGAAGCTCTCAAAGAACTTCCATTGGCGGTGTAATGACTGGAGCGCGTCAGTGACCTCTTATACCTGGACGAGCATTCTTCCGACATACCTGCTTGTACCCAAGCTTGTTCTTCAGGGCATTGTCAGCGTAAGCGTAATATACAAGGCGGGGGATGGGGAGCATCGATCGATGGTCATAGCAACTCCTTTCGCGCATGTGAATGCCCAAGTTCATGCCGTGTGATCTCAACCCGCGAGGCCTCCGTACTCACTCCTGAACTTTCGCAGCGACGCCGACCGTACGTACGACATCCGCTTGAGAGATAGAACAGGGTGGTGAGCAGGTCGACGATCGCAGATACCGGCGCGCCATGACTTCTTGTATACCGCTGATGCAGTACTCACTGAGTGTTGCTCGCATGCGCGTAAGAGTCTACCGTCTCCGAGACATGGCTCGTGTTGTATGTGTTGACCATCCGAATGTGCTGCTCTAGCTCCCAATGAGCCTTACCAAGTATCGCTCGTCCGCATCGGTGACGCTGCTGTCCGTCTCGGTGAAGTCGGATTGGAGCACGTTGTTGGGCTTGATGCTGTTGCTCCTCTCCGGTGCTGCTTGCGATGCCGAGCCGCGCGCTTTCATCGAGGTCATGGTTGCGAAGACGGTGGGATGTAGGGTGGTGAGTGTCCTACTGGGAGAAAAGGACGGTCGCGAGTCTGCGCGAGAGAAATTGTAGAGAAGCCCCACTTCACGCTCATCGATCATTACATAATCACATCAGCGTGGGTAAGCGCGTGCAGGGGGCGGGGAACCGCTCCACACGTGGAGACGTCGCGGGGCCCGACAACCTCCAACTTTCGATGGGCTCACCTCCTTCATCAACGGTCAACCCCTATTTTCACCTATGTACATACCATCAACACATTGCATGATCACAATAGCTCGACTAGCTTCGCATCACCCGGTAGATGTGGCAGATATCATCGACACCGATCTATCTCCAGGCACCTCGCTCACCGCGTCCACCAGGCGTCTTGTGATGTACTCAAGGCTGGTTCTGACGGTCCGGACGAAGTGCGGATCCCTCACTTTGCTAGGTGCATTGAAACGGGGCTACGTACACGTCGGTTTGCGGCTTCTTTCGAAGGCCGAAGTGTTTTCCTTGGCGCTGTCTCTACGTGTACCCACCCACGTGCCACCGCACACTCTCATTCGAGAAAACAGCACAGCATCGTTGAACTTGGTGGTGCACCACGACTACTTAAGCCGCTTCAAGTCGGTCGGCGGCGGGAATTTGTCGCCCAGCTCTGCTAGGCTTGCGCCGCGGTCGACACCAATAGCGACAAACTGCCTGAAGAGCTGGAGGGAGCGAATGCCGAGAAGACCATGCGAGCAGTGAACGAAGGCATGGCACGGGATTGATGCGGATGAACTCGCACCAAAGCGATCAGGCCTGAAGTGCAGCGCGGAGGCCTAAGACCATCTGAGCGCGAGCATCGCCCTGAAGAGTGGAAGTCTGAAGGAGTATGATGACTTTGGGGGAAGGGGACTTCTCGCGAGAGTGCAAAGCAGTCCTCTGTGCATGACTAGCTGTATGTTTAACATCCATGGATGGAGTCTGCAACGCTCGGAGAAATGGCCGCGACGTCCTGATCCTTACATAATCTGCATTGTTCTCCGGATTCCCATCCCGTCGCCAGCGGGCCGTGACAGGCCTCTATCTTTAGCATGTACCTGCCAATGTCTCGCACACGTGACATGGCTCTTCCAGCACACACCCTTTGAAGAAAACGACAAATTGGCATGGTAGTTGATACCAGCACATGACACGTGATGGAGATGTCGGTTGTGTTTGCTTCATGTTGTATTGTTGTATTGCCGTAGACGTGCACAATGATGAGACACATGACATGGTTCCGTCGTCCATCCAGGGACGGCTGGAGGCACATGAAAGTCGCTTCCCGCAAATCGAGGGTCTCCAGGACCCCCAACCCAACCCTTGACGCTGGATGCCGATGCTTGATACCATGCTCGTGCGCACTCGTGCCCATATGATCTATCCTCAATCGCACCACATCAGGCTGACAATCATGGTCCAGTGGTTCGGAGGCCGATGAACGATGGATCCGAGACTGTGCGGCGAGACGTGAGGTGGCCGTCGCGTGCGGCGCAGAGTCAACAGCTCGACATCATTCACGCTGACACGGTGAGGTCAGTCCTGGTTCACTTCTTCCTACCACATTCACGTGCTGAGGTGAATTGATAGCTAGATCGGGAACCTCCTAGTACAAATCGCACTCCCAATCCCGCTTTGTCCTCACTCAACTCAACTCAACCCAACTCAACCTTGTCCTCACTGGACTCAACTTCGCGCTCGAGGTCGCATCCTCGATGTGAGCACCACAGAATCGAGTCCTCGCCCTACACGGCACTGCTGCGCACCGGCCTCTCTTTGCGATCGCGATCGATCACGATGCCTTCCACCGTCGATGCTGCCCCAGCAGAAGCTCCGACGAAACGAGAAAGCAACCTGAGTAAAGACGAACGAGCCGACCTAGACACGCTCAACGGCACCATCGACCGCATGCGCGCCCTGACCGCACCCGATCCATACATCCTGACCATCCCGCAAGATGTCGAACCACGCTATCATCACTCGTACCAGGCGCAAGCCATGCAGTGGCTTCACGAGACGCCCTTCCGCTACCACGACGGCGAGAAGATGCAGTATCAGACTTTCGTCTATCACGAACACGGTAACGGCATGTATGTCTTGCACAGCAGTCGGCCCGCAGATGAGGCGGCGGAGGGTGAGGCGCGGACGGGCAAGGCGAGCATGGGCGCAAGCACGCCGAAGGACGGTGCGCCGAAAAAGAAAATCAGCTTGAATGCTTACAAGAAAGCAAAGACGGGCGCCAACACGCCAGCTACGGGCGTGGAAGAAAAGCCGGAGGGTGTGCCAGCAGTGAAGCAGCCTGCCGTGAAAGGGCCAGTGGAGCGCATCAAGGCAGAGACGGAGGGGGTGCTCGCTGCAGCCCCAGAGGTGGAACCAGCACGCCCTGATGCGGAGAGGGCGGACCTGAAGCGGAAGAGGGAGGACAGTGTGGACGTGAGGGAGAGGGAGCCCGATAAACAGGATCAACGTGGAGTCCCAGTGGCAAAGAAACCGCGGTCGGCTTCCCCACCGCCAGCAGACAAGCGACCCCAAGTAGCACCCGCACAGCCAGTACAGCGCGTGGAGACGCCGGAGAAAGCAAATACGCCGCCAGCATCATCATCATCACCACACGAAGAACAGACCGGGTTGCCGCCCAAACTTTCGCCCCTGGAGGTCGCATCGCTACCCGCTCGACTTTCTCCGACGATCCCAGCTAATATTGCTGCAACCTTGAAAGCTCGGGAGCGCGTTCGCTCATCATCTGATGACAACTCTACAATCACTTCTGCGCTCAAAAAGGACAAGCTCACACCTGTCAGGAAGGCCGAGGGAGGAATCACGAAGCACAAGTCTCCGATCCCAAGGAACGCCTTTCGCGCCAACTCTAGTTCACCCGCAGTCGGTTCAGATGCGGAACAAAAGGCTGTCGCTAGGCCTGCCGTCACATCTGTGCCGCAGCCCTCCCTTCAGCGCACGAAGACTCCCGAGCTGACGCGGGATGGGATAAGTGTGGTCGCGAACGCACTTAAGAAGAAGAAGAGAGAGCTGTTGGTCAGATTGAGATACCGGAAGCACCAACGGGAAGCCATCAAGCGGATTCTGAACCTACGCCCAAAGCCGCTCAAAGCTGAGGCGTCGCTGCCAAAGAGGATTACAGACGAGGAAGCCAAACCTGCAGAGGCGTCGAGTGAGAAGAAAGTCAAAAGTGTGAGTCGAGATCGGAAAGATGCACGCACCAAAGGCGTGGCGCAGAGAATCGGCCCTGCGCCCACTTCTGCCAACAGCGCACCAGCAAAGAAGCAATCACCGGAAGAGGGTGAACAGCGCGAAACTGTTCCTGAACCGAAAGCCGAGAAACGTCCGCCGCCCTCATCTCAAACGCATAGTGCGGAAGTATCGGGCGTGAAACGGAAGAGAGCGCCGGAAGCAATCGAGACGAGCAAGTCTCGCGGGCCTAGCACGCCCGCACCACCAGACCTGCAATCACCCTCCTTGTTATCCAGCGCGCAGAAGTCACAACAAGTGACACCGGGCACCACAGCGGGGTTAGCAAAAAGCCACTTACTCCCCGCTGCGGTCGCCATGCAACGCGAACGCTCGACCGAAACCGCGTTCCTGGTCGACTCGCCCTCCGCCGTCTCGATCAATACGTCACTGACCAACGGCCTGCAACCTCCGAACACCGCCCACCGATCCGGACCCGCGTCATCCACCAGCCAACCGAACAACAACAACAACAACGCCGCCAGCACCCGCAAACCCAAACACCCCGCCTGGGAAGACCGCCAAAAACGTCTCGAAAGCCTCGGCCGCGAACTCAAGCACGCCGCCTCCGCCCACCTCACCGCCAAAGAACCCAAACTCGCCGCCCTCAAAGCCCTCGAGTCCCTGCTCGCCTACATGCTCGCCTTCACCTGCGCCGACGAAAGCTGCCTCGCCGCCGCCGACCCTCCAAAGCAAACCCCGGACATCCGGCCCTGGCGCTCCCTCTTCGCCTTCATGGGCTTCGTCCGCCACCACACCGACCCGTACCCCCTCCTCTCCGGCCTGGCGAGCGCCCTGGGCGTCGTCTGCAACGCCCGCGTCATCGACATCGGCTCCCTCCACCCCGCCGACGGCCCGAGTCGCGACACTCTGCTCGACACCTTCGCCCTGCTGCACCGCTGTGCCGTCGACGCCGAGACCAAACTCGACGTCGAGGTGTTGAGGACACAGTTCCCTCGGACGTGGAAGACGAAAGCTGAGAACTTATTGCCGCTGGGTGTGAAGTTGAGGGATCCCGCTCAGTCGTTCGCGGGTCCGTTCAAATTGCCGCTGGGAGTGCAGACGTCGCCGCTCGCGGCCGCGAGAGCCGGACACGCGATGTTGAGAGAGTGGGTGGAGCGGGAAGGGGTGGAGTATCGGTTGAAGCTACAGTTGTGAACAGACGAACTACAATGATAACGACCGTGCGTGCGAAAGGAGGGTGGTTTGGGCTCACGACGCGTAGATG
>Ga0058704_10000651_pt1 | contig 17301 bp, 11 predicted proteins | sample AgamicMgSfe_FD_71363 | JGI IMG/M metagenome (GOLD analysis project Ga0058704, IMG submission 71363) | Agave microbial communities from Guanajuato, Mexico - Mg.Sf.e | ecosystem: Host-associated > Plants > Phyllosphere > Phylloplane/Leaf | place: Guanajuato, Mexico | collected 2012-05-30
GGAAGGAGGCACGAGGAGGTGCTGAAGGTAGATAGACAGGGTTCCGCGGTTTAAGACGGAAAGACAGGCAGGCAGGCAGTGAAAGTAATAGTAGTACCTGCTTGTGACTTGTGGTGGCTCGAATGGGACGTCAAGAAGCAAACTGGGACAACTGGCTCAACTGCTGGAACGTTAAATTGGGAAACGACGGTCGGCTCTTGTCGTAAGTTTGTAACAGATCTAGCGGCAGTAGCGCGAGCGGCGCGATACAATATCAGGCAGGAACTCGCTGTAATTGCCGCAGCTAGAAAAGAATGATGCAGAAGATGATGCTTGCAGTGATGGTGGTGGCTGTCGTGGCTCTTGCGGCGTGGCCTGGTAATGACTGTTGGCCAAGTCAAATGCGAAACACGACATGCGGAGCTTCATGCGGCTCCTTCGAACGATAGAGGGCGAGGACGAGGGTTCTGCGCTGCAAGGGCCGGTCTTGTTGCGACTAATGTTGCAGGGTGGAGCGGGTTTTTCCCGGACCTCAAACGCCCAACAGTCTAGCATGAAGTCTAAGTCGCCCGGTCACGGACGGCCCGATCAGTTTCTTTACGTGTAATGGTAATAATAGTACTCGTTATTCGACGATTCAGCTATCGTGAACCGTGGACGTAGCCAATGGCAGATTGTGATGACGGGAAGGGGAATCGCCTTGCGCCACTTCCAAGTCAGGAGCTTGAGACAAGATTCGGGAATTTCGACAGTCTCACCCTGCGACCTCCCACGATAGAACAGAATGAAATGACATGAGATTGAATTGACCCTGGCGCGTCACGAAAATTACGCGTGACAGAAAGAAAGATGGTTATTACCTGCCAAGGAAGGTACGGTACGCATGCCGTAAATTTACTGTACAGTACAGATATACTGTAGGTACCTCTGCATGGCGTTCCTGGCGCCTGCGCCTAACTCTTCCCAGACTGTCGGATCGATCCCGCCGCTCGCGCTGAATCGGGTCCAGGCTCCAGCTTGCTTGCTTACATCTTGCCGGATCTCCTTCCTTGCAGATCCCGATCATAACGCAAGCAATTATTATTTTTCTTGTGTACATGAAGCCGATCACTTACCTTATGCACCGATATACAACACGGGGGCTTGATATCTGAAAAGAGCCAGCTTACTGTACGACACCTGCAGATCTATGTAAATCTAAAATATGGATCCGACAGAGGCATGACTCGCTGACATATCGAAACGACGACATGCGCGCAAATTCCGTGAACTCTAGCCCACGGCGCAATAATACACGGTGTTGACCGTTGGCTTACTGCATCACACGGCATGCTTTCCATTTTCATGGCCCAGCCCACCTGCATGTTGCTTCTTTGCCCACGCGATTTTGGTCCCGACCGTTTGGTGGTTAGCGGCATCAACGGTCGTGACAAAGAGCAGGGAACGAACAAATGTACTGTGGCTCGCCTAATGACGGTTGTCTGCTCGTCTACTCTTGCCAACTGCTTCCGCATCTCCCGTCCAGCCACATTAAGCACGGTGCTTACACAACGACTTATGTTTCACATCTCGAGACAGGTCAGATTCCATCAACGTTAATCAGCTGCACGAGATTGCGAATTACCGCATCGCTGAGTTACATCATTGCTGGACGAGAAATCACTACCGTGCGAGTAAGCCTCGACTTATGCAGCTACCTACGCGCTCGATCATGGACGAACGTATGGCTGCTCTCTGACCGCGTCTTCCCCATCTCTCAACCGCTGGTTGAATCGCGTACCGCTTTCAAAAGCGCTCCGGTCCGACCAGAAGGCTTGCAGTAGTCGGTACCACCGAGATCCATCAACATCTTATACCAGGTCAGTGGGACCAGCCACCTTTCCGACCCTTGATCCAAACGCCAGACATCTGGGTCGAAGTCGATCTGCACCACGGTACGGTACGGTACGGTACTGCTCTGTACAAAAGGGCAACAAGATACGGTACGGTAAGACATGAGCCAAATTCGGTCGATTGCGTCTGTCGGGTCTTCCGGCCCGCAGTTCCCTTCTTCATGCACGAAAGCTACTGTATTGCGAAACAACCCTCACTCGCTCGATATTAACCTATACAACTTCTAGAAAATATATTTGTGATGGTACTGGTACAACGACGGCATCTCTAACCTATAGTATCGTTTGCTCTCTGCGTACCACCAGAGCTGCAGCCCCGCTTCATAACTCGACATATGCTACACCCGTAAAATCACCAGCATCCTTCATCAGCACTTTGGCATTCTTGCCGTCAAGATCTGCCTCGTACAAGCTGCCCTCGAGATCACCAAAGAACATTCGCTTGTTCTTCAGATCCAGTGCGATACCGATCGTTTCATGCAGGTTCTTGACAAGGATCTCATTCTGCAGCGAATTGGTAGCCACAGATTCCGGTGCCGACTTGAGCGATATGCGATTCACCGAGTTGCCTTTTGGTGGCGCTCCCCGATCCGTCCAGTACAGATAGTCATGCTCTTCGTCCAACTCCAGATCGATTGGCTCCGGCAATCCATCGAAGAGTAGTTCTACGTCGCTTCTGTGCTCTGGCGACTGACCATTAGCCATATCGACATTCGCCCGGAACAAGCGCCCGAGCCCGCCTTTTGGTGGTCCTTTTTGCGTCCAGTAGAATTTTCCGTTGGTCTCATCAACGGCAATACCAACACAGTGGTACCTTGGGTCTTCTTTCTCGGCCTGCGTATTGCCGGAAACGTAGAGCACTTCGATGTTGTCTCCATCGAGATTTGAGCGCATCACACGCATTCCCTCGCGATCACACCAGTATAGCTTCTTTGACCGCGGTGCGATGATGCACTGTTTCGGCGTATGGGTGACACCGGTAGAAACAATTGTGATGACATTGCTGCCGTCGATATCGCAGCGATGTATCGAGCCGTCATTCTGCATGCCTTCGCCCATGTTGGTCCACCAGATGTGCTTTCTCTCATGGTCGATAGTAATTCCATCCGGAATGTGCTTCAGTTCAGCGACGATGGCCTTGAAGTCGCTACCGTCCGTATTGGAGCTACAGATTTGACCATGATACTCGCCCGATTTGTCGGCATGCTTGGAGAAACCCGCGTCCAAGAAGAAAAGACGACCTCTGTCTTGTGCCATTTCGAATAGAGTTTGTTGGAATGTGCGATGCGGAAGTATTCAATCTGACGAAAGGACCATGACCTACCACTTGAAGGGAACTAACAGCTTATATGATGAATGCAGCAATTATACTGACGACATCTTCACGCGTCTTCTTCCTCGATCTTCCGCGTGAAAAGGCGATTGGACTGGTTGACTTTGAGTCTGGATGCCTTTCTCAAGGGTCCAGACATCAACACGCAGCAGTCGTGCCTGCCCTGACCGCTGTGACGTCACCCATCACAACCGGGGAAGATTGCTGCACACCTATGCTTCATCTTGATAGACCATTTTGTTCAAGGACAGCTGTTGGACACAAATCTAATCATTCGCGCCCTCGAAAACAAATCCACAACATCGTACCAGCCGGACCTCTTGAAAGCAACCCTGAGAATTTACCAAAGCACCCATCAAAATGGCCTGTACGTATCCCTCCCAGCTAACAGGCACCCACTAACACCCCCAGCAAACCCGCCAGTCGACTACTACGCAACCCTCGACCTCTCCTCAGGCGCATCCCAGCAACAGATCCGCGACGCCTACAAGCGCGCCGCCCTAAAACATCACCCAGACCGCGTCCCCGCCGACTCGCCCGAGCGAGCCACACGCACGCGCAAGTTCCAGCAAATAAACGACGCATACTACACTCTCTCAGACCCGACACGCCGCAGGGACTACGACGCTGCTAGGACCAACTTCGGTTTCGGCGGTAGCGGTCACTACAGCGCGCCCCAAGAGGAGGCTGATGAGGAGGTCCCACGCCCCGAGGCCGGACAGAGCAGTAACCCTTTTGGCGGGTTCCCGTGGAGCGCGTTTGGGTTCGGTGGACAGGCTAAGGACGAGGGCGATAGGGAGAAGTATAGTAGTGAGCAATTTGGTAGTGTGTTTGAGGAGATGCTGAGGTATGTTTTGGATGTGTCGAGTCACGCTCGAGAAGTGGTTTACTGACGTTGTCCAGGGATAATGGTATGGCTGAAGGCGACGATGCGAGACCTAACGGCAAGTTTTGGCAGATCGTTGGTGCGGTCAGTGGTGGTGCTTTGGGCTTCATTGTCGCGAACGCGCCGGGTGCTATAGCTGGTGCTGTGGCGGGTAATAGACTTGGTGCTGTCCGGGATACGCGGGGCAAGAGTGTTTACTCTGTTTTCCAGGAGCTGGATCAGCCGGCCAAGATGCGTTTGCTTTCGGAGCTCGCGCAGAAGGTTTTTGCGCATGCCATTAGCTGAGGGTCGCTGGTGTGATGATATGGATGGGTCGGGCGTTCACGATTAAATACCCTGCGTAGCAATTCTTGGTGTCTATCAAACTTTTTCATTTAATGCGCTTCTATCGCGCCACTGATGGGGTATCTCTGTTCAGTAGTTCGCGTGCTGCGATCAGTTCCGCGTCGTCGTATCCATCCCATCCCGCCTCGTGAGCTGATCCTTTTCTGACAATCTCTGCCAGCTTGCTTGTGGAAATCTCGTCGAGCTTCTGGACTGATACCAGAGATGGCGGTGCGAGGTCGCCGGGCAGGTCTGAAGATGCAGATGGCACTTTTGTGGTCTTGCTCAGTACCTCCTTCAGGCGCATTGTGATCTATTCAATTGTCAGTATCAAGTCCGCGCTGAACAAGAGAGAAAACGTACCAATTTCAGGCCATAGAATCCGCGAAGATAGTTGTCACACAGCTCCACACACCTACAGAATCGCCTCATAGCCTCCGATAACAGCTTCAGCTTATCACCCGCTCCTTCTGCCGCGTTGGCCATCAACACAGTCGTCTCTCCGATCCTGGCATGTACGTTCCACGCATTGGGTGTCACAAGCAACACCTCCTCGAGACAGTAGACCGCTTGCGAAAGCATGCCCTGTACGAGATATAGATCCGCCAATTCAGACCACGCCTCTGCATCTGTAGGCGACACGTCCAACAACTCTGTCAGCGCCTTGACCGCCTCGCCCGTCTTGCCCATTGACTTTAGCAGTGCCACCCTCCTCTTTCTGATCGGCATATTGACAGGTTTCTCATCAATCATCTTCTCGTATTGCTTGAGCACTTTCCCCAACTCGGCGTCGTCTTTGGCTACGGCTTCGTTGTAGAGTCCCTGCAGCGCTTGCACCCTCTCATTGTCGATTCCGAAGCGTGTTGTCAATCCTTCGAGCGCGATGAAGGCTGATTTATCGTCGCCAGTTTTCAGACATGCGATCAGAATGTTCTCATACATTTGCCATTTTTCTTGCGATTCAGCTGTCAGAAGTAGAGATAGTGGGTACGGGAGCGTCGTCTGCGGTTTGAGGATTGTGGGCGCGAGTTGGCTCACGGATAGTGTCTCCTTTGGTCGGAGGTAGGCTGGTGATCGGAATACCTCTGCTGTCATTGTGAAGTCTGTTTGGGGGATGTTGTGCAAGGTTGAGAGATGGACAGTTGGAGGTGAGGTTGGAGATGCAGCCTGGAAGCTCCCGTCGCCGACAGTCGCATGGCACATTGTGGGGTTGACGACATGTCTTGTGTGATTCCCACTCGATGATCATCTTCATTCTTCAATACACGTCCTATCCATTTGAGTTTACCCACGGTTCGAGATCCCGTGAAGAAGAAAAATGCAGACTTCCTGCCGATAATGTATTACGACGACTCTCCGTATGGTCACAGCCTCGTAATCACAGGCAATCGCAAAGAATCGTATTTGGTGGGGTCATAATAGTAACAAGAGTCGGGCACGATGTTTGAAAAGGATCTGTATGCCTTGATTCGAGGGCTTAGGAATCACAAAGGAAATGAGCGAGAGTACATCCAGGATAGCATCAAGGAATGTCGCAAGGAAATCCGAGGGTCCGACATGGACCAAAAGGCTACCGCCTTGCTCAAGTTGATGTACCTGGAGATGTTCGGTCATGACATGTCATGGGCGTCCTTCCACGTTCTCGAAGTCATGTCTTCGCAAAAGTATCTCCAGAAAAGAGTTGGATATCTAGGTGCGGTGCAGAGTTTCAGACCGGATACCGAGGTGCTCATGTTGGGAGAGAACCTGTTGAAGAAGGATTTGACTTCACCACATCCCACAACCATCAATCTACCGCTAGTCACGATCCCGCATGTGGTCAACCCCTCCATGGCAAATTCCCTTCTGGCGGATTTGCTTCCTAGGGTTTCACACTCGCACGCTTCGATCCGGAAGAAGACGATCGTCACGCTGTATCGATTGGCACTGGTATATCCGGAGACTCTACGCCCAACATGGCCAAAAATCAAAGAACGTTTACTGGACGAGAATGAGGACCCTAGCGTGACCGCGGCAGTAGTCAATGTGGTTTGCGAACTTGGCTGGAGACGACCACAGGACTTTCTTTCCTTAGCGCCGAGATTATTCGATCTGCTAGTCCAGGGCGGCAACAACTGGATGGCGATCAAAATCATCAAGCTGTTTGCGATCTTGACACCATTGGAACCTCGACTGGTCAGAAAACTCCTACCTCCGTTGACCACCTTGATTAAAACCACACCGGCCATGAGTTTACTGTACGAATGTATCAACGGCATAATTCAGGGTGGTATATTGGACGGTTCAGAGGGCACCTCGGAAAGGGACGACATAGCGCATCTATGCGTCAGCAAACTCCGAGGTATGCTTGTCATTGAAGGAGATCCGAACCTGAAATATGTGGCCTTGCTCGCCCTCACACGCATCGTCGATTCGCATCCTCAGCTCGTCGGACGGCATGCAGATGTCATACTCGAGTGTATTGATGATCCGGACATCTCGATTCGTACTCGAGCATTGGATCTCATTGTAGGCATGGTGGATTCTGGTAATCTTGTGCCGACCGTTGAGCGCTTGTTGAGACAACTGCGCGAATCAGTCCCTGTACCTACTTCGGATGATCCGGAGAACGACAGAGGATTTCACGAGGGGGTCGTGCCTTCAGCAGACTCTGATGACGAGTCAGCCGTAAAAACACTCAGGAAACACGAACAAAGATCGAATCAACCACCGCCACTTCCGGACGACTATCGAATCAGCGTTCTTGAGAAGATTCTGGAGTTATCCTCACGAGATACATACGCGAATATCAACGACTTTGATTGGTATGTGGGCGTTCTGGTGGAACTTGTTCGACATTGCCCAGCAACTGGCTCAAGCGATGATTCGGAACTCGTCAACTCGACGCCCAAGCTAGGAATTGCAGACTCAATCGGACATGAACTACAGAACGTGGCTGTACGTGTCAGAGCTGTTCGTCCCGAGACAACGGCTGCAGCTCAATCATTGCTTCTGGTCGAAAGGCGGAAGGACATGTTTCCAGCATCTGGTACCTCCGCACATGGTGTACTTGGTTGCGCCGCTTGGATCGCTGGAGAATACGCATCATTATTGCCCGACCCCGATGCAGTTCTGAGCTCGTTGATACACCCATCGACTATTCATCTACCTTCACCCGTCATGTCGCTTTACCTTCAAGCTATACCAAAAGTGTTCGTTCGCATAACATCAGATCAAAGCTCTTCATGGTCCGACAGACGAAAATCGCACGTCCTTCTGTTGGCAGCGCGTGTCATACATTTCTTGGAACCAATAGTGCTTCATCCGAATTTGGAGGTCCAGGAACGAGCCGTCGAGTATCTCGAGCTGATGAGGTTGGCTTCGGACGCTGCTACAGCTCAAAGCACTTCGACAGAGGAAGACGGTCATGCAGATGCCCCGCTTCTGTTGACTCAAGCAATTCCAGCTCTGTTCATTGGCATGGAGCTCAACCCAGTCGCTGCAGTAGCCCTGAAAAAGGTGCCTGTCGAAGAGGGCTTGGATCTTGGTGCACCAATCAACGAAAGTCTACAGATGCTTTTGCAGCAAGCAGATTACGACACGGATGCCTACGGCAGCGAAGAGGATGAAGTGTACAAATACTACAACGAAAGACCTGCGGCTGCTGCGGTCTCGCAGGTGTCAGCCGCTGAATTACTCAATGTCCCGTCTGAAACTTCCTCATATCAGCAACGGTCCGAGCCAATGGATGCAAGTGCATTGGAGCGTCTCAAGGCAGAAAGACGCCAACGATACCAAGACGATCCATTCTATATCGATTCGGAGCGCAATTCGGGAACATCGACGCCTTTGCACAATATCCTGACAAGCAGCAATGGCGAAGAATTGGATATTGATGCCATTCCCGTTATGGCTCTTTCGCTGGAACACAAGGAGGGCGTCAGTGATCGTGAAGCGCCGCGGAAGGTATTCAAAAAGCCCAAGAAGCGAGTAGAAATCGCTACTGACGAAACCATTGGCGGCGACGACACTCCCTTCTCATCTCAATCGGCAATGCCTAGACAAATTATCAATAAGACGAAGAGATCTCTGCTCCAAGTCGATAGTTCGGCTCTTTCCTCCCTTTCTTTGTCGGAAGAAGGCCATCAAGGCAATACACAGCTAGACATCGAGCGCCGACAAGCAGAAGAAAAAGAGATGCAACGAGCCATGAAAGAAGTTGAGCGTGTGCGACTGGAGATGCAGAGAGCACAAGAGCGCGTTCAAGACCCAGGCGAAGGCACAGTCGTCAAGCGCAAGAAGAAAAAGAAGACTGCAACAGATGATCTTGGCGGTGATGAAGGGCGCGTCGCAGAGGACGAAGATCAAGAGACGTCGACTAAGAAGAAGGTCGTCAAGAAGAAGAAAAAGAAGGCTGCTGTTGAGCCAAATGGCGAAGAGGAACAAAGCGTGCAACCTCAGGGAGAGGATACAGCGGTAAAGCCGAAAAAGAAGAAGAAGAAGAGGCAGGTCGTGTTGAATGAGCCCGAAATGTAGATCATGTATAGGAAGGAAACACAGTATTCAAACATTCCAAGCCAATCCTTGCATAATAGTCGGTCTTCGTTCCTGCATCTCGCAATTCATCAGCCTCTAAAAGTAGCGCTCAATACTCCACTTCTGGCCAATTAAACCAGTGAGCACTTGTATTGCATTGACATTGCTGAACAGGAAATGTGTAGAGCAGATCGCAGTCATCACACAAGGGAGTTTGTTATTATTGTAGATAGTCATCACTCATCAGTCAGCTTGGCCCACCGAGTATACCAGTCTAGCCCGAAATGGCTTGGCGCCCGAACTCCAATCCAACATCTTTCGCTTCTCCCAGCTGCTTTGCCTCATGCACGCACATCACAGACAACATCTGCTTCCTTCTGATCTACACTCCCCGCATGGATGGTACAAGCTCTCAATTTGGAGACTCAATCGTTCTATTTTGGTACATTCTCCGCATGTACATCTATATGCTCCAGTCTTGGCGTTTAGACACCGGCAGCGAACATACCTCTAGCTGTCTGAGCTCAGTCTTCAATCGCCGTCATTATGTTGGCCAAGTGGACGCTTTTAGCATTACCTGACCGAGATCCAGTGATTGTTGAGTCATGAATTCGACAATCGAGGATTCGGGGACCCAGATGCTGATTCGTTCTATAGCGATCTCTCCACTTTCCCGCGTGTCACTGAACCAAGACTAGACCTTGAATGAGCCCTTTGAAAATATCAAACGCTGTCTACCGCCGAGTGCCAATATCCCTGCTTCATCAAGCCAACAAGCTTCCATCCAAGAGTTGACACGAGCTTACATGATCTTGTCCTTCACCAACAACACTATTGCAACAAGCTCCTTGGCACGCTGACATGGTGACATATGGAATTGGATATGACACTTTTTCAAGGTCTATACTGTCGATTGGTAGACGAACATTTCTCTATATTATGTCCCATTCCCTTCCCTCAATGTCAATTCTCATCCACACACCTCCATCCACTCCTCTCAAGTCAAAGCTGGTCTTTGATCTTTCCTTCATTTCCTTTTTTCTCTGCTTTTCATCGTTTTTCTTGCTTTCAACTTCAAAGCTGGTCTTTGACATTCAATCATTAATACCACATCATTATCATCATGCGTTTCCAAGACTCCATTGTCCTGGCCTCAGGCCTTGCTTCTTTCGCAGCTGCGAGACCTGCAACTACTCCAGTCTTTGCCGACAAGCTTGCCGCAACTGCGACTCTCGGTCTGCACCGTCCAATCCTTCCTGCCGAGAAACGCCAGGTCGGCGCCTCTGTCGACGGCCCCTTCCTTGACGGAACCATTCCCCGCCCAAGAATCGGCACTACTGTCCATGTCACAGCTCGCGATGTTACCGACGATCTTGACGATCTTGAGTTTGGTCCCGCAGGCGGTCTCCAATTGGCAAGCATAGTAAACTCGGCAGCCAGCACTGTTCCCCAAGCCACTGCCGCCGCCGACATCAGCGCTCGCTCCGACGTCGATTCTGCTGCCCACAACATTGCCGGCGCCGCAAAGGGATGGTTCAACAAGAATGCCGGCAAGGGTCTCAACGCCGCTTCCAACGCCATGAACCATGCCGCCTCCGCCATTCCTGACAAGCGCGAAATCTCAGACGACATCAAGCTCGGCACCACCCTGCCTTCTGAGGTCATGTACGCTGATGTCAACGCCAAGCGCTCCGACATTGGTGATGCCGCTGACAACATCGCTCATGCCGCGACCGGCTGGTTCGACAAGAACGCTGGCAAGGGTCTCGATGCCGCCTCTGACGCTATCAACGATGCTGCAGGCGCCATCAACAAGAGATCTCCATCTCGTGGAAAGGACGCATTCAATGTTGCTAAGGGCGTCTTCAACGCTGGTTCAGACATCTACTCGATTGCAACTACCGCCGAGAACAACAACAATAAGAGGTCTCCTGGAAATAGCCATGATGATCTTTCCGATAATGATCTTCTCGATATACCATCGCTCGTCCCATCCAGTCTTTACGGTGACCTAGTGGTTGCCACCAACGACAAGAGATCTCCAGGACGTGGCAAGGACATTGCCAACGTCGCCGAGGGTGTTCTTGGTGCCGCTTCCGACGTCTACTCTGTTGCCTCTACCGCTGCCAACAACAACAAGAGGTCTCCTGGAGAGGGCAAGGAAATTGCAGATGCCGTTGAGGGCGGTATTGGCGCGATCTCGGATCTGTACACAATCTACTCTACTCATGAAAACAACAAGAACAGCAAGAGATCTCCAGGACGTGGTCACAAGGCCGGACAAGCCGCCGGCGCCGCTGGTGACGCTCTAGGGGCTGCTGCTGATGTCTATTCCATCGCTTCTACTGCCGCCGCCAACAACCAGAAGAGGTCTCCAGGACGTGGTCACAAGGCCGGACAAGCCGCCGGCGCCGCTGGTGACGCTCTAGGGGCTGCTGCTGATGTCTACTCCATTGCCTCCACTGCCGCCGCCAACAACCAGAAGAGGTCTCCAGGACGTGGTCACAAGGCCGGTCAAGCTGCCAGCGCTGCCGGAGATGCACTCGGTGTTGCCTCTGATGTTTACTCTATCGCGTCTACTGCATCCAACAACAAGCGATCTCCAAAGGGACGTCTCCACAAAGCCGGACAAGCCCTTGATGCCGCTTCTGACGCTGCTGACGTTGCCTCTGGCGCCTACACGGTTTACTCTGCGACTTCTAACAGCAAGCGATCTCCAAGGGGAAGCCTCCACAAAGCTGGACAAGCTCTCGACGCCGCTTCTGACGCTGCCGGTATTGCCTCTGACGCCTACACTGTGTACAACGCCGCCTCGAACAGCAAGCGATCTCCCAAAGGACGTCTTCACAAAGCTGGACAAGCTCTTGACGCCGCTTCTGACGCTGCCGGTGTCCTCTCTGGCGCCTACACTGCGTACAATGCCGTCTCTAACAGCAAGCGTTCCCCAGGACGCCTTCACAAAGCCGGATCAGCTCTTGACGCTGTCTCCGATGTCACTGGTATTGCCTCTGACGCCTACTCTATCGCCTCTACTGCTTCTAACAACAAGCGCTCCCCAGGACGTCTCCACAAAGCCGGAGAAGTAGCCGGTGTCGTTTCTGACGGTCTTGGTGTTACCTCCGATGTCTACTCTATCGCTTCTACTGCTTCCAACAACAAGCGTTCCCCAGGCCGCCTCCACAAGGCAGGTCAAGCTCTTGACGCAGTATCTGATGCTACCGGTATCGCCTCTGACGCCTATTCTATTGCTTCTACTGCTTCCAACAACAAGCGTTCCCCAGGCCGCCTCCACAAGGCCGGTCAAGCTGCTGGCGCCGCTGCTGACGCTCTTGGTATTGCCTCTGATGCCTATTCCATTGCTTCTACTGCTTCCAACAACAACAACAAGCGTTCTCCAGGCCACCACGACGTTCCCGAAGACTTTCCTGATGTTGCCTCCGGTGTCTACCCCATCGCTGTCAATGGCTACAACTACAAGCGCGACGACGGCAAGCGCCTCAAGGGCCTTCTGAACACCGCCGAGACCATCGCCACTTTTGCCAAGAGAGAGCCGGGCAGCAAGATGTGCTCCAGCACTCTATCTTCACCTAAAATGGCCGAAGTTAACGATTGGCGCGATTGCAGCGACAACAGCGATCTCTACAGCCCCTACGGCCCAACCGGCCAACCAAGCAAGCGCGAAGTTGACGCTGACGTCGACGGTGAGTTCAAGACTGTCGAGACCATTCCTATCTTGCCTGTCAGATTCAGGGCTTAGATGTCTTGTATCGATTTTGATAGACTGGAAGGTGGCGTTGATGTGTTAGGTGTCTGACCGGAGAAGAGAGACGCGAGTGTATGATATGTGATGAATGGATGATGAGTTTTTAGCAAGGATGAGTTTTAAAACGAAAACTATACACATACAATATACAGCATACACAGATAGCGAATCTACAAGAACGCAATTGTTTCAAAACCCATATCTTCGTTCCTCTCTTTTGCTTTGCTTGTTCTTGGTTCAGTATACTACATCGCCGAACGCTGGAACAGTCCAACACTTCTACACTTGGAAGACTTTGACACTTACATACTTTGTCACCTGAACGCTTGGTTACACGAACACTTATATACTTGAACATTCTATACAGTTGAACAATGATTACAGAATCTACACCTTCATCCTGACACACCCGCGCTCGACCTCCCCAACAACACCCTGTCCAGCCATAGTCCACTTCTCGGAAACGAGCAACGAATCGACTCTCTGTCTCAACATACCGCTGCGCGCATAGTACTCCATAATACCCCTACACTCCTCTTTACTCAGCCCCTTGACGTCAACGACAGCCACGTCGTTCAACACAGCAGCGACTCGGTCATCGGTTGCGAGAAACGGACTCACGCTTCTCATGGCGCTGCGCCATTCCTTCAATTGTGGATGGATGGCCCCTTCGCGAGCTTCGTGTACGGCTTTGAGGCCGGGGTTACGGTTCAGGAAGGCAGATAAATGCGCTTCTTCCTCGGCGCGCTTGGCGTCGCGTACGGGGCGCTGGAGAGCGTGGTCGAGTGTTGGTACAGCGGGGCGGTTGGATTGCGAGTCGACGGCTAGTACGAGGCCACCGTTGCGTAGTTTCTGCGTGCCGGAGAGGAAGGAGTTGAAGTGGTTTAGTAGAGCTAGGTCGTGCGCGTGGATGGGTCGTACGTCGGCGTCGAGGTACTTCGTTGAGCGCATTGCGAAGGCCACGCCGTCGAGGGTGTAGGCGATTGGTGGGCGGCCTGGGGCTGTCAGCTCCCGGAATAAAGCGGCGTAAATTGGCCAGGCGAGGTCTGGGTCTGAAGCGCCGAGCTCGGCGAAACGGGCGAGGGAGATGTTGCTTTGGATCGGGATGGGGAGGTCGTGGGTGAGAGTTATTTGCATTTTGGACAGGGTGTTGAAGTTCGCTTTGACAATTTTTGTGAGCAGAGCGGCTGTGTAGGTGGGCTGCGAGTACATCATCTTGCCGTTGGCGCCCTGGACAGGCATGTATGATGTGTGACCGAGAACCAAGTCTTGTGCTTCTGGAATGTGGACGACGATCCAGCCTTTGAGCGATGCCATCGCCATAGCTTGGAGGTTCAGAACGCTCTTTCCGGTGCCTTTTTCACCGGTCAAAATCTGGCGGACTGTAGACTTGTCTTTCCCTATCGATTGTATCTGCTGCGCGAGCTTTTGTGTGTGCGAGGTGATGAGTGTTGCTGGTCGGCGGAACATACTCCATCCCTGTGTCGCCTTGAAAGCATCCAACGCTCTGAAAGCGTCCACCACGTCGTTTGGAAGACCCAGAACTTTTCCTTGTGTGCTCTTGTCATGCATGTTGGCTGTGCTCAGATCTTGCATATCATGAACCTCAAGGGCATTGGTGTTCGTCAAGATTACCCTCTTCCTCAAAGCTTTACGTTCTCCCTCTACTGGCGGTCTACCCTTGGTAGGCGTAGCACCTCCTCTCATGACTCTTCCCTTACTGAACGAAGCGCCTGTTCCTTTTTTGATAGCAAGTGCCTTTTTCTTTGGTGCGGCTGCTGCCATTGTCGCGGATGTCGAAAAGGCGGCACGTGGGCCATGTTGGACCACTTGACTGGTAATTGATTGAGTCGACACATTTGTCGGTCGCGCCAGGCAGCGCAAGCAGATGTTTGAGTTGGCCATGGCTTGCTCGTGCGACGATGTCGTTGACTGGAATAATTGGAGCGTGATTGATGGTGATGTCTGAAAGTTGACTTTGCAGAGGAAGGTTTGCCGAGCGGATGGTGTTGGGTATTCTTGGCAGAGCACGAACGCTTTCACGACTTCGACAATCATCTCAAACGCAACATGGTTATCAGCCTCTCATAAATGGAGAGCATATCCACGGAGCATATCACTATGTTGGAGAGGTGGCGATTTGAATGTTGACGCTGGTCTGAGGGCCTCATATAAGCTCATTCAAGTCCAAAATTGCACGATATCTGGCCTTTGATCGTGTACGCTGATCGCGTTTTGTGATGGCACGCCATGAGATACGCACCAATTGCAGGTAATGGACGAAGTCTTCCGCAGAAAGGCAAGAAGTTTCCTTTCCTGCCGCAGGTAGGCATTTCTTGAGGTTTTGTCGTTACCAATCACTCGTTGTTCGCTGTTTCCCTTGCATATCTCAATAGTGATGATCCATATCACTTCAGCTTGTATTGGAATAGCACACTTCAGTACAACCACTTCAGTGTTGCTACAAAGCATAATTAACCATATCATTACCCATATCATATCGATATGTCTCGATCAGACCGCAACACAGATCGCATCGGGATACCTCACTCGGTTCATGATACGGATTCCTACAGCATGGAGATGCCTCACTCGGTTCATGATACGGATTCCTACAGCAGGTCTCGCATGCCTTGCGGGTGTTACAGGTCTTGCACGTGTGACACGGCTTCGAGCGAGGTCACATTCACGATGCCCACCACAAATGACCATCGTCTACGATGCGATGTTCCGGAATACGAGCGGAAGCACATGATGCGATACCGCTGGCGCAAATCCATCCTTCTGCCGACATGGCTCTTACGAAACCTGTTTGCAGCCTTTGTACTGAGATTTGCCATTGCTGAAATCAGGCGTGCCGGTGGTATTCATCGAGTTGGAAGGAGATTGGTCGGGCCGTGAGTCCATATCCACCATATATTGGCCAGGCTATCTGACCAGAGACCAATTCAGACGCGAGCTCGTCATCCCTACAGCCCTCTGCTGTATATCGATGCTCCTCGACCTCATCGAGTTCGTATTATTCATCCTCAGAAACCACCTGCACCCCTATCTGCTCCTGGTATTCAACATCCTCAAACTCACCATCTGGAGCTACTCCTTCATTGGCCAAAGCATACGCGGGCCAACACAAACTTTAGCCCAGCTTCTTCCCTACATCCCGGTTACGATAATATTGTAAGCTGTAGCGTGGCCCGCGGTAGCATAGCATAACTAACAATCTCAGTTTCACGACTCTGCTTTCGTTCATCTACGCCTCGATCGCCGCATATCAGACCTACCGCGATCGCATAACGTACACTTATCCCTTCCCAGGAGCGATACATCCTCGCGTGGGTATGAATCATCCTCGCGTGGGCAAGAAAGAAGTCGACTGGGATGTCCTAAGAGTGGAATTGCAAGCCCAAGCCTTGGAAATGCAAGCACTCAGGGAAGCTTCTCTCCACGCTTCAACTCAGACTCCGTATATTGTTGCTAGCGATGAGGCTACCCGTGCTACCAGTCATACTCCAAGTCTCCAGGGCACCGTTGCCGACGAAATGGTCTGAGAAGTCGTCGGCATATGCAAGTGTCAATTAGAACGACAGTCCAGCGGTGTGCATAAAGCGTATTTGCCGACAAGGTTCAATGACAGGCCGGTATCTGCCAAACTCAGGAGCGCACTCCGATCAGCGAATGAGGTGCACGGACGTTGGGGACACAAGAGCCGAAGGGTCCAGATTGAACATCGCAATGAAGACGATTCCCGACACAGTAATGATATGCATCAGTCACGCTCGTATAACTACCATTCGATCCGAAGAGCTGGTTTCAGGTTGTCGAGATCTCAACTCGGTTGTAGACAACAGAGATGTAGATCAGCGTTGACCCTTTTCTTGGCGTCACAGGTACGTATCGAGTCATGTGATCATTCATTTCGCGACTGCGCCCGATTCCCATACTATGATCCATTCCGGCGGCAGGGTCATCACATTCCAGCGAACGAGTAGCTTACCTGAGCCGTCCAACTAAGCGCCTCTGCACAGCCGTGAACGACTTGTGATTGTGCTACTCAGTGAAACGAAAGAATTACAGTTCGGCGCTTGTCGCTTCGTTCTGCCAAGGCACGATCAACGAGTGGTATCAGTCACAAAAGTGTCTATCATGAGAGTGATGAAAAGTCAAACGTGTCGCAGAACCGATCTTTGTACGACAGACTTCACTGGTATCGTTCTTCGCTTTCGAGAACTTTGAAGCGAAGTAACGCTGAGTTGGCGCTCACTCTGGTCGTGGATGTGATGAGTGCCTAACTCGAGGCAATGTTCTCAAGTACACGGCGTAAAGAGCGAGACTTGTAACGAGTTTGTGCGACAATGGTAGATGTATGTCTGCCGCTGCTGTTGCGACGAGAGTGAATAGGTAGTATCATCTATCATCCTCTATTCCATTGACTCCCAGCAAGTGATCTTCTCCTCAGAGTCGTATTTCATAGTTGATACAAGCAGTGTCATTGACGAACACGAACACAGGTGAGGTTTACACGCATTCATCATCGCAGTCATGTCCGAGAAATGTTCCACAGCAATGATCGAGAAGGACCCCTCTGGCTCAACCGAAGAGCAGGACGTCG
>Ga0058704_10000652_pt1 | contig 17284 bp, 13 predicted proteins | sample AgamicMgSfe_FD_71363 | JGI IMG/M metagenome (GOLD analysis project Ga0058704, IMG submission 71363) | Agave microbial communities from Guanajuato, Mexico - Mg.Sf.e | ecosystem: Host-associated > Plants > Phyllosphere > Phylloplane/Leaf | place: Guanajuato, Mexico | collected 2012-05-30
GGCGGCGTCGCTTTGGAGGGCCCGGACTTCAGGAAGATGAGCCACGCGGAGCAGAGAGCGGTCATTCCCAAGCTGCAGGTGCTGGCCCGATCCTCACCCGACGACAAGCGTACGCTTGTCAAGCGGCTGAAGGAGATGGGAGAGACTGTCGCCGTCACTGGCGATGGCACCAACGACGCACCTGCTCTCAAAGCTGCCGACGTCGGTTTCTCGATGAACATTGCCGGCACTGAGGTGGCCAAAGAAGCCTCCGATATCATCCTGATGGACGACAACTTCGCCTCGATCGTCCTTGCGCTCATGTGGGGTCGCGCGGTCAACGACGCCGTCCGAAAGTTTCTGCAATTCCAGATCACGGTCAACATCACGGCTGTCTTGCTTGCATTCATCTCCGCCGTGGCGAACGACGAGGAACAGTCCGTCTTGACCGCAGTACAGCTATTGTGGGTCAACCTGATCATGGACACCATGGCGGCTCTCGCATTGGCCACCGATCCGCCGACCCGCAACATCTTGGATCGCAAGCCGAGCCCGAAATCCGCTCCTCTCATATCGGTCACCATGTGGAAGATGATCATCGGACAAGCGATCTACCAGCTGGTCGTCACGTTGATCCTGTACTTTGCCGGAGCCAAGATTTTCTGGGAGGGGCCGCTCTCGGAAGAGGAGCACAGGCAGCTCCAGACGCTGGTGTTCAACACCTTCGTCTGGATGCAGATCTTCAACTCGCTCAACAACCGTCGCCTCGACAACCGATTCAACGTCTTCGAAGGCATCTTCAACAACTGGTTCTTCATCGGCATTTTCTTCGTCATGCTCGGCGGACAGACCCTCATCATCTTCGTGGGTGGTTGGCCTGCCTTCCAAGCCGTGCGGCAGAGTGGCTGGCAGTGGGGTGTGGCGCTCGTGCTAGGCGCCCTCTCCATACCAGTGGGCATTGCCGTGCGCTTGCTTCCAGACGAACTGGCCGCCCAGCTCGTGCCTCAATGGTTGAAAAAGATTCTCAGCCGAAAGAAGGACAAAGTCGTCGTCACCGATGAGGAGAACCCATTCGAGTTCAACCAGGCGCTTTACGACATCAAACAAGAACTCGGCTGGATCCGGAAATACAAAGGTGGTCGCCTGAATGCGCTTCGATTCGCAGTTCAGAACCCGAAAGAAGCCCTCCTGCACAGCCGAAGCCCCAGCCGCAACCGCTCGAGCTCCAGTCTACCCCGAACGCCGAACAACGAACCGACCGACGCGAGAGACACCCGCCAATCCCCATCTCCCGCGCCACCCACGCCCGAATCGCGACGCAAACGCGGCCGGTCCCGATCGAACTCCGCCTTCGCCGCCGGCGCCGCCATGGCGGGTATCGTCGCCGGCTCCATCGCCGGCGGCTGGTCGCCCATTGAGCGCCGCGAAGGCGACAATGAAAGCCTTCCCTTCGCACGGGAACGCTCCAAGAGCGACTTGTCGAGGGAATACCGTCTGGAGGTACACCCCAACACCAAGCCCCACGATCCGGTCATCGCCACGGAGGATCCAGTCGAGATGGCCGACCGGATGCCGCCGAGTCAGTCGAGCAAGACGACGCCGCAGTTCGGGTACGGACCGTATGGGGGCGAGCCGAGCACGAAGCCGAGTGCGCCGAGGGAGGAAGGCTCGCCTTGATTTTACATTTGGCCCCCTCTTGTTTTGTAGAGATCACGGGACTTTGCGGTTGTCTACCGCCACCACCACCACGACAAGCCCTCGAATGCATATTATTGTAATTATTTTTTAGCGTTGGGTACCGGGTATGGCAAAGCCTAAAAATTGGACGGGGGATGTGTTTTGCGACCCGTCGTGGCGTGTTGCTCTGAAGAGTTCTGGGATGGGGTGTGGAGGTTCTGGCGTTTGAACCAATTCACGGCGTTTCTACCACAACATCGTTCCTTCTCCAATTTCCTTCCTCAGTCGTGCTCGCGAAGTGCTCGCGGCCGTGATTTGGCTGGTTGGAAGTCACGGCCTCTCTCTCTCTTTCTCTCATCGGAGTATATGTTATCTTTTCGGTAGTAAACGGTATTGTTATAAACATTCTCAATATATGTCATCTTACTTGGGGACGTTGCGTGTGTGATTCACACTATTAATAAGGCTCATGCATCTATTAGCCGATAACTCGCAATACTCTGTTCCGCGATGTCGGCCTGCTCGATACAGTAATGAGGGACGAAGGAACCCACCTGGGAACGTGAGAGATCCTTTTCTCTCTTTACCGCTGTCTTTTCGATGCTTGCCAACCGTCGATAGTGGATCGCTGCGATTATCGTCATCAACGACAGGAGGCAACGTCGCGGACATGGTCGGGAACTTTTGGAGGACCACGGAGCTTACCGACCAGTGATGTGTCACGTCGGTTCGTAGTGAGGTTCAGGCGTGCGAGCACAGATACTTTCGTCGATTTCGGCAAGCCAAACTCGTGCCCTGCTACAAGAGCACGGTCTTCAAATGACCATTGAGAGCCGTCATAAGAAGCTGACGACTGGAGAGTTACAATGCATCGCACGGCGTGTCGTAAACAGCAAATTCCCAAAACGACAAGCAGACGCCACGCTCAAGCAAGCTTTCATCCCGTCCTTATCACATCAGCTTATAACCCCGTCGATCGAAGCGCCACACTCTCCTCATCAAAGCCCTGAACGCGTACGGCCACCCTACAGCCCATCCGTCAACAACCCTAACAAAATGAAAAAGCGTGGACGGGATAATGTTTTGCTCAACCCTTGCGCTGGCTCAAGACCTTCTCCTCGTCCAGCTCCCACTTCTCATCCCACTGTATCTCCTGGCACATGGCGGCGTTCAGCAACCAATCCGACTTCACGACCCTCGTCCGAAGGCCCTGCTTCTCCACAAGAACGCGAAAGGGCTTCCAGAGCTTGACTTCGGGCTCGGCTATGCCGGAGACGAGATAGACGTAGTCGAATGGCCCGTCGGCATCTTCTTGTTCGCCACTATTATCGGCATCGTCACGCAAGCGGCGCTTGGGGATCGTCAAGCCCGTCCGGCCCTGGTATGGGTATGCCCACCCGCCATTGACCGAGACGATGTCTTTATAGGTACCGAAGCCGCCCGTGATGTCTTTGGTAACGTAAATGTGCCAGCCGTCTAGGAGCTCGCGCTTGTTGGCTTTGGCACGTTCCAGGGCGTCTGCAAGCTTGAAGCCGAATTGCTTTTCGCCGTCAGGGTCTCGCAGCTGGCTGGGGTTGTCGAGAAGCTTGTGCTGCTTAAGTGCCGTGTCCAGATATTTCGTGTCAACTACAAGCGGTGCAGAAGCCAGCGCGGCGACGAATTTGCGAGTACGTCTGATGTTGGGCGCGACCAGGATGTCCACCTCGTTCACATCCTGTGTCACGAGTACCCCGAGCAGGCGAAGTTTCGATCTGTCCGCGTCTTCCTGCTTGGGTTTGCCAAGCCAACGCTCATCGCCAGTCACCATCATCTTGTATCTCACTGGCGGCAGCTCGGCGGGGGCGGCGGCGTGTTTAGCCTTCTTGGTCGCTTTCGACGGCTTCTCCTGCGTCTCGCCATCGCTCAGATCGCTGCCCTGAGCTGTGACGTCGTAAGTGGCTTCGTCGCTGGTGCGCTTTTTCTTATTCTTTGGCGCAGGTGCTGGCGACGCAACCTCCTCAGTATGATCCGAGCGTCTCCCGCCATGAGTCACGCCGCCTTTACGTTTCATCTCTCGCTGGAAAAGAGCAATGTCGCTTGCTTGCCCATGCATGGCATCTAAAGCTCTCGCCTTGGACGCACGACCACTGCTACGAGCGAGCGGCGACTCGTTCTCCTTTTCGTACTCTCCGAGTCTTGGAGTGGCAGCGGCTTTGGCTGGTCGACAAACAGCCTTCTTGGTGGTTTGAGGCTCTGCTTCAGGCTCACCGTCAGTCTCGGCATCCTCGCCATCCGGCGGTGGGACCCCTGTCTGTATGTTTCCGCGAGGTGTGAGCGAGCTGCGTGGTCCGCCGACACTTGATACGGGTACAGTCTTGCGTGGCGAAGGCTTGCTCTTAGTCTGCGCGCCGGGAGATTGAGGCCGTTTTCGCGGTGACTCGCGCGTCTTCAGGTAGAAGGTCTGCTCCACTCTCTTCATGTCAAACATTGTCTGCCCCACGACCTCGCTAAGGTTGGTACGTGGTGGGAAGAGGGTGTACCGGGGTACGGTGAGGCTCTGAACACAGCATTTGGCGTAGCCTTCTTCAAGCCACAGATGGTTGATGATGTTGATACCCCATTCTTGTGCGGCGTCGCACTTTTCGCTCTTGTTATGAGCGGTGATGAGATGAGTGTTGTCCTGCTTCATCGTCTTCGTGAACTCGGCGCCGCAGTACGTGATGAGATTCTCTAGGTAGATGCGAGCGTCGCCTGTGTAATTGGAGATGCTGATCTTCATATTCTCAAACCCAGGGAGCCCGTTGCGCGGTACAGGATAGTGGAGGAGTTTGTTGCGCGGATTGGTGTACTTGTTCTTGTTGATGACGTGGTAGAGCCAAGATAGATTGGCGACCTCCTTATCTGACTTTGAAGCCTTGACATAGTCTGTGCCGTCTCGGTAGTGACCAATGTAGATGTCAGCTTGTTCGATGTCGTCGGTAAGGGTCCCGCCACCATGATTGATCAGCGTTTCAATTGTCTGCACCAGGTGGTCATTAATATCAAGGTCATCTGAGAGTTTCACCTTCCTGCCCATAAAGGCATTGAGGTTTTTGCGGCTTTCTGATGGCGAGGATGGCGGGGTGTATTCGAGCGAGGCGATTGACGTGGTCGGTTTGGCGGAGGTCGCACCCTGAAGATGCGGCGTGTCAACCTGACGGGGAGCTGTACTGATCCTTTGCAGCAGTTCCGGGTTTGGGAAGCTATATGGTTGTTCGTCGATCAACTTGCCAAGCTTGAAGCAGTCGTCAAACCAGTGAGGGAGGACGATCTTGCACCGGACGTTCTTTTGCTGAGCGAGCTTGCACTTGTCATGGTCGTAGTCGGTCGTGACAATGTGCGTAACCAACTTCGTGAGCGGTCCACTATACATTCCGCCGAGCGCGATGACACCAGCAACAATCGCGTCTTTGTCCCCCTCAGGTAGCTCTGCGCTCGTGATCACAACATCTCGAAAGTATTGGCTAGGGTCGGGCGTGTGCTGTCGCGTGTGGACTTGCTTCTCCTTCTTCACACTCTGGAATATCCATGACGGTCTCACGACGCTTACGCCGTGTTCAATGGCGCTACCGTACTGTGGAAAGTCGATGTGTGTGGTGATGATGTGGGTCAGCTTGAGGAGGTCGTCGATCTGCTGGTCGCTGTCACGCAGCGGTATGTACGTGCCGCCGCTCGTCGTCAACGTTTGAAGTAGCTAGGCAAATTTAGCAAGGCATAACGCGTCGAGTGGTAGCGTACGCACTCGCTCTTCCTCCTTGAGATTCAGATCATCGCTCGGCATGAAGGTGAATACCACGTCGCCGAACAGCTGGATTTCGCCCTCTTCCTCCATCACTGCAACACTGAGTCGAGAACGAAGGTGTTGCGCGAGCGTGTACGGGAGAGTACATGTACGGACGTGAGCCACTTTACGCGAAGGCGGCGGCAATAGCGGAACCATTCCGCATGACACGCTCAGAAGGCCTAAGCACGTGAAGCTGCCGGGTCCTCTACAATCACAACAGAACGACCTCGTCTCGTGCATATAATACGCATTGCATGCGAGGAATTCTTCGATCAAGTTACTGCAGGACAAGCTACTAGATCGCCTCGGAGACACGCTGAGCATGAAAAGAAGGCCATACAAGGCGCGCATATGAGAAGTGTTCAGTGTCGGGGGAAACGGTCGAGCGCTTAAAGTCTGCGTTAGGCTATCAATTCAAGAGTGCGAAGTATGTATGCCGTCGATTGGAATATCGTGGAGTAGATCGGCTCCCGTGCACTGTCCATCGCGCAGGTGTGCACCAAAGCAGTGATATAAGATACAGAGTCGAAAAATCGGGTGGCGACTCGCGACGTATCTTGTGATAAGTCTCAAGCTCAGTCTGCCATGGTTGCTTTTTGTGGAACCAGCACATGATACTAGCATCTTTCTGCCGTAGCGTGGATGAGACCCACCCTCTGCGCCATGGCTAAAAGCCATAGGGAGCATGGCCAAGACCTTGCCACTGCATCCGAGTTCAAAGAACAGCGCTTCGATATGGGTGGAGATCCCCACCCAACTGCGACTGTTTTGGGAAGGCCTCCAGTGCTCGGTCCACTGCAGTCGCAAGTCAAGGCTTCGACTCCAGCGATGCAGGGGGAGCGCTGCATCAAGCAGTCAGGTCGAGCAGGTCCAATAGCCCCTGTTGCGTCGCAATGAGCGCGACGAAAGACATCAGCTTGTAGGTTGCGTAGTGGCAAGACCTTCTACTCCGACTTCCCCCGTCATACAGGTCGGCATCCGTGATTGCTGGTGAGGTCTGCTCGTGTTGTCTCGTCGCCGAGCTTCGCTCGTGCAACGGAAAGCGAGGCGAACACAGAGGCGAAGTATTCCATAGGTTCTCGGTAACCGTGGCACATAGCCTTGGTCTAATTGCCTGTGCGCACGTATTCCCGGATCCATCGTCGTTGCCTTTTGAGAGACGTTCTCCCTCGCGACGATAAGATGACCAGAAATGCGTCACTATCACGCTTCCACCTTGAGCTTCTGCAGACTGTCAACAGCATCTTCGCCTTCTTCATCCTCGTCCGTGACCTTCCCAGCCAAGCCCTGCTCCCAGAGCTGCTTGCCCGTCAACTTCTTCTCCTCCGCCTTCACCCTCTTTTTCTTGTCCTCAGCCTCCTGCTCAACCTGCCGTCTCGCAGCCTCTTCCGCCATCTCGTCCCGGAACTTCTCCCGCCAAGCCAAGAACGTCTCCCGAGTCACTTTCTCGCCCTCGAACTTCCTGTTCTCTTCCGCTTCTGCCTTCCGGCTCTCAATGTCCTTCACGGCCTGCACGGCTTGCTGACGCTCGCTTATAAGAAGCTCGGCGGAATCCTTGAGCGTACTGACGAGCGTGAACACCATAGCCATGCCCATGCTCTCCTCGATAGTCGGTTGTAGAGTTTCTAGTAATCGCGCCTTGTCCTCTTGGATGTCGAGATGCTCGTGCTTCGGGGCATTGGGCGGCTGCGTGATATCCAGGCGCGGGGCCTCTTCCGGATATGCTTCTGGGTAGCGCACATTGAGTATGATGACGGGCTCTGCAAGTTCACCCTCTGGATCCGGCGTGACATCTAGCTTGACTGATACCCGGTACTCGGTGTCGGACACATCCTGGATCTCGTCTGGGAAGATCGAATCGAGTACTTCCCGCTCCTCTTTCTGCTCGTCTCGGCCCATGGTATAGCCCGGCCGACCCAACTATACTCTCCGAGTTTTCACGATACGCCTGGTAAGAGGAATTCGCCTAGATCTCGACGGCAGAAGTTAAACCAATTCGCACGCTTTCGCGTTGTGTCTCGCATTTAAAGTCAACCGCTGATCTTCATTGCGCACTCCACTGAAGGATCTCGTATCGATTGATGACTAAGCAGAAAGTTTTCTCCCAAACCCGGCGTGCATGTGAATTTGCACGGAATATCTCAATGAGACGGACTTTGACAGCGAGGTACAATAACGTCTAGTGAGCGTTTCCGACGAACCTGTACTCCCGAGTGGGCCATGGCAAAGACGAAACCAGGCAAGCAAAAGCAGCAAGCCCAGAAAGCGGCGAAGAAGATGGCCAACGGTCAAGCAAAGCCTAAAGAAACACCGGAGCAGTTGTATGCATCTGCCCTTGATCTAGTCGAGCAGTCCCAGCCCGACGAAGCACTCAAGCAGGCAACGAAGCTCTACGCTCAGGTGCAGCATGGGTCAGTTCACGAGGCTCTCCCAGCGCTCAATCTGCTGGGTGAGATCAGCGTCGAATTAGGCGATGCCGACAGTGCGCGGGCGTACTTTGAACAGGCTGTCAAATTGGACCCGCAAGGCAATGTCCCAGAGACGATGGGCGGTGGCGCTGAGAAGTTCCTCTGGCTTGCGCAGCTTTGCGACGAGGGTGGCAAAGTCAGCGTGGAGTGGTACGAGAGAGGCGCGAAAGCCTTGCAGGCTGAAGTTGCAGCAATCGAAAACGGAACTGTACCAGGCATGGACGCAGAGTCCTTACTCATGCTGCGCGTCGAGAAGAAGCGGAAGCTGGCCAACGCGCTGTGCAGTATTGTCGAGGTCTACATGACGGACCTTTCGTGGGAGGAGGATGCAGAAGCGCGGTGTGAGAGTCTGATCACCGAGGCGATGACGATGGAGGACGAGACGAGTCCCGAGGTTCTGCAGACGCTGGCATCTGTACGGCTTTCTCAGGAGAGGAAGGAAGATGCACAGTCGGCGCTCAGACGCTCGCTGGAGATTTGGAAAGATCTTGACCCAGACGACCCCGCCGTGCCCGACTTCCCAACGCGCATATCGCTCTCACGATTGTTAATGGAAGCTGAGACGGAGGCGGCAGCTATGGACGTGATCCGTCGACTAGTCACAGATGATGACCAGAGCGTGGAAGCCTGGTATCTAGGTGGCTGGTGTCAACATTTACTCGCAGAACGCCTCCAGGCTTCGGAACACGGCACGAAAGGTGACGCCACAATGAACGTTGACGGATCAGACTCGGTGGCGTCGGCGATGAAAGGCAGCAGAAACTGGTTGAAGATGGCGCTGAAGCTCTACGGTCAGCTGGACTACGAAGACGAGAGGCTCTTTGAGCATGCGAAGGTGCTTGTGGCTGGCCTTGACACGGTATTGGGACCGGAAGGTGCAGATGCCGAAGGTGGAGGTGACGAGTGGGAGGAATGGGACGGAATCGATGATGAGGAAGTCGACGAGGTCGTGGACGAGGAGATGCAGGATTCTTAAGTAACTGACAGTGCAGTATGTGTTAGCAGTCGCCAAATGCTTTCCTTCATGGTGTTACCATCGTCGTCGGTGCGCTTGCAAAGTACAAGCAGGCTGACGCTCCGATAACGCCACTTCGAACGCCGTAATGTGGACTGCGGCAGTCTGAAACGGTCCCCCGCAACCCTCAGCGACTGACAAGTCTCTACCTCTAGCATTTCTGAACCGGCTTGTGCCCAACCCGTGTGACAGACTTTCGGGGATGCCGCCAAATGCCTCTACCACCCCGACCTTCTCCACCGCACAGGCGTTGTTTGACAGGTGACTCTTGATCGACGGACTGTGGTTTCCAGACGATTTATGCTTTTGCGGCGCTGCCGTTGGCGGAGAAAGATTGCGGTCGCCGCTGATGGAGTCGAAGATTCGAAGCTACCAAACATCTTGCTGTGGGGGTGGGTGAGCGAGCACCCGCCATGTGCGACGTGAACGATCCTCGAACGTCGGGGTTGTCGCATGCCATGTGAGTGTCAGCGCAGCAACCCGTATTAATTCGCGATCGTTTCGTTGGTGCAGCACGACTGGTGAGATATCAGTACGAGAGGTGAAATTGATCGATTATTCGTCCAATCGAACATGCGTATCCCGACAAAACATGGATCCAAGCAAGTGCAGCCGGCCCAAACGGCATTCATGTCTCCATGTCTCACACCAGCGTCACCACACTGAAATGCGCACATTCCTTATGAGACGTGGTGTGGTCACACAAGGTTGGGTGCGTGAGGTTAGCGTACATTCCGGAGAGTGCGCGGTCGGAAGCAACCGAACTTCGCAACGCAGCCCGGGACTGGTACTCGAGCAGTGCACGACCTATCGCGACATTCTGCCGCTTGCGACTGCTACACCGTCCGGCGAAAAAGCTGCAGGTCCTGCCGAGCTTGCTTTAGCCTTTCGCTGGGCGGCCCTGCGGACTCCTGTCCTAACACTAGCGCGGTCCGCCGCGAACGGTGTGTGTGCAGGTATGTGGTGCGCGAGCACTGGTCCTGCTCGATCCCCACGTCTCGTGAGTCAGAGAAGATGGGTGATGCTGGGCGCTGATGTTCATCACGCTAGGCGAATTGAACACTTGACGGTGGGCATGCGAAGCCCCTGCAAACGCCACCGTCCAGCGTGATCTCCGAGCCTTTCCCAGTTTCCTGGTTTGCCGTCCTGCAGGCGTCCGGACGGGTGGCGTCGGTCACGCTGCGTTCGCAGCAGGAAGGACGAATAGTAGGCAGGGACCTGTACGCCAATCTGCACGCTTGCGTTCGGACAGTGTGCTAGTTGCGAGCGGAAGATGTCCGTTGCACGAAAGCATCATCGCAAGAATGTGTCGGAATGGACCAAGGAATGCGTATGGTCCAAGGCATGACGTGTGTCACTGAGGAACGCCTACGCGAAGGGACGCCCACGACGAGCATCGTTCGCATCCCTGTAAACACTCAAGCTTTTCCTCCGTGCGGGACCGTAGCTCATATGACTGCTGCATATCAAATCTCTCCTGCCGAACGAACGGGTGGAGTCTTCTTCTCATGTCCACGCGCACGATCTCTGCAGAGCGCGCAAGTGTCCAGCAGGCACATGAAGCAAGCGAAGCGCTGCGCTTAGCCCCAGTCCCACACCAACCCGTGGCGCCGACAGTCGCGCGGACGTGCGCCGCGTCCTAGCGTGACCGTTTCCGGCTACTATGGATCTTTGCTAGCAACAGCGCCGTCCAGCGACGAGTTGCCCACCGAGCCGTCAGCCATGATGATAGCACTCACGTATGCTGCGATCTCGAGCAGTGGGCGTGGAATAAGAGTATAACTCTCCAGTGCAATCGCCATGTCTGCCCTTCTTCTTGCGGCGAGGTGGTGCAAGCGGTTGCCTTTCCGAAAACGGCCGTCTGAGACCTCCCTGAGGAAGCGGGCCTGGGCTCAAGACACACAGCGAGACTGACGGATGCGGTGTCAAGTCGTGGTTCGGCCGTCTTCAGCGACTTTACGCTCTCATCTAGAGACTCTTGTCAGCATTCGCACGTCTGTTACTGCCGTTGACCTGCTTGCTACAAGTAGGCCTTCTCACCTTCTGACACAAAGGAGAAAGCTCTTGGGCGCCTCCACCTCTATACCTCCTCGCTTTCTCTGCCATCAAGCAATTGCCCCTTCATCCTTCTTCCTCAAACCAAGCGGCACCCGAGACAAAGGCTACTTTGGCCTTTCACACCACAACCCCAAAGAACACCGCTCACCCTGCAGACCGGGTGTTTGTCGTTCAAGGAGCTGAACAACGCCGGACCGGCTAACCCGGGAAGCGGATAGTCGCACAAGGTATGCATGCCCCCTTTTCATCCCGATTGTGAGAGTCAGTCCATGCAAGCCGACGAAACAAACCTCTTGCGAAAGCAAGACCATGTTGATGGATGCTTACAAGACATGCAGTCTGTTCCCGTCAACGACCAGTTTGAGAAGGAATCTCCAGCGTCCCGATCGTTCCAGGGACGTCCCGTTTGAAGTCGATACTATCCGCAAAGTCGGTACAAGATGTCTTCCACCGCTGTCATCACACAAGGCCCTACGCCTGAAGAGGACCACGGTCTCGATGCTATCGTCCGACACAATGCGACGGCACGCACCGAGCAGCTCCCATCGGACCAAGGCGATATCAAAGGCCTGGGCATCTACCATGACGGCTATGCGCAGTATCAAGGAGACACAGCATACGTCCACAACCCACCGACACCCCGCTCTAACACGGCGAGCGATGGCATGCGCACGCGTTCTGGACGCTCCACGCGTGCCCGGACGGATTCGCCATTCAGCACCGGCAATCGCGTCTCCAAGTCTCCGGCCTCCAGGTCCAAAAAGAGTAAAAAGTCCAAGGTCGACAAGTCCAAGACACCCAAGCTCACCGCCCCGCTGTCGGTCCTGACGAAAGACTTGTCTGCGCCGCTCAAAGACATGGATGAGTGGGTGAACCGGAGCGCGGAGACGCGCCGCAAAGAGGTGGAGAAGCGCAACGGATACGTGACGCGGCCGATGAACTCGTTCATGCTGTACCGGTCCGCGTACGCGGAACGCACGAAGCAGTGGTGCACGCAGAACAACCATCAGGTGGTCTCATCGGTGTCGGGAGAAAGCTGGCCCATGGAGCCTCAAGAGGTGAGGGATCAATTCAATGAGTGGGCGAAGATCGAACGCGACAACCACCAGAAGGCGCATCCGGAGTACAAGTTTTCGCCGGCCAAGACGACGAGCAAGCGTAGAAAGGGCGACGACTCTGATGACGATGCTGAGTTGAGTGATGTTGACGAGCGCAACCCGGATGGCGAGTATCGCGGTGGCAGAAGTCTTCGACAAAAACGTGAGGCAGCCCAAGAAGCGGTGCCGTTGAATGACACGTACGGCTTCACCTCCAACCCTTACTATGGTCGGCAGGCCCCAGCCTACGAGCAAAGTCAGTACCAGTACGCCAACCCGGGCCGGCCGCTGCCATCCAATGTGGCCTACGACCATAACGGTCTCCCTTACAATCCGCAGACCGGTACCTACGTCCAACAGCAGACATACCAACACCCTTCGTATACATACGTGCAGGACGTGGTCGGCATGCGTGTGCCAACGCCAAATTCGCTCAACGGTGCGCCTCAGCAGCAGTCCATTGGCGGGTACGGTCTGCCCAGCGCCGGCCAGCAGATGTCGCCGGAAGAATTGTTCTCAGGCTCACGCACCGGCACGCCATCGCAGCAGTATACTACCGAAGCCGGCTACGGACAGCCGATATACCCTCAGTACACGACATCAGCAGCATACCACCATCCCACGCCCCAGCAGCAGCAGATGTACGCCGAGCACCAGCGGTACCTGCAAGCTGCTTCACAGCCGGTGACAGCGATTGATCCAAGCTTGGAGGCCGAGATGGCAAGAGGTTTGGGTGTTGCGGATGGCGAGAACCACTTCAGCGACGCCATGGGAGATATGGCGGGCGCTGGTGAGTTGAACGGGTTGCAGGACTTCTATGGAGATTCGGCGGGCCTGCAGCATGATGGGTTCGGCACCGAGCTTGCCGAGTGGACTCAGATGCATTGAGTTCACGTAATTCGTTTGACGTGTTGGCGATGATGGATGACTTGTAATATCGTGGGCGGTTTGGGGACGATCTTTGGTTGAAGACTTTTGCTGTTGATAGATTTGCCGCGCATCGCCGTCAATTAGACCGCACTGCTCACGCGAGCCTCATTTCTCTTGGAAATCCATTTTCTTGCTTCGAAGGCCACGAGAAATATCCTGAGGTTCTGACATTGCCAGAGTTGCGCGCCGAAGAGCGACTCTTAAGTCTTGACAATGCCTTTGTCTCCCCTACGTTCCACACGGGCGCCTGCATGTTCCTTGTCTCGTGACGTCGCATTCCGTTACACGAAATCATGTCCAAGGCTCGATGTATGCCAGCCTTTCTCCATGTCCGTCACAATGCCGGGCCAGTGCAGGATGTGTGAATTCACATGCGGTTGATGTCGACGCCAGTTGGGTCTCGGGGTGTCAGCTCCGAGAAGTGAGGTCGAAACCTTTCCGCCTCAATTGCTGTGGCGCAGGCGTTGTGGCACTTCCGAACTTCTCAGCCTCTTTCGCGAAGCTATCACCATCGACTCAACAGCTCTGACACTTCAATCCAACTGGAAGCCATGGCCACAATGAAAGCACCCTCACCCTCCTGCCTACAAGGCTTGCGCGCCATCGCGTTTCCTGCCAAGGTACCATGCAGATGCCTCACCACGACCCAAAGACACTACGCTGCGCTGCCTTCTCGCCCACAACCAGCAGCAGCAGCAGTACCGACTTCACCCAAACCCAACACCAGCAGAGCCAGCGCCAATCTACCACCAGCACCACTCAGCATCCATCCACCCTCAGCGCCACTCTTTCGTCCCACACCCTCTGGTCCCGGCCTCCGCAAAAAGCGCGACGATGACGAAGATTTCACGCCCTACCCACTGACCCGCCCAATCGGCATGCCCAACCCTCCCCAACCAGGCGAAAATACTGGTCTCGACCATCGTACGCTTCGTCAACGCCGCGACGATTTCCACGATTATGACAAACACCTGGAGAAGCGAGCGAGGATGACCAAGCAGCTCGCGAAACCCTACTTTCGCGACTGGAGCAACATGCGGTTTCACAAAGGCAAGGTCTTCGTCGCGCCGGAGAGACTATTTAGAGGGGACGTGTCGCTGTGGATGCCGAACTTCTTCGGGAGGACGTTGCTGCGGCGTGATAGGGGGATAGGGAGCGTGGGAAAGAAGGACGGATATGGTGGATTGGGCAGGGACACTTGTGAGGTGATGAGGGGGAAGGTGAGTATAGTGAGCATCGTTTCAAACACCTGGGCGGAGAACCAGGTTCGGAGTTTCGTGTCGAAGGAGGCCAATCCGGGGTTGGCGGATCTTATGCATACGGAGCAAGATGTGCTGCAGAGGGTGGAGATCAACATTGAGTTGAATTGGTTGAAGTGGTGGCTTCTGCGGCTTTTTGGCCTGGGGACCATGAGGAGGACGAGGAGTGAAGGGGAGCAGGCGAGATACTTCATCGTGCGCCGAGGGATAAGTGACGTTGTGAAAGAGGCGATTGGACTGTTGAACGACAAGGGCGGATACGTGTATTTGGTGGATCAGGAGTGCAGGATTCGGTGGGCGGGGAGCGCGCAGGCGACGGAGGCAGAACGGGAGGGTCTCGTGCGAGGGGTCCGGAGGTTGGTGCAGGAGGCGAAAACGCCGAGAGAAGTGAGGGCGAGGGCCGCAGAAGAAAAGGAGCTGCTGCGCGAGACTGTGGCTGATCTGACGGGAGGCTCGGCGCAGACTGCGAGTTTTGCTGCGTGAGCTCGGCCATGGGTTTTGAAGCTGTTCGGTCATTTCTTCAAGTAGATCCACGATCCTTCCCACTCACGAGTGCAGCCACATGGGAGCAATTCCATTGAATACCATTTCAACACGCCCGGTAACGCCTCGCCGTGCATGCATAAACCAATGACAGATCCCACGACGCTTCTCACCAAAACCAGAACAACGCCAAACAGCACAACGCAATGAAGCTCCCCAGGATTATGCCATCCCTCCTCTTCTTACTGCCAATCCGCTGCATAAGCCCGTTGATACCAGGAATCTGCGCCGCGGCCCCGGTGATCCGCCGCTGAATGCTCCCCAGCGTCTCTCTCTGCAGCGCAAAACTCTCGTTCGTCGCATAGGCCTGACTCAACACACTGTCCACCATGTTGTGCGAGTTGTCGAGGCGAGAGCGTTCGGAGAGCATGTAATCTGCCTCGGCGGCTTCGGGATTCTGGGACCGCTGGTAGGCGGAGATGTCGGAGCGGACGTTGGAGAGAAGGTTCGCGTGGTCGCGGGTGGTCGAGATGGAGGATTTGAGGCGGGAGAGCTCGGTCCGGTGCTGTTGTAGGATTTCGCGGTGCCGGGCGAGGTTGGTTGATTTGAGGGCGCTCGGAGTGGGTTCGGAATCGAGGGTGCGGGCGAGTTGTTGGAGGAGGGTATATCGCTGAGAAGGCATGGATATCAATCGGCCGCTCCACCATATCATGTGCGCCTGGAGCCTGGCACCAAGTCATCGCTGGACGGATCGTACCTTTTCGAGTATCTCGTTTAGCTGCTCTTCAGTTCTTCTTTCCTCCTCGCTGGGTTGAGGTTCGATACTCGTTTGTGATGCATATTGGGCGTAGGTGTGGAATAGCGACTCGGTCTGCCCTGTTCACTGAGCCTCGTAATCGTAGAACTGCCTGGAGGTGGCATGGGCTGACCTGTGTCTCTTGCGCTCTTGCTTGCTGCCGTAACTGTGTCCAACCGCTTTGTGTCGCCATAATGGTGCCTCGATGACTTCCACAGTATGTTCAGACCAGTGCTGATGTGAATGCACTCTCGCATGTATCTCCCTCGTGACTTATCACGGATTGCTATTCACCTCGATTTCACCTCCGAGGTCCGTTGTCCGCGAGCTTCCCTGCATGCCTCAACGCGGCAAGGCATGCATGCAGTACTAGCTTCGGCTACACCCGCCTTCAACCCTGCGCCAAGCGCCAAGATTCCGATTTTCAGCGCACTCGATCTAGCGACTTCGCGAACTTCAAACGGGCACGAGAGCGAAGCCAGCGACGACCACGACAACTCTCCCCGACTAACCTACCACAGCCTCGTCAATCACCAGTCACAATGGTATGCACACACCATCCAGCCTACCTGCACAGACATCGGGACGGAGTGCTGACGATTAATTTTACGTGACAGTCGTCCGGCAAGGTCAAGGCCACGCAGCTCTGGGGCAAGAACAAGGAGGAGTTGAAGAAGCAGCTCGATGAGTTGAAGCAGGAGTTGGTGCAGCTACGGACACAGAAGATCGCTGGCGGCGCGCAGAGCAAGTTGAACAAGATGTGAGTTGCCCCGGGTCCTGCAATCAAGTCTCGGCTAGGCTGGAGATAACATATACTGATCGCGTGATGGTCACAGCCACGACGTCCGCAAATCGATCGCCCGCGTCCTCACCGTCATCAACGCCAACCAACGTCACCAATTGCGCCTGTACTACGAGAAGAAGAAGTACCTTCCCCTCGACCTCCGGCCCAAGCAGACCCGCGCCATGCGCCGCGCACTCACCAAGAGCGAGGCCAGCCTGGTCTCCGAGAAGCAGAAGAAGAGGCAAAGACATTTCCCGCAGCGGAACTACGCCGTCAAGGCGGAGTAAGAGGGTTGCCTGGGTGGTTTTTCGAAGATAAAGCAACTGTATGCATGCGTCCGATAATTTCGGGATTTCGAGCATGCACTTTCTCACGGCGAATGGCTACGGGCTGGGGATCGCTATGACTGTTGCATGGCCGGCGTGAGTGCCTGCATTGGTAGCTTAGCTATGGCTCAATGTTGAGCGAATGCATGACCACAATTCGATATTGCATCGATGTCAGCGATGCCGTTCCGTTCATACCTTCGGTGTAGCGTCTGGCAGCACTGACTTCACGCCCTTGGTTTCAGCCTTCGACATGCTAGAGCTACGGATTTGGCTCAGCGCCATGCATCAGCCGATCAGACGCATCTCAACCGGATCGAGTCTGATATGGGGTTCTCTTACAAACCATGTTATATACGGCGGAACTTTCGTCGTCGTCGCGCGAGGTTCATTATCGCATTGCTAGTCGACAGTGAAGGACCGTGTAGGAAACTAGGGTGTTGTGAGCGTACTTCACCACCACATCAAGCCACTATTCGCGACCCTTGACTAACGCCGCTGAATTGGCATCTTTTCCTTTTGGTCACGTTCTCCTTATCGTTCGGTTCAGTACGCGATTCCCTGAGGCACCACGGGTATACACGATGACGAAGGCAGCAATTGGACCTTG
>Ga0058704_10000653_pt1 | contig 17274 bp, 15 predicted proteins | sample AgamicMgSfe_FD_71363 | JGI IMG/M metagenome (GOLD analysis project Ga0058704, IMG submission 71363) | Agave microbial communities from Guanajuato, Mexico - Mg.Sf.e | ecosystem: Host-associated > Plants > Phyllosphere > Phylloplane/Leaf | place: Guanajuato, Mexico | collected 2012-05-30
TTGGCCTCGCCCGTGCGCTTGCTCTGCGCCGCCATCGACAGGCTGTCCTGCAGCTCCTGCGTGAAGATGATGTCCTTGATCAGCATGCTTTCGACTTGCACGCCCCAGCCCGTAGCCGTTTCCTCTATGATTTCTGAAAAGCAAGGTTAGAAAACTACTCCTCAGCGTGTCTCGTCTTGATCTGTCTCACCTCGGATCGACTGCGCGATCTCCTCGCGCCGCTCGATGACGTCCTGCAGCACGCGGGCGCCGATGACGTGGCGCAGGGTGGTCTGCGTGCGCTCGACGAGCGCCTGGCGGATGTTGGCGATGCCGAAGGCGGCCTTGTGCGGGGACGTGATGTGGTAGTAGATGACGGAGGTCAAGGTCAGGTTGACGTTGTCCTTGGTCATGCAGAACTGCTTGGGCACCTCGACGATCTGGATCTTGACGTCGACCTGGATCAGGTTCTCCGACAGCGGGTTGATGCGCACCAGGCCCGGGTCGACGGCGCGGTCGAAGCGGCCGAAGCGCGTGACCAGGCCGACGGAGCCCTGGTCGACGGACTTGAAGGGGTTCGGGCAGCAGATGCAGCAGGGGACCGCACCCAGGGTGCCGATGCAGGAGCCCAGACTGCTGATCAACGCGCCGTACCAGCCGTGTTGCGCCTCGTCCTCGGTGTCGGGTCGGATGACTTGCGCGTACGAGGGCTGGAGGTCCTCTCGCCGTGGGGGTTGCACCTTCACCAGAGGGTCGTCGTGGTTGCGTCGAGCGGTGGACTCCCCGTTCACGGGCATCTTGCCGTTATTGTCGGTGGCGCCGTTCATTGTGCTGCGAGTGAGCGGTGTGTTGTGTAATGGGGTTGAGGTTGACGGTTGTCGGGATAGTAATGTGGATGAAGTGGATACCCAAGCGGATGACTGCTGTTCGCAAACTGATGTCGAGTAGTGAAGGTCTTTGATGTTGAGATAGATTTACATGTATTTATTGATGTAAAGGATGGAGGACGTCACGAGCGTCGGAGCGTTCGAGTTGTCAGGTGCGGAGATGCGGTAGCACCTTTGTCTCTTATTACTCCCAACTTCGCCTCGAAGGATTCTTCCCGACTTCCGACTTGAGATATGAGCGTGACCATACGGTCCCGATTTTCCCGACTACGCCCTGTTACTGACTACTAATATGTAGACTTTGGTCCGGCGAGACAGAATACGAGAGATGGAAAAGTACCTACCTAGCTAGGTAGGCGTGGTAGATAGGTACACTCTCAGCACTCGGCGCTCGGCACTCGGCACCCTGTGAGGCTGAAGACCATCCACAATCGTCCTCAACCCTCCCCCGACGCGGAGATCGGATCGTGTGGTCCTATTAGTGCCAGAACCGAGTGAAAGAAGAAAATCCCTCTCGGCCTCGTCGCTTCGGGACCGCGGAAAAGCTGCCGATAACCACAAGAGTTAAGAAAGCCAGCAACACTGATGAAGACTATATTCAATCCTTCAGGCTCCGACCGATGGAAAGGGGGCGCAGCCCGCGAGACGCTCTTGGCTCCATCCGGCATCCATCAGCTGCAACTCTCGGCTCTTACCTATTATTACAGTATGTACAATGTTCGGTACTCGGATCCCTTTTGCGCTGAAGCGTGGGATCTACCCTGCACATCAATGCCGCTGCTACCGTGTCAGCGTGTGAATGACCGAGCCCTGTCACTCCGCCCATAACATCATACTGTACTTTACCCACGACACAGTACAAGGCGCAGCAGCTGTTGACTAGAGACAGGGGCGCCCTCCCACGCTCTATTCTCGGTTCATACACTGCCTGTCTCTTGTCTTAACTTGATCGACAATCCTCGCAGCAGAGTGGCACTACAGTAGCAATGCCCTTGTAGTCTCCTGACATCACCCCGTAGTAAGCACACCTCGAAGTCGCGAAAGCGCCGCGGCCAGCTCGAATCGTCGTACACCCACCAAGTCACCGTTCGGCAAGGACACAGGCAAGCAATGATCGATTCCGACCCCCGGCTCAAGCTTCTGCAGCACGGCTTGCAACGGAAGAAGCCTGCTCGAGCGTTAGCACGACTCGGTGAGCCTGGCAGCTATGGATAGACCCCTCACCCATTCCCACTCGTCTCGCTCGCAATCTGCGCAAGCAAACCGGCAATGGCCCGGGACTGCCCGACCTCCACCACCTGATCCAACCCGCCGAGATCGACGCCGGACTCCGCTTCGGCCGGGTCGTCGACGGGGTCCTTGGCATGCGGTTTCAGCGCGATGAAGCATTTGCTCGTCGCGTACGGCGCTCGGAACCCTCGGAGATCGACGCGGATGCTGCGGGCGGGCAGGGTGCCGTATTGCGATACCTGGTGCACTTGACTCGGGAATTGCTGGACGACGGCTCGGGCGTCGTCGGTGATGGAGCGTGGGACGTAGCTTTCAAGCGCGATGACTCGGTCCGCGACGGAGAGCCAGTCTCCCAAGCCGCCGACGACGATGATCGTGCTGACGCCGTGCTGGTCGTACAGCGCTCGCGCTTTGGCGACGAGCGGGGTGATGGGTTCGTTGCGGATGAGGGACTGCATGCGTTGATCGCGCACGAGCAGGTTGGTTGCCGAGGAGTCTTCGTCGATGAGTAAGGTCTTGCAGCCCAGTTCCAGCGCTTCTTGGATGTTGGCCGCCATCGAAGTCGAGCCGCTGGCGTCGTTGGTGGAGAAGCGCTGCGTGTCCTTCCCACCCGGCAAGGTCGAGATGAACGGACTGATGTCAGTGGAAGAGATGCTTCGCCCGTCTTCGGCTCGGATCTTGACGGCCGCAGGATCGGTGACGACAAGCTCTCTGCCGTCTCCCGGGATGTGATTGTAGATGCCGAGTTCGATCGCTTCGAGCAGTGTCGATTTGCCGTGGAAACCGCCGCCGGTCAGGAGCGTGATGCCCGGTGCGATACCCATGCCAGTAACGTTCGTGCCGTCAGCCAGTGGTAAAGTGACCTCGAGCTCCTTTGGGGAGCGGAAGCGTGTCGCAGTCGCGGCGTTCATGGGTACGGAAGAGGCACCGGATGCTCGCGGTAGTATCGAACCGTTCGCGACGAATGCCACAAGGCCATTGGGGTGCAACTGCTCCCGAAGACTCTGCTGGTTCTCCACCGACACAATGTGCTGTCTCAACTTCCCCTGGTCCAGATTGTCTTTCAGCAGAGATTTTTTGATGAGCTGGACGAGATTGACAGCTAAGATCTGATGCGCCTGCTGACCCAGGACCGTTCGTCCCGCTGCCGGCAGGGACGCCGTAAACCGAAGCTCGATCGTTCCGGTGTCGCGGATCATCGCACTCGTCCGAGGGAGCACCTCCTGTCCCGGCGCGTTCAACCCGAACGCACCGCCCTTGGGACCCGACCAGCCGCCGTTGGCCTCCCCAATGTTACGATCGAGTGACCTGGCTCGGATCATGGAAGCGCAGACGCGCGTGACAAAATCACAGAGGGCGATGCGCCGGGTGTCGGATTGGAGGTACTCGTTCGGCAGGCCCGTCTGCGCCCAGGGCATGATGGCCCGGACGCGAGATGGCGCGGCGTATGCATCGCCTTGGACGTGGTCGATCGAGAGAGTGAAGCTAGGAGAGGAGTGTTCATACTTGCCCAGTAGTCGTTTGTATGCGCCGTACTGCTGACCGTCGATGGACTTCAGGTCGCGCTCCAGCTGCACCCAGGGCCTTGCACTGCCGCTGGCGGTAGGAAGGTCATGCTGCGTGTTGTTGCTGAAGATGGGGGCATGATGCGCATCAGCACCGTTGCTCGATACACCGCCACGTCCACGGCCTCGACCTGACCCGTATTTCGCGCGGTAGTACGCGCCTCGGCCGCCTCCTCGACCTGTCAGGACGATGGTGTGATCAGCGAATCGTGCGCCGCGACGATGGACTTCAAGAGCCAGGTGCACGTACCGGACATGGTAGGATAGATTCAATCCGGATCAGGATGGATGACCTTGTTAAGCGTACTTTGTAGCCTAACATCAATTTCACCCCTGAACGCGTGCTTCGCAGTAAATCAATGGTTTATTATACCTGTTCCGGCTCAAACGTCGCGTGATAATAAATTGTGAGGTGCACCGAGCGCTAGAACTGGCGTACAATGCCCGATGTGAGATTAGACGGCACTACTTTACTCGGCTTAGGTAATGATAGTACACCAGATATTCTATCCAGATAAACCAAATTTACTCGATCATCAATCATCCGACTTCTTCACATCTCTACGTATGTAGGATTGATGCCGATAAGGCCTCATAAGCCGATTATAAGGATGCCAAAACACGCAGCGATTCATGCCGGATGACTCGTGATTCTCGATCAGTCATCGTACTCTACCTCGACCTTATTGTCGTTCGGACCCGACCACCAGCTTATGACGCAGCCGGCCGTGATCCTGGACCGAGACCTACTGTGAATCGGCGCAAGGAAACTTCGAAAGCCGTGCTCATCGATGATTCGCCGTGAATCTCGAAATCCCCGATTCCTGTAGGACGGAGAGCTACTGTGATTCGCCGAGGGGTCTCTAGTAGACTGTGACGTTTCATCCTGAATGTCCAAGGCTGGAATCTTCCGGGCTCGCGAAGATAGTATATCGAGTCTTGCGACGGAGGGGGAAAGGTATCCCATAGTGGGTGAAGGCGGCCATCGTAGGCATTCTAGATATCTTGGAGAAACAGGCCTTTCCAACGGAGAGCTAGATGGAGGTCATCTCGACGGCGGATGACGCGGTACCAAAGGCCAAGTCGCGGGCTAAGACGCCGCGTCTCGAGGGTACAGGCCAATGCTTCGACAGCCGTTGACATCGATGGCGGCGATGATGTAGTCGAGACGCGAGCTTGCGAGACTGTTTGAATCCATGTAGGTGACGAAGGATCCGACCAATGCTGGCGGCGGTGATTGTGTCTTGTCCTCCTGGGTTCAGAGCCAACGATATATTGGCCTCCCGCATATTCATGGTAAGCGGCGTAGAGGGTATCGCAGGGCCGCCAGGTCACTTTGCTCGGCAGTGGCCTCGTGATCACGAACTTGCCGGCATTGACGGCCACGGGTCGGACTTGGCCGAACAGCAGACCACGACGGAGATGGGAAGAGCCCAAGAGGTATGTAGTGACCTTCTGCTGGATCTCCCCCTGCAGGCGGTTCGACAACGCATCTTCTAGACTTCCCAAACAAGCATCGAGAGTCTGGATGGCTTGGAACTAGACGGAGACGCTTCTTGCCTTCCAGGCTGAAGGCGCTATAGGGAACGTCGGTGCCGCGGTCCGTATGAGTATCGAGCGCACTTTCGTCTCCTGCTCGGTGGGTACGAGGATGACGCGAGCGAGCAGCGCCCAACACTCTCGATACCGTTCAATCCTGCCATTGATTCGACTGCCGCCGTGGATCTCTCCAAAACAAAGACAGCAACGTGCTATTTGTCCTCTCATCATCACACGATACGAGCGGGTGGGAGGAATTGACCTGATGTTTTCGGGAAACGAGAGGTGTACAAGTCTTTGTGACATGTATGGAGGTAGCAATCTACATGTACACAAGTGATCGGTAGTCTCTTGATCTACGTCTCTGCATTCTCTATCCTCCATCTTGACCGACATCTCTTTGAGTATCGAGTTGGTGTCCGTGAGAAGGGAAAGGGGAGGATCAGAAGCAGAGACGCTGTATCATACAGGAGGAGACACTGTGTTCCCTCGAATGATGAGTTGCGATGAAGTCGGGCTTGATGTCATCGCGTGTCGTGGGGTACCTATGGATCGCCGAGGAGACTAGTAGCGGGCCGTCCGTTTCAAACCAGGGGGGGGGGTTTGCCACCTTCCTCGTACAGTACATACTTGACTTTATGTAAAATATTTCTCTGCCCTGAATCTTGATCTATTATTCCCTCGTCTTCTGTGGAACGCACGTGGTAAATCACCGTAACCCTCCACCAGTCCCGTCGCACAGTTATTGACATTGATATCCAAGAACAGCGACTACTAGGTAGAAGGGCGTTTCCTCCTCGTTCCTGTATCGGTTATAACGGTGGATCACATCACACACGAGGAAGCACGTGGCCGCACCGTTCTCCGCACCACGACATGCAGCCTTTCGGCAGTGACCATCACACGGGCGGCAACGGGAGCATGCTCCAACGGCCGCAGCAGCAGCAGCACCCATACGCCGAATATGCCGGTGAGCACCCCAGAGCCCGGATCGAGACCGTACATATGTATTATGATGATCAGCTGACTAGCCGAACCTCCATCCAGCCCATCACGCTCAACCCTCCCTCGCCTACACCTCGGCGCCCTACTCCCAATTGCTGCCGGCACAGGCGCCGCTGACCCTGGCACCCATCCAACACCCAAGTCCGTATAGGCACAGCCCGAGCGCATCGCCCCAACACCATCTCTCCCCAGCCCATGCCCACGGACAACTGCCTGCCAGCCCACAGGCACTAGTGGCACCGAACCAGCACACGCCGCCAGGCCTCAAGTATCCCATGGCAGCACCGCCATTACCCCAGACACCCGCCTCGAATCCATCACACCAACAGCAACAACCCCCCTCCGCCGCCTCGCCTCGAACCCCGCAATCCCCCAGCAGCGCACAAAGCCAAAGCACCGAGCAAGCCGCCGTCTCCGCCCTTCTCGACATCAACGCCGACCTCCTCCTCGAAGTCAACCGGCTGCAAGCCGAAGGCAAAGGCGGCGCCATCAGCCCGCACCAACTCGCCCAACTGCAAGCCGAAGGCAAGCCCGCCTCGCTCGCGTCGGAAGAATACATCCAAGTCCTGCGCCGCGTGCAGGCCAACCTCGGCTACCTCATGCCGAAAGCGCAAAACGACGCGTCCAAGATCCCCAAGGGCCCCGCGCTCATGACCCCGCCGCCGCATATGCCGCACCTGCTGCCCAAGTACGAGCAGCTGAAGGAGTTGTTCCCGGATTGGCAGGGTATTGTCGTCGACCAATACCACCAACACCACTCCGCGAGCATGAGTAGCCAGGCGGGCGGATCGCCTCACCTTCCTGCTCCTTCTCTTCCCTCTAGCACGGCGGCGAATGGAGGTGGCATGCATGCGCCGTCGTTCGCGGCTACGTCTGCACCTCTGCAGGCGTGATTTCTATCTCTGACAGGGCGCTTGATGCTTTTGGCAAGAGAGGGGAGTTAACGTTCTCTCATCTTATTGGAGCAACGAGATCAAGAAGCAGCAAGAGGAAACGAGGTGACGATTATGGAAATTTTCGAATCGATCGAGTTGTGAAAGTCTTTCAACTCTCGGGGAAACAATTGTTATATTACAGGCTGGGATGTAAATATGTGGATTAACGGTGTGTGCTTTTCGATCGAATCGGACGCGGCATACTCTCTACCGTTGAAAGGAGTACGCAAGAGTGGTGTTGTACAACATCTCTATATCATACAATCACGCAGCAGCAGCGGCAGAAACACCTCCCTCCTCCACATGCTCCTCCACGCCCCCCTTCGCAATCCTCACCTCATCCAAAATCTCACTCTCCCTCGCCTTCCGCAACGCCTCCTCCTGCCGCCTCTCCTCCACCACCCCGCGCCACCCGCCCAGCGCCTTCACCGCCGTCCGCATCTTCTCCGTCGCCCACAGCGCCCGCAACCCTTCCCCGCCCCGCCCGCGCGTCATCCGCTCCCCGTCGGCCGCGATCCGGTCGAGCAGGTCCAGCGTCGCGCCGTCGAAGACGCACACTTCCTTGTCCATCTCGGCCAGTGTGTCGACGATGGCCGTCAAGTCCGTGTACTTGGCGTACAGCAGGTGCATGTGGGCGTTGTACAGCTCGGTCGTGATGCCGAGGGCGAAGGCGCTCGGGCCGAGTTTCCTCAGCGTCGGCAGCAGCGCCAGGCCGAGCGGGGCTGAAGACGGGAAGGCGGTGCGGATCAGGTGCATGAAGGTCGAGAGCAGCACGGGGAAGATGGCCGTCATGACCGGCAGGTCCGGCACGGAGGCCTTGTTCGCCGGGTCTTCCGCCGGGGTTTTGGGGAGGGCGTGCCAGGCGCGGATCGCGGCGTGGTGGGCGTCGGTCGCGGGCGGGTCGAGCTCGAGGGCGGCGACGCGGTTGAGGACGTGCGCGTGCAGAGTTTGCCAGAGGGCCACGTCTGTGCGGCACTTGTTCAATAGTTCGGTGAGGCGCGTGAGGTGGTGCTGCGCCGCGGCTTCTCGGGTGCGGGTTTCGAGCGTCCGCTCGTTGTATGCGTGGGCGCGGACGCGGGCTTGTTCGGCCATCGGGCGGAGGGCGGGTGGGAATTCGGGCTTCGGGCGTGATCGCTGCTGGCGACCGCCTTTCTTCACGCCTGTACGTGGAGCACTAGTGGTAGTTTTCAAGCCTGGCTCCGGTTGCTCCGCCGCAGCGGAATTGCCTCCTCTGTGCTGTGGGGCGCTGACATCTCGGCCGGTGGTTCCTTCGCCGGCATCCTTCTCCAGTACTGTCTTCTGCAGGGCAAAGAGCTTCTCAAACACCTTTCTCTCGCTCGGTGTGATAGTCGAGCCCTCCACATCCAAATTCGCTTCACTGTTCTGCTCAGGCTGCTCGAATGGCACATGGTCTTGGCCTCTCGGGTTTCTGATATGACTTCCGCGCTGCCTTTCATGTCTGCTGTCTCTGGGGGGCGCTCCAGATTGCCGACCGCGTTCCAGCGGTCTCGGCATGTCATGTTCAGACGTTTCGGATGGCGCGTGGTCTGGCAGTCGCAATTTTCTTATGAAGCCTGCGAGCTGCTCATCTTGCCTGTGATCTGTAGATGGCACTGCAGACTGTTGGTCACGGTCCAGCGTCCCAGGCAAATCTTGCTGCCCACTCGGAAGCCGTTCGTGGGAGACTTGGCCACGGTCACTGATGTCCACTGGAAGCCTTGTGGCGTGTGCTCTTCGAGAATTCAAGCTTCCGTCCTGCACAATATGTTCCCTGCCTTTGGGTGACACTCCACGCTGCTGATTGGGCGCCATTGGGTCAAAAAAATCATCCACACCATGTTTCCCCCGAAGCTGCTGGTCGCGTATTATTGCCTTCAACAAATCCTGCTCCCCGTCCGAACGCCATTCGCGCGACTGTTTGCCACCATGCTTTCCCTCCATCTGGCGCCCTCTGACACTTCCGCTTCGAGATGTCAGGCCTCCGTACTGCGCGTCGGGTCTGCTCCCTCTAGATGACACTCGGGGCGGCTGGTCGCGTTCCATCGCCTCGAGCAAGTCCCGCTCCCCACTCGACGGCTGTCCGAGCGTGTCCTGTCCATGGTCGCTACTGGCCGCCGGCTCCGATGGATGCGTCACATCGAACCCCTTTCTCCTCCGAGCGTTGCGAGCGGCCTCGACGTAGGTGCGGCGTTGGATGGTTGGGGTTGAGTAGAGGAAGGATAGGAAGAGGCCGGGTTGGGCTGGGTTGTCGAGTAACCATAGCTTAGATGGCAAGGCGCGACCAGCCAACATCACCTATCGAGCACCAGATATATCAATCTGGTCTTGTGTGAGCGATGTTTCGTCGTGGCATCCTTCCGGACTTGGGGTTGACGATGATGATCGATGGATGTACATTGTCCATGCCAGAGGAAATTCAGTAGTGAGCTTGTCGGCCAATCGGATTGCGTCAAGAATTCCCGAAATGCCTGCAAATGTGATCGTCGCGACGCGCTTGCGGTCGTGTTCTGGACGCGATTGAGCTCCGTCATCGACCATTGCATTGAACACCCACATCATTTCAGGACGGTGTTGGATCATACCAACACCAGTCTTCGTATAAGTGAAGATAATGGCTCGAGGGGAGAAACCAAGCTTAAGCGATTATGAGCTGCAGCGACAAGAGAAGATCGCGAAGAACCAAGCGCTGCTCCAACAACTCCAGCTGGACGCGCAACAGACCGGGATCGGCCCGAAGAAGAAATCACAGGCCAAATCCTCATCATCGAACGCCGGACAGAAGCGCAAGAGGCCGGTGGAGAAGGTGAAGGAGGAACATGTCACGCGCCGGACGTCAGCGCGTCTGCAGGGCATCGTCGCAGACTCGGAAGTGGCGAGACAGAAGGATGAGGCGGACAACGAGGCTTTCGCAGAACAGCAGCGGGCGAAGCGGCAGCGTGTCAGTGGCGACATCAATCTGGTAGATGCTGTGGTCAACGGACGCACGTGGAACAAAGCGGGCAACTGGCTGACAGCTTTCGGTCCCGCCAACCCTGGCGAGCGCAGCTTCAGCGCACAAGACATCAAAGACACGACAGATACGGAGCTACGCGAGCTTAGACAGCGCATGAGTAACCTTGGCCTGTGGGAAGGCGCAGAACCAAACCGAATCAAGATCACTCCCGAACGCATTTACAGCCTTGGCTTCCATCCGAGTCAAGACAAAGCATTGGTATTCGCAGGCGATAAACTCGGCAACCTCGGGCTTTTCGACGGCTCGCAAACATCTCCGGAGCAGGTTAAACAAGAGGCCGAAGATGCGGACGAAGATGGCGACGTAGACGAAGAAGTCGAACCCGCAATCACCACCTTCAAAATCCACACCCGCACCATCAGCGCCTTCCAGTTCGCCCCGAATGATCACAATGCCCTTTACACAGCCTCATACGATTCATCGATCCGCAAGCTCGACCTTGAAAAGGGCCAAGCAGTCCAGATATACGCGCCGACCGACGATACTGCCGACGAGCCTATCTCTGGCATTGAGCTGAACCGATCCGATCCCAACATGCTTTACTTCACTACCCTGAATGGCCATTTCGGCATTCACGACCTGCGCACTCCAGCCCACGAAGCAGAACTGATGCAGCTCTCGGAGAAGAAGATTGGCGGCTTCACCCTGCACCCCGCCAGCCCCCACATCGTCGCCACGGCCAGCTTGGACCGCATGTTGAAAATTTGGGATTTGCGAAAGATCAACGGCCAAAAAGATTGGAGGCTGCCCGCGCTCGTGGGTGAGCACGTCTCCAGTTTGTCCGTCAGTCACGCCGCGTTCAACAGCGCTGGGCAAGTCGCGACGGCCAGCTACGACGATACGGTCAAGATCTACGACTTCTCCGCGGCGGGAGACTGGAAAGTGGGCACGTCGCTCACCGATGAGGACATGCAGCCCGCGACCGTCGTCCCGCACAACAACCAGACGGGACGCTGGGTCACGATCTTGCGGGCGCAGTGGCAATTACAGCCGCAGGACGGCATACAGAGGTTCGTGATTGGAAATATGAACCGCTTCGTCGATGTGTACACGAGCAAAGGACAGCAATTGGCGCAATTGGGTGGAGAGGGTATCACTGCCGTACCGGCTGTAGCGCAGTTCCATCCTAGTATGGATTGGATCGGGGCCGGGACGGCGAGTGGGAAGCTCTGTCTTTGGATGTAGGATGGACTGCACTTGAGTGGGTAGCGTGTTGGGGGTGTGTTCCTTTGCATGCAGGGAGCGAGAACCATGAGTGCGATTCGAACCCGCCAGGCTGCGTACGGTCCTGGGCTGTCCCTTGTCGACTTCATGCAGTATGAGCGCTTCAGGTTTCACAGGCTATCTCGTTATACGAAGATGAAAGGTTGTCGAAAGCGTCTTCGATACATACTGAGTCCAAATGTCAAAAGTCGTGACACAACGCACGTGTTGTGCTACGAGCAATTGTGACTCAACATCCCGAGTGCACAACACATATAATGCTGCTGGGCTCCGATCTCAATGGCATCTGGCCTCTTCTTGCGTAACAGATAAGACCCTACCTAGGCAATCTAACATTACGAGCCGTTTTGATCAATCATCCGTCTTCACTGGAGACCGGCCGCTTTATTGCCAGTCACGGCTGAGTCTATGACCATTACATAGAAAGAATGGGCGCTCTCAAGGTCGAGCCTCTACAACCGAGCGAGCTCGATGATTTCATCCGGCTTTACTGGGCATCGTTCGAACCACTGGAGGCAGACATGGTCCTACCTATGGTCTATACCGGTGGACTGCAACCAGAGGTAATCCAACAAGCGGGGGATCGAATCAAGCGTGAGACTGGCGGCAATCTAAGTGATTTCTGCTTCTGCGCGAGAGATACCGAGACCGATGAACTCATAGCCGTATCGTGGTGGGCTATCGTCGAGCATCCGTCCAAGACGGCAGAGGAGATCGAAGCCGAGTATCAAATCGCCCACAGAGCCCGATACGGCGCCGATAGCGTCTCCATAGCGGGCATGAACACGCCGTTGGGCGAGGCCTTCCTCAAAGTCCTCATCTACAGCGAGGCCGAGACCATGCAGGGCCAGCCGTACATGACGTTGCGGATCCTGGCCACTCACCCCAAGCATCACCGCAAGGGAGCGGGCTCTCTACTGCTTAGACAAGGGCTGGAGAAGGCAGACCGTCTGAACTTACCTGTCTATCTCGACTCTGCACGGAGTGGGAAGGCGCTGTATGAGCGGCACGATTTTGTCGTGACGAGTGACTTTCCGTTCGACGCGCGGCAGTACGGAGGCAGGTCGGAAGGCAAGCATTGGTGCATGGTTCGAGCGAAACGACACGCGGATCAACCACCTTCCTGTACGTGAAGTATGCGGGAAGATTTTCAGTGGAGAAGGTCAGACTTCATCAGACCAGATCTGTGGTCCTGCGAGTGTGTGCTCGAGTTTGCGAGGCTAGTGGCCTCCGGTACGGTCAACCACAACAAGCCAGCAACATAGAGACGGTGACTTACACGCCGCTTCCGATCGATTCTGAATGGAGCGGGGCATGCTGCGAGGTTGTGTGCGATTCGTTTATGGACTCTATTCTATGAGCTAGGCAAAGGTAAGCGTTATCGATGATGTACGGGATTGGGTGACTGGCTTGAATGGTGGCGTGTGACCATCAAATATTCATCAGCAAGTCCTTGTCATTGGAAGCCATCCCACCACAGCGGCAACCGTTGACACAGCCCTCAGAGAGCACCATTCGACTTCGCCATTACGTAACTGTCCACCATAGCCTGCAGTAGCACTGTTGTCACTGCACGGCCCTTCTCCAGCATATCCGGGTCGCTCTCGGCAGGTACATGGAGGAACAAGACCGGTCGGTCTTTATACGCGCCGCCTTCCATCCGCTTATTGCGTCTGCCGAACCACGCCAGGCTGTTGAAATAAGTATAGTCGCACAGATAGTGCCCGGCGTCGTCGCTGGGTCGACAGTCTGCACCATAGGCCGCCGAACCGGCAGGGACATGCGCAATCGCCTCCTGCCATCTTCGCAAGACATCCTCATAGTCGAGGGAGGTCGTCATCCTGCTCGGACAGTCGCCGAAGCTCCTCTCGCCTGCGTCCAAGGAAAGCACTTTGCCATCCAGATCTCGGTTCGTGCCGTAATTATCGCGGTGACCGTAGCGCTCGATCGTGTAGTGCCGTCGTCCGGATGCCATGCCAATGTGCAACACCAGATCAATCGTCTTCGCATATCCCTCGAGCACATGCGGGATCAGCTCCCTCGCATCGTCGTAGCATACTCGTATTGGCGAGCCATACGCGGTGACGCTGACGCTGTGGCAGTCAACAGCGGACCTTGGCAGAAGTTGCGGAAGAGATTTGGCTATTTCGTAAGAAGGGTTGACCGGGTATTTCTGTTGAAAAGGACCGAATCCAGTGACTAGGATGGTCAGGGAATCGTCTATGTTGTCTTGGTTGCTGGGCGTAACGGGAGGAGGAGCCATCGAGAGCAGGTCCTAGACTACGTCAAAGGACGTCTTGTGAACTTCTGTTGCTAAAGAGGTCCTGCAGGCTGTCGCCGCCACCACATGCAGCGTCTTGTAGTCTCTCACTCCTGCACCCCTGGTTGTCACAATTTCCCGCCTATTCCGGTACCGGCGATGCGCTCAACAAGTCTGGCAAGCGTGTGGGAACCGAGGTAGCTGACCTCCACAATCCCCACAGAATGTCAATCCGGATATACAACGGGCTTGCTGTTGATGTTGGTCGACGAGGAACACTTCACTTTTTGCACGGCGTTTGGACGTTGTTGGGGTACCCCGCGAGACATGGTTGGATCATCTTGGGCTTCGGCGAGAGCTTGCCGAACTGCCGATGAAATTGTGGGGGTTGAGATTACGCCGCGGCCGGCCAGAACAATCATGTGACCATGCGCTGTCTAACGTCGACTGCCAGGATCCGAATTGACAGCTCAACGGTCACCACCCTTCGTATGGAAGTCAGCTCGAAATGTTGACCTCGGCTGCTTTACGAAGCCTGTTCATGACAGCCGCAGCGAGGTCCCCTTCAGCGTCGTCAATACCTTCGACGAAAATGGCATCGACATTTGCGCGATCTAGCTCGCGCAAAGCCGAGAACGTCCCTCGAGCGATGTTACTGGTGTCTGAGCCTAGCGGGATGTCCAGCAGATCAACCTGCTGAGTCTCAATCGTGATAGTGTTCATCTGAAGAGCCTGCCGAGGTGGGCGAGCGTTTTGCAGGTCTTGCAGCAATCCGGCGAAGCCAGGTAAGGTCTTTCGAGATGATTTGTTGGTTTCGGAATCCGTAAAGATCTCATGCTGCGGTTGGTGGGTGATTGGCTCCGGCCTGGCCCTCGCATCAATGCGCCACCTTCTCGTTGTTATGATCCCAAGCCTTGCATGCTGGCGAACATACTCACGCATTTGTCCCAGGTCGGGAGGTGCCGTACCATGCTCAAATAGTATGACGGGGGCCTTTGGTGAATAATGTCGGTATTTCATCCCCGGCGCCTTTGGCTGACTGCCGATCTCCGCAACGTTTTTGTACCCAACCTGCGTGTCCTCCCAACCAGGACACGTCCGCAGCTGCTCGATACTGATACCGCCAGGCCTCAAGATCAGAGGTGGTTGCGAGAGACCGTCGACAACCGTGCTTTCGACCCCAATGTCACAATCGTCACCGTCAAGGATCGTCTCGATGCGCCCGTTCAGGTCGTACGCCACGTGCTCAGCTGCTGTGGGGGATGGCTTTGTCGAGGCATTGGCGGACGGCGCTGCAACAGGGACCCCTGACAGCTTTATCAAAGCGAGCGCGAGGATGTGCCTAGGCATGCGCGCTCCGAATGTATCTAGACCAGCAGTGACCTCCGGAGCCAGTGATGATTTACGCGGGTTTGGGACAATGATGGTAAGAGGACCGGGCCAGAATCTCTCGATAAGCGGGTGGTAGATAGTGGGGATCGGGTCGTTTTGAGGGCCATCTTCGACGCCATTCGCGCGGAGTCCGGATCGGAGCAGAGTCCTCAGTTGCGTGAGAGACGCGATGTGTACGATGAGCGGGTTGTCGGCAGGTCTTTGCTTGGCCTTGTAGATACCGAGGACAGATGCGCTCCTTTGCGCGTCGCCACCCAACCCATATACTGTCTCGGTGGGAAACGCTACAGGGATGTCAGAAGACTTAAGTTGTTCGGCGGCAAGGCGTAAGTGCCTAGCATTTGGAGAATGTTCGTCAAGCTCAATGTCCAAATCGTCCAACAAATCATCCGGGCGAGGAATCGACTGGAGCTTTCCTATGCTGTGGACGTCCACTGGCAGTATCGACGTTTTGAACTCCCGTGACTCGGCCATGTTTGCTGTATGGTATGACTTTGCACGCCTTTCAACGTGCTGTCGGCCAACAGATACAGCACTGATCAATCGATGTGCATACAGTTGGTGGAGACATCGCCATACAAGACGCGGTGCATGTACACTCGGGGTTGGCATGAGGTGTGCATCTGTGAGTCGCGAAAAGGGCTTCGAAATTTCGAACGCTAGACGCGCGCTCACGTGCAAATACATGTACACGTCCACGCACTCTTACACACGTTCCATGTATAAACTCTCAAGGCCACTGAACTCAGGCGGTTGCCAATTGTACCGTACATGATGCACCAGCGTCAGCGGACGAAGAGATCGTGAAATAAGTGTAGCACGCTTCACTTGAATAATGCATCGTCGCTATATACAGTCATGCGATTATGTTGGATCTTTTTCTCCCCTGGCGAGCGGTTTCACACGGACCCATGTATCGTTCACAACATGCTCTAACCCCGTTCTGTCCTCGTCGTCTTCCAGACCCCGAACCACTTCCCGCGCGGTTCGCAAACAGTCATTGACGCCGACACCGGCTATCCAGTTCCCGGCCACCCTGAGCCGACCTTCGTACGCGTCAGCGATATCGAAATGTGCCTTCTCCAGCCGGTCCGCGTGGCCCACGGTATACTGAGGTATGCAGTCCTTCTGCAGATTGACCTGCCATGCCTCAGGCTCCTCCGTGATCCCAAGATGCCGTCGAACCACAGATCTGGCGAGCGCTAGGCCCTCCTGTTCGTCTGGGTATGCCGGCCAGTCATCCCACCAGTGACCACCAAGCATGACTGTAAGCTTAGTCCCTCTCTCCTTCACCTGGTCTTGGGCGTTTGGAGGATTGGGTAAGTTGTACCACCCGAAATCGTTGACGTTGACGAGTTGACCTGTTTCGCGGGCTTGTCTCAGCTGATCGGCGTTGGAGACGTGCCAGTTCTTGGTGTCAAGATCGCTGGGCGACGGTGAGTAAGCTGTGTCAAAGACCACGCCGAGCGCGCGCTCGGGATTGTTTTCGAACGGTGTCGCCTGAGGAATGACATAACCGAAACCTGCCGGGTTCAGGTTTGGTGTGCGGAAGTAGAGATTGACAGTCATGACGGTCACGGTTGGTATGTGTGCTATGAGTGATAGCGGCTTTGACTGGCCTTCTTCTAGCACGCCGGTGCAGACCTGGTTGAGGTGCCAGGGCGACAGCGCAGAAATGGCATGAGTGTACCAGTGCACATGCTCACTACCTTTCACCTTGACGGTCACACCATCGTACTCGTCTGCCGGTGCAACAGCCTCGACAGATGTACCCGTCTTGAACTCAACGTTGCCATGGCCCACGAGATGCCGGACGAGTCTATCGATCAGCATTCCCATACCGTCCTTGAATGTGAAGACCGTTGTATCTTTCAGCGTCGCTTTCAGCAGTGGATCCCACGAAAAGTCCCGCATCTCCCGCAGGAATTCCGCTTCTCTCTTGGTCATTTCCACGCCGTCTGCTCTGCTCCTGATCATGCCTCCGAGTACGCTACCAGTCGACTCCTCATCTCTCCATTGGCTTGGGAAAAGACTCTTCGCCGAAAGTTGATAAGCATCGCCCGCGTAGATGCCATGTAACACTGCACTCAGGATGCGATCCACCATTGTCTTGCTGAAGCGTCGTGAGAAGAAATCCCCCACGCTCTCGTCCTCAACGCTGGCATCGCGGGGTCTCTTGAACATCTCCCCGAAGCCCGAGAGGATCGCTGTCTCGAATACGGGCTCTGTCCACATACTCCACAGA
>Ga0058704_10000654_pt1 | contig 17264 bp, 13 predicted proteins | sample AgamicMgSfe_FD_71363 | JGI IMG/M metagenome (GOLD analysis project Ga0058704, IMG submission 71363) | Agave microbial communities from Guanajuato, Mexico - Mg.Sf.e | ecosystem: Host-associated > Plants > Phyllosphere > Phylloplane/Leaf | place: Guanajuato, Mexico | collected 2012-05-30
CACCATTTGTAGGGAGATGCTTCTGTGGAGGGTAGATTCTCAAGATCGAGACTGTCGACATCCTGCACCAAGACGACATGGGCGTCTACCGGCGCCGCTTCCCAAGCTTATTGCCAGTCAGTGATCAAACTTGGATCGTGGTAGCCAGACTTACAAGCATAGGTAGAGATCTCTCTCCGTCTCGTGTATGTATTTGTTGTCGGAGTTATATTAAATGGTGCAACAATCTGTGTTCACCAAGGAATGAATTGTTGAGATGGCAGAACCCATCGAGTGCTACCTGGCACAGACTTTGGGAGAACCCCGTAAACTGCTCTCGCGATGGTTCGCGACCGGTCTCGTTGTGGTCGGCTTCTGAAGGCATGTTGGGTTCCGGTAGGTCTGTAGCTTCGATTTTGCTTGGATGACTCTCCGTCTGGTTGTTATGTGTTGCACAAGTACATGGACAAAGGTTGCGTAGCTCGAAGAAAGACAGAAGAGACATGGCGTTGCGTGCCTGCTTTCTTTCCAACATAATAGGCAGTCACGAAGCAGTCGAAACGTTACTTCCCAAAACTGCAAGTACGAGATGGCGCATGCAGCAGCCTTGATAGAGAGCCGGGATGTAGCGTGTAAACTTCCCTTATGTGTTTCGAAGACTGATGCAATTGCCAGACAGATCTTGCCTACTTTGTAAGTACGACGATAGTCATCGGACCTCGTGTATGAAAGTCGAACCGCTCTCGCAACGGCTGGCGACTTCATACTTTCTTGCTTCGAGGTTTGTACTTTCTCTTGGCTTGTCTGCTTGGACTCGTGACGTGCATAACGTGTGATTACTGAATCGCTGAGTCGACTGTGTCTTTATCCATGCACTAATTCTGTCGTATTCTATACTACCACTTTTAGCCATTGATCCAACGAAGCCATCCATGTGCTTCCACTAGACAGCCTCTAGAGTACCAACAAGAAGAAGGACTCATCAATATACGAGAGAAATTGAATCATTTTTTGTAGTTTCTTTTGTATGCAAATGCAACCAATCGCTGTTGTACAGTACGAATAATGCAGACGTTATCATCAAGTCGTTACGTATCCCAGAACCTGAGTCTCATCGATCATATTTGCTGAGACTGAGGCTCAACGGGGAGCAGCATCGACGCAATGCTCAATCCGCCTCTTTGAACATATGGTCCAGCTGAATGACTCCGCTGGTGGATGGGTGGCAGCTCGTGAGAGGACAAATACGGTGGCAATGGCGAGAATGGCTGTCTGCTGATAGTAGCAGATGCTGGCGGTTGGTAAAGAGGTATGTGTGCCAGTGACGGAACTCGATACGTCCTTTCGAAAGAAGACGGCGGCCTTTCATCTGTCGGTGAGACGGACTGACCGCTGGCTCGACCTACCTCACCCTCAGCGTCCGAAAGACCAACGCCAGAATCTCCTTCGTGATCCTCTTTACCTCGTTCACTATCAAGCTCGCAGGCCTTTCTTTTGTTTGAAGTTCTCGCAAGTCCTTGAAGGTTCTTCATACCTTTGTCAAAGCACTGCATCTTCGTCAGATCTGTATGCTGCACACCATGGATCACACTCACTTTGGCCTCCACCGTGGTCCAGCGCTCTTTCATCCTTTCCGCGACAAGACTCCACATTTCCTTGCGACATTCCATGTAAGCAGTCGCAAGTGCTTCGAGTCTTGTATGGTCCCAGTCATCATGGCTTCGCCGCTCCATCAACCGTTCGTGGCGCTTCCGGCATGCATTGGCGGACTTGGTAGGGAAGTATTTCTGACTTATAGGCTCCCAGCTAAGCCCTTCAACCCGAGCTTGTATAAGTCTCTCATCTTCCTCGAGCGTCCACATTGCTGCCTGACGTTGTGGACGCTGATTGGTCGGCTCCGTAGGTACTTCTTGAAGAGGTGATGTAAGTTTGGAATCACTACGAGCACGAATCGACTGCCTGGACATGGCCAGGCTGTAGTGAATGCGACGTTGTAGTCTTCTGTGGTGACGTGATACTGGTAAACCGTGATTGGTAACTGAGGATATCACGATTCGCAAGAAGTGGTGGCCGGTAAGTCGATGTGGATGTATCGGATATAGAAATTATGATTGATGTATCTGAATGTGTAGGAAATGGCCAGACGAACGGTCTCCAAAAGAGGACTGAAAATGAATGGATTGAAAGCTAGGATGACATATGAGAACTGAGGTGATTTGCCTTGACTTGACTGGATAGTGGCCACCTCAGGCGACCATGGCCATAGTTATAGGTCCACTTCCGGTCTGTAAGATGAATCTTGAGATATCACCGAGTACAACACAGCCTACTTGTTGTGTTTGATACGAATGCCGCCGGTCTGTGCTAGGCGACATGAGAGCGCTAGAGATGGGCATCGAAGACCGCAGCGGCGAGTAAATTGTCGGTCGAGTCTCGAAATATCGATCGAGCGAGAAGTCAGTGGCATAGCGAGAACGGCGCTTGTCCCAGAATATTGTCGTGGCACCGATACGTTTTGATAGACGCGGGCAGAAGCTCGTTGGTTTCATCTATTTTGGTGTTGACCTGGCGGCTATTCATGCAGCTTGAGGTTGGAAACGGCCTCTGGTTGTGACCCAGATCGGACTGTTTGCTTACGCTGTCTTTGGAAAGACGGGAATAAGACTTTTAATATTCCTACAGTTTTGTGGTTGTCTGAACGTTGCTAAGCGATCAGAGATTAGACGCGTTTCCCGTGCTGTGTGACGGGCTGCATCCAACCAACAATTGACTGCTGAGACAGGCATCTGCCAAAGACATGAGACTCGACATTGCTATGATAACGAATACGATGTAGTGACAGTGCCTCACTGATCGCATTCAAATCGAGTCGAACCAATAGAGGTAAATCAAAAAGGAGGGAATATGGAGTTCCAATGTTGGGAATATTTCGAGGCGGATGAGTCAGCCGAAAGCCTGACTGGTCGATGCAAGAGTGTACAATAGCTTTGGTAAATCATTGATATTTCGCTATCACATATGCAACACATTCTCTTCGAATAGCCCTTCCTCTAGCATCTCTCTCAACACCAGCTCGCCTAAAGTGCTATGATTCTGCAAGCTTGCTAGCAGTGTATCTCTCAACTGACTCGGAGCAATCTTGTATGTACACGTGCAAAGCCTGCTCGCAAGATAACGGATCTCGACTTTGGTCGCGGCTCTCTCATCTCCAGAAGCTCGGTATTCCCGGTTCGCAGATTGGTAGAATCTTTGAGCGGCTTCACAGTGTGCTGGCAAAGTGTCGTGCATGATCGGAGGCAGTTCAAACGCAGGTAGACATAGACGACAGCAAAGCAATGAAACGTCGGCACGAGACTCCAATATACTAGCCTTGCGATCCGAAGTGAGATCCGGACTGTTCCGGAAACCAAGAGTCGTCTCGTACAGAGACTGTGCTTTTGATGCGGCGTCCCACGCATCTTGAGCATGTTGAATATAGAACTTCGGCGAAGAAGCTTGAACAACAGCTTTAGTAAGCTCGACTAGGTGGTCCGCATAAGTGCAAACCGTAGCAAAGTCTCCCGCCAGATCTAGAGCTTCAAAAGCGGCCATGCGAGAAATATAGGTTGGCATGTCGATTATCTGTGCCATGAACTCGGTGTTAGATAGAGCTGCAACAAAGCTTGCCGCTTCCAATGCTGCCTCCGTCTTGGCGGCGGGTTGCTCGTCATTTGGCAGTCGCGAGATACATTGCGGTATCGTTTTCGACGTTAGGTTGTCCCCGAGGTTTGCCAGAGTCGACAAGCTTGATGGTTCGTCGACCGAGACTAGGAGGATCAACGCTGCCAAAGATGCGTTGGCAGTATCTAGCAGATCTGCTGGTGTGACTGGATGCTGTATAGTTGCAAAAGTCTCCGACTCGCCTGGCTCGTCGTTTTGCGAAGCAACCGGAGGTCTATCGCCGGTATCGAGCGGCACTCCAGCGTCGTCTTCCGTCGGAGCGTCCGCGGACGACGACGGCTGCTGCTGTTGCTCCTCGAAAAGCGCCTGCTGACGCTGGAAGCAGGTGTCAAGCAACTCAAGAGCCTCTCGAAGCAGCACAATCGGTGACTCTTGGATGACCTGCTCCTCACTCGTGGCGTTTTCAATGATCTCTTCCGCAAGATCGGTCATGGTCTGAGCCGCGTTAAAAAGGATGTCCATGTTCTCTCTGTCCAGACGTAGAGCATATCGATGTGATACGACAGCTTGTTGCAAGAGTTGTATGAGTGTTATTGGTAACTTCGACACCAACTTTGGCTGCTGAGAAAGCTCAAGCTCTAATCGGGCTTTGTTGTACGCCAGGTCAAAATTGCTCGGATATTTTGCCAGACCGTTGTTGTAGATATCGATGGCCCTTAAGAAGGCTCGGCCGGACTTTGCTTGATCTCCAGCGCGCCATTTGCCTCCTGTCGCTTCTTCTGCATCGGCCGCTATTGAGCAGCATTAGCATAATAGTAGATGTAGGATATGTGAACCTTGACAAATGGCAGACTAATAACAAGTACCGAATGGAAAAGAATACTTGGGCTTGCAATATCACTTGCTTGTCACTTACCGTCTTGAAAGTCATCAGGCGTCTCTAACTGCTCGATAATGTTAATAAGTAGCCATGAAAAGGTAAAAAGAATCGCATACAGGCTGCTTGCTTTGCTTGTTCTGCTTCTTGGAGAACTTGGGTATTTTGTTTGATCGACCACTCATGATATCTCCCGGATGTATATAAGTAGAAGAAGTGAAATAGTATTGGACGGATTAGCATGAACAACAGGTCGAGAAAAGATCGATGTCATGAGGCTCTGCTGTGGAGGCTTCCAAGGTTGCGGGACAGTGGGCGGGCCGTTGGTGGCCGCCCGTTGCTCCGCGATACCATGCTTGGCAAGAACCATTGACGATTCAGGGCCCAAAGCCAAAAGAAGTGCATTAGAGGTGCTTCCATGTCCATCATGCATGATAGGCGTGGCGCGTCTTCCCTGTTTCCCAGCTATACTTTTCTGCAGTACACATACACAGCCCCGCGACGTACATCCACTGCCTCTTCGGTCATTCTTTCAGAATTCATTCGATCTTATCCTCTCAGACACTACGAGATTACTGTGCCTTACACACCGTTGTCTTCCCCGCATGGTTCTGGTTGACCGGTGATATCAACTCGCTGGAAACCGTTTGCATTCCACGGCACTTACGACATGACGAACTGACGATTGGCGATTGGGATCAATTTTGACAAAGAGAGGGAACTATACTCCGGATCAGGTCGTCGACGACCCTGCCCACCATGGGCGATGCCCTCTCCGCGCCGGGCGGCGCGTCATATGATTCGAATACCATGTCTGTTGGAGACGGCACATGGGATTCTACGAGAAACGATTTTTTATTACCGAACTTGCAAGGGCTGAACTTTGAGACTATGCAATACAATGGTAAGAAAATCATACCGACACGCAAATAGTGTTCTCTCGACTAACCTCACGTTCCTGACAGGTATGGGCAATCGCTTCAGAGATCTGCCAGAATACCATACTCTCATCAAGGGTCACGCCATTCTTGCTGTTATCACCTTTCTACTTGTCGTACCCGCTGCTATCACTATCGCACGCTTCTACTACAGCCGACCGAGACTGGCTCTAAAATTGCACATCGGACTGCACATCATCACCGTCTTTTTGGTCACAGTGGTTCTGATACTGGGATGGTTCGCAGTAGGTCCTGAGAGAAGCCTGACCAATCCACACCATGGTATCGGAGTAGCCATCTACACCCTCATTTTGATCCAAGCGATCGGAGGTGCGATGGTGCATAGAATCGAAAAGGGAAAGGTCCGATACAAGTTACCACTGAAGCTCATGATCCACCAATGGCTTGGTCGCGCAATCGCTCTTCTTGGTATCGCCCAAATACCTCTTGGACTTACCTTGTATGGCTCACCAAAGGTCCTCTTCATTCTCTACGCCTTGGCTGTTGCTCTGTGGCTTTTTATCTGGTTTACTCTATCGTATAGATACCAAGGTGGAGGCGACATTGGAAGCGATTATGGCTATGGCAGCTATGTTTCTAGACGTAGTGGACCGACCGCGACAGAAATCACAGAGAACCAACCGCCTCGAAGAGAAGGCAGCCATTGGTTGAGAGACACTGCGCTTGTCGGAGGAGCCATTGCTGGTCTGGCCGCTTTTCGCGATCGATCCAAAAGACGGCGAGAAGAGAGACTGGAAATGCGAGAGGAACGCATAAATGTCGAGAGACCGCAGGGTCAACCCGTACCCGGTCATATGCGACAAGATCGCTCACATAGCGGAGTATCACATCCCCTGCCTCCGCCTGGTCAGTCACGACCACCATCTGGTTCATACATCGAGGAAGAGAAAATCTCGGAATACTCGCTGGACGAAAAACCGAGGCATACCTGGAGGAACCGCTTTCTAGGCGCAGGAGCAGGCTTGGGTGCATACGAAGGGCTCAAGCGAGTCTTCTATGGTCAAAATCGGCGCGACGAAGAGTCTGACTTGGGTTCGTATGGAGCACCACTTGGGGGCAATCAAAGTCTTAGTCGAACCGATGTCTCTAGAGTCCAGTCGGGTCAGGCTCCTTTCTCGCCAGGGGACGCTCGGCGCTCACACAGACCAAGCAGAGTTCAGATCGCAAGTCCGATGGCAAGTCCCACACGACCGGGAGTAGCGGATGCATCGAGACCGACCTTGACAGAAGCATCTGGGCCTTCGTTGGCGACTCCAGTCCGTCTTACGTCTCGCCTACGAAGAAACACATCGGTATCATCGTTCGACAGCCAGGACTCATTCGAAAGTAGGCCACAACATCAGCCTGGTTTAACTACCGGTCAAGGCGTTGCTGCTGGACTTGGAACCGCTGGAGGATTGTTTGGGCTCAGAGAATGGAATAGGAGACGAAAAGAGCGCAAGGAAGACCGTCGTTTGGAGGAGATCCGCCGTATGGATGAAGAAAATGCCGAACGCATTAGTCGTGTGAACAGCCAACGAAGACGGAATCGCCTTAGCACAGAGCAGCCTTTGACTGAAGACAATTACGAGACAGGCGGAGACGATTATGCAATGACTGGCAGTAATCCAGCTCTTTCTCGAAGAAACCACCCGAACACCAACGCACCTCCTCTCCCGGCTGCGGCAGCCGCAATACCACCAAGCACAGTTCGCCAGAGCGACTCTGATGCAATTTACAGCCCGCCTTTACGTCCAGATCAACCTGCCTATCCGGTGGGTACGAGTGCTGTATCCATACCGACCGGACCCGTGGAGTCGAACCCATCACGACTCATGGACACCTCACGTCACGACACACGATCTCACCACGCCCAAGATGCCGTAGCAGGAGTTGCAGGCGCATCAGCAGGCGCAGCTCTGGCTGATCACCACAACCGACGGCGACATTCCCACGACCACACCGCCTCGACCGTCTCCGCGTCTCCGCAGACGCAAACCTCACAACCCGTCAGCGTCAAGGTTAAGATCCATGACGACAATAGACACATAACACTGCGCCGCCTGAACTCGGAAGAAGCGGCCGCGGAACGCGAGGCCCGCCGCCGTGAGCGCCGTACTAGAAGACGACGCGCATCGAGTCTCTCCTCCGGCGTCGAGGACGACACGCCGCGCTTCAGACGACAGGGCAGGCCGCCCGTTTCCAACGAGTCCAGACCCATCAGCGACGTCCCGCCGATACCGATACAACAGCAGTACAAGCCGTCGCCTGAGCTGAACCTGCCGCCAGCGCCCGCGCCGGTACCGCAGCCTCAGGTGCAACCGCCGCGGATGCAGGCGCAGGCGCAGCCGCCTTACCCTGTCGGACCAGGCTTGCCGCCACCGGTGCCGATGCACTCGTCGCCGCATGGTGCAGGTGTCGTCAGCCCCGCAACGGTCAACAGCGGTGGCTACGAGACCGGTACTGGTACCGAGATGAGCGCCTTTGACGACAACAGGCGGCGTAGAAGAGCCGAGCGGGCGGCGGTGAAGCAGAGACTTGCTGGGCAAGGTGCGAGAGTTGAGTTTACGTAGCGAATTCTATTAACCCATTGACTCTTTCTGCTTTTTCGCCTCATCACACAATCTCTTTGGGGCTCTGACCGCCCACTTTGACTCTTCAGTGTGCCAGAGGTAGTTGACTTCGCCTCTGACTTCTTCCTCGGATACGACCGGCACCTTTCCGTCAATGATACTGTGAAACAACCAGAGGATACCACTCAGTAAGTCCTCTGCATCTTCATCAACGGTAGTATGACCACAGCTGAGCTTGATCCTCGGCACGCCATCGTCTCGTTTCTGGTTCAACGTCCTCATTTCATCGAGGAGGTACTTCATTGACGCCATGAACGTGATCCAGCTACCCTCCTTCGGAAAGATGATAGGCCCGGTGTAGACGATCTTGGGGTCGCGGGAAGATCCGAGCTCGTAGAAACTGTCGCCTACGTAGATGTGGCGCTCGGTGTGGTCGTAGAAGGCAAGAGAATCCGGCGTGTGGCCTGGCGTGTTATATATCGTTATCCCGAGGTCTACTGCATCGGAAGTGGTTGAGATCGAGTGGGTTGATGATTCGGTAAAGGCTCCCTTTTCAGAGGAGAAGAAGAGACGGGAATTGTGTGGTGCCCAGCATGAGACGGTGTACTCTGGTGTTGGGATACCGGCGAATTTACACAAGGAGTGTTCGGGCAAGTCGTTGATTATGAAGTCTTTGCCGGTCGCAGATGCAACGATGGAGCCGGAGGCGAGTTGGGATATTCCGCCGATGTGGTCGAAGTGACAATGGCTGCATATCACGATGTATGCACGGGCTGAAGATGGGTTTAGTGGTTCGTTGTTGTTGGCTTCGATTGAGCAGGTTTCGAGCAATTGGCGGAGATGGGTATATTTGGCTAGAGGGAATTATGAGCCGTGGAATCGATGTGATTTGAGTTTCAGCCAATTACCATCTTTGCATCTTTTGCTTGGAGCATCGCAGCCAGTGTCTGACAGGATGATTACCGGTGCATTGGGATGGACCTTGGCATATATGATCGGATGTTCGCCATACGAGTCGTCCTCCGTGATTGCAAAGGTAGACACATTGACTCGGCGGACAGTGAATGAACTCAGCATGTTCTTGCGTACCATCTTTGATGATTTCAAGATGGATTTGGTATAGACATGGTAGAAATATGGTATCCTAGATAAGGTGGTGGAGTGGGGAACATGAAACTGTCGTCGAGAGATGCGCCCCACATAATTCAGATAGGGAATCATCCGAGTCGTGTGCAATCTTCTCCGCATCGTCTGCTGAATCGACGATATAATTTCTCCACTTACTTTTTGCATTTCCCCAACTTCGTCTCGAGAATCGAACATTACTTTTTCACAAATCAAACAGCCATGGCAGACCGGGATGAATCAGAGCAGCCTCGCAAGAAGATACGTCTGACCGAGCCAGAGAGTGCCGCGAACGACTCGCCAATTGATACTAGCATCTCGCTCGAAGACCAGATCAAAGCCCAGTCGGAGCAGGAAACCAAGTTTGGCATAACTGTATTTGCGTCCCCGAATTCTGGATTTTCCGGCATTGTAAAGCAGAGATACACAGACTTCCTGGTCAATGAGATTCAACTCAATGGTCAGGTCCTTCACCTTGACTCGCTGGCGACCCCGGAAAAGAAGCCCGACACAAAGCAGGATGCAAAGTCTGAGGATACAGCAGTAGACGACTCGAAAAATGCCTCTGATCCCACAGTAGCTGCAACGAATGGTCCTACAGATGCGCCAGCAGACAATGCAGGCGATCAAGATGCATCCTCGAGAGAGGAGCGCAAAGCCGCAGCGATCGCTTCGATCTCGGCAGAGTCCATGAGCACGCTTGTTGCAATCTTTGGCGAAAGAACTTCGGAGGCCATACGATCACTATACGGCAAGGTTATTGCAAACCCAGACAAGAAGACCCGAGATTATGGAAATCTTGTATCGGACCCTGTAGTGGATAAGCAACAACGGACTGATGCTCACGTTGCTGTAAGGCGCATCTTCGACAATCGCCTTGAGACATTTACCCAAGATGATAACACAATCACCATCAAGGCAGCTCCCCAAGCGAGAGGCGAAAAGAGCAGAAGAAAAGCACCACAGAGAGGTGAAGGTCCAATAGTCAGGGGCAAGGTTGGCTGGGAAGAGATGGGTGGCGAGCATCTGCACTTCACGTTGTACAAGGAAAACAAGGATACCATGGAAGTTGTTTATTTCCTCGCAAGTCAGATGAAGCTTCACACAAAGAACTTTCAGATGGCTGGCACCAAGGATCGTAGAGGAGTCACTGTGCAAAGGGTCAGTGTCTTCCGGACAACAAAAGAGCGTTTGCAAGGTTTCAACCCAACACTACGCAACGCAGTACTTTCTGGCTTCAGATACGAGAAGAATGGACTCGAGCTTGGTGATCTGCAAGGCAACGAGTTCACAATCACTCTTCGAGATTGTCAGGTCCCAGGAACAGAAGGCTTGGAGGGCAGTGCAAAGTTTGAACTTACCAAGCAGACAATTGACACCGCAATGGAAGATTTCAAGAAGCTCGGTTTCATCAACTATTATGGTCTTCAGCGTTTCGGAACCTTTGCGACAAGCACGGACGAAATTGGTAGGCTCATGCTTCAGGGAAACCTCAAAGCAGCAACTGAGAGCATATTGGCATTCTCCGATGCGACTCTCGCTGCGGCAAAGAACCCTGGAAGTGATTCGAAGATCTCAAGTGACGACAAAGCCCGAGCAGAAGCTCTAGATCTCTGGAGACAAAGCTACAAGATGGGAACTGTCCTCGATAAGCTGCCAAGAAAATTCCAAGCAGAAAGTGCAATCGTGAAGCATTTGGGCTGGGTAGACCGAAAGACCCAGAAGCAAAATCAGTTGCACGACTACAATGGCGCGCTGATGCAGATTGCTCGAAACCTGCGATTGATGTACGTTCACGCGTATCAAAGCTTGGTATGGAACTCTGCCGCCGCCACAAGGCTTGAAAAGTACGGTCACAAGGTCGTTGAGGGTGACTTGGTCCTGACTCGCGAGCATCCTGTCGCTGTAGTGGAACAGGCTCCGCTGGATGATGTTGACGACGAGGGAGAGGTCATCATCCGCCCTGCAATCGAAGACAGTGCCACTACCATCGATGAAAAATTCGAGCGCGCCAGAGCGTTGACCAAGGAAGAAGCCGAGAGCGGCAAGTACAACATGTTTGATCTCGTGCTTCCACTTCCAGGATATGATGTTGAATATCCAAAAAACGCCATGAACGACTTTTATATCAGATTCATGGCCAAGGATAAATTGGATCCATACAACATGCGCCGCAAATGGAAGGATATCAGTCTGAGTGGAGGATACAGAAAGATTCTGTCGAGGCCTGATCAAGTGTCTTATGAAGTCAAGACTTATCATCACGAGGACGAGCAGCTTGTTCAGACCGATTTGGAGAAGCTGCAGGCTGCTCATGAGACTGATGGCAAGCAGACAGAGGCGGGCACCGAGAACAGCACTGTATCTGCAGGATCCAAAGACCAGGAGATGACCTGTGACGATACAAAGATTGCGCTTGTACTTCGAATGCAGCTGGGGAGCAGCCAGTACGCTACAATGGCACTGCGCGAGCTTACAAAGGGAAGGGCTCTCGGCTACAAGCCTGACTTTTCCGGAGGTAGATAGATCTGGTCGAATGAATTTAGTCTATGGCGGTGGGTCGAGTGAAAGACCGTCCACTGTCAGATGGAAAGCATCATTTCTCGAATAACTTCCTGCGACATCCAAGTCCAAGCGGCCCCTTTCGCAGTCCTCAAAGTCCGCATCCACGACTAACAGTCCTCCGTCTTCCTCCTCCCAGAGAGGACCCGCGAGTACATCTCCAAATGGTCCAATGATAGATGAACCACCTCTTGAAACAAACTCCTCATCCTTCTCGCTCTCAACAACAGTCGTGCTTCCATCTCCCCTCACCCACTCCGGCAAATTCTTCCTCCTCACACACATATTAGCACTAAGCACAAACGCCCTCCCCTCAGTAGCCACAGTCCTCATAAGCGGCAACCACGTATCCCTCGCATCCGCCGTGGGCGCCAAGTACAAATTGACATCCTGACTATAAAGCGCATACCTCAACAACGGCATATAATTCTCCCAACAAATCGCCGCAGCAAGACAAACCCTCACACCCTTGATATTCGCCACCACAGCCTTGAGCGTACCAGGCGAGCCCTGCGCCCACACCAACCGCTCCGAACCAGTGGGCATGACCTTGCGTCGCTTCCCCAGCACGCCGCGCACAGGATCCACGTACACGACGCCGCAGTACAGCGATCCAGCCGCGCGCTCGACCAGGCCCGTGACGACAAAGACACCGGTTTCGCGCGCGACACGCTCTAGGAACTCGCGCGTGCCATCGCCGCGATGGGTAGACCCCGCGGCTAGGGGAAGGGCCTTGTTCAGCCAGGCATCGCCGCCGCCCGTCGGGGTGTCGCCTAGATCGACGGCGGCGTGGTAGTAGGAGAGGAATTGCTCGCGGCCGTGGGGAGCGCGGGCGCCTACTGCTGCACCGAAGTTGCAGGTGCGTGGGTAGCCTCCTAGGTAGGCTTCTGGGAAGAGCAAGAGGGAGACTTGTTGTGCGGCCGCTTTCTGAGTGGTGCGTTCGAGGTCGGCGAGGGTTTCGGATAGGGTTGCTAGAGTGCGTGATTGCGCGACGGCGATCTTGAGGGGTTTTGGCATTGTGGTGAGATTGGTGAGTTTTGGATCCTGTCGAATGGTACCGATATACGGAATGGAGGATGTCAAGCTTCGAGGTGTAAATAAAATGCGGCCCTGCATCAATTGGAGATTCGCGAGGCCAAGTGCGTGCGGGGTAGTGCTGTGGACGGGTAGAGTCATCGTATTTCATCCATCACGATAGGAGGGAAAAGGTTGGAGTCATGATCAATCGACCACCAACCATTTGAAGACAAAAACAAGCACGAAATGTGTGATTGCAGTGCAAGAACTTTTGGAGATGGTAGCAGAGACGGGCCATTCTACGTCTGGAGACACTCAAGTATTGCATGCATCGCAAGGCTGTATAGACCATTCTTTACGAAAAAGCCAGAATCGATACCAATTATTCGGTGTGAACCTTTTGCTCATAAATTCATATCCGGTCTACTGCCACACTGTTATCCCGAGTTCTCAAGATCAATTTACATTTTCTTTGCGATCTTGGAAAGGTCGGCCAGAGCCTCACGGCGCTTGTACTTGGAGTCCTCAATTACACCTGGTAGTTGTTAGTGTATATAGTTTAATCAGCAAGAAGAGGTACATACCAGCGTCGGCATCGCTGGAGAAGTTGCCTGACCACGAAACAAGAGTGGAGCCCTCAAACTCTCCACAGGTGACCGGGTAGCAACGAATGGTGCTGACAACACTGCTGTAGCTCAAAGCAGGCTCGGAGGTGATGACGGAGTAAGTAATGTAGTGGTTGATTGACTGCGCGCGTCAGTACAGGTAATCGATACCCGCTATTGGTTGTGAATGAAAACATACAGAGTGCTCCTCCTGCTTGACCTCGAGAACGTGGCCATCCTTGAAAGTCCACTTGACAATATCGGTCTCCTCACTTGCACCCTTGACGTGCTCTGAGCTCTTGAGCGCTGACCAGAACTTGCTAAAGTCCTGGAGCTTGATAAAGTGCCAGACGTGAGAGAGAGGTGCGTTGACGAGCATGGACTCCTCGACGGAGGTGCTGGTTGGGATGGTGTTTGAAGTAGCGGCCATTGTGAAGATTGATTTCTGATCAAGGAGTTTTTCCTGGTAATATGGTGTGATGGAGGTAGTTTGTGTAGAAAGTAAAAGTATCTTGCAAGATTTCTGGAGAAACAGTTTGGAGTGTCGATGGCTTCGTGCGTGATGTCACTGCAAACAGCAGTCACCAACGCAATAGGAAAGCGCTGATGAGGGGCAGCCAAGCCATCCATCAACAGTTCGCGGGGCACTGTACACTTCTTGGCGTTCTTTGTTGTCCAACTGCTGTCTGGCTCTAGTATTTGCGGCGCTGCACTGCGAAAATCACAAATGTTCACCTTAGCTTGATTTGATCTGACGAATATTTGACGATCGATGCGATGACCGTCAACTTCTGACAATGAATTGGATCTCTACAGCTCGAAATGTAATGCAGCGTGGACTGATCAACTTTACGGCCACCACATCGGCAAATTTTCGGGCTAATTCACCTCCTCACCGTCTCCGACCGAGAGCTACGGCCTGCTTTATGGTATTCAAAGCCGCCAGATCTCAAAATCAAATGACTTTCGAATTGTTCTCAATGGTGACCAGCCCAGCTTTGGTCAAAAAGAAAGGGCACCTTGTCCAAACCCACCGGTCTCGGAGTTCCCGCACAAGATTCTTATCAGATCCTCATGTTGAGCGGTCGAGGTTGCATCCAACAATTCGTACCCGCAAACAGTCAAGCCACCCAAGGCGCTAGATTCTATAAGGTCCCGATCCATCCAATCACGTCCTCATCTGAGCGCAAGAGTGGAACGCGGTTCTGGCCGATTGATTGATAAGATTATCAAATTTTTATCAGATCATCGAATGGTCTGACCTTACCTAGACCTTTCCCACCTCACCAACCTATCACAGTGAATTAGCTAGTCCTCGTATGGTCAGTCACAACCGTTAACCACAGTCGCGAACTTTCTAAATCACGTAGCGTCTTGGCTGCCTCAAAAACAAGCAAGTCCGAACGAGGAGCCCTGCTTTCGAGTCTACTCCTACTGCATGTGGCTTGCATCTGAGGGAATACGCGTTGAGTGGTGGATGTGGAATGATCCATTGGTAGGTACACGTTGCGAGGATTTCTCGCATACGGTATAGTATAAGTATCACCACATCCTACACAGATATTCCACTCCCATTTTCTATTCTCCTCGTCTATTCCAACAGCGGGTAGCTTGTATCTCTTTTTACGCCTACCATGAGACTTATCTCTCGCTTTAGTGCTCCTCAAGCACCGGTGCTTGAAAAGACAGATCACCAGAGTTCTTCTGCTTCGCCACAGGAGACCAAAGAGGCTATCACTTCAACAGCCAGTGACACCGAAAGTGAGGTCGTCGATTCTGACTTCCAACATGGTGTGCAAAGCGCTCAAGCCATTAATCAGATCTGGACGAGAAATGACCTTCTCATTGCATATGCTTTGTCAGTTTCCACCTCTCCAACAGCTACGTCTTCACAAAGCTAATATAACAGCAGAATCTGGATTGTCGCCCTCGTCCAGTCTTTTGCATCCGGTATGACTTCCACCCTGACGCCCTACGTTACCAGCTCTTTTGAAGAACACTCCTTAACGGCAACCACTTCCATCATCTCAAGCTTGATCGCTGGACTTTTTAAGCTTCCTTATGCCAAGATCATCGATATCTGGGGTCGTCAGCAGGGATTCGCACTCATGATTGCATCATGTACGCTTGGTCTTATCATGATGGCAGGATGCAACAACGTTCAGACGTACTGCGCAGCACAAGTCTTCTACAATGTCGGATACTATGGGATCGATTTCACCCTTACCATCTTTGTGGCCGACACGTCCAAACTCAAGAACAGAGCTTTGATGATCGCCTATACTTCTTCACCTTGGTTGGCAATTACATGGGCATACGGACCAGCTACTTCAAGCATTCTCAACACTATCGGCTTCCGCTGGGGCTTCGGTATCTGGGCTATAGTCTACCCCGTTGCATCTGCTCCCCTCTTCTACGTCTTTTACAAGAACAATAAGAAAGCCCACGAAGCCGGCCTTGTGCCCGCACGCCCAGACAGCGGCCGCACATTCGCTCAATCCGTAGTCTACTACGCCAAAGAGTTCGACATTATCGGCCTGCTCCTCCTCTCCGCCGGTCTAGGCATGTTCCTTCTCTCCTTTAGTCTCTACTCCTACCAAGCGAGCGGCTGGCACTCGGCTCTAACAATCTGCCTAATAACCTTCGGCGCTCTCCTCATCGTCGCCTTTGCGCTCTACGAACGCTTCCTCGCGCCAGTAACTTTCATCCCCTGGGCCCTAATGAAAAACCGCACCGTCTTCTTCACCTACACCATGGTCGCCTCCTTATACTGCGCCTACGCACTCTGGGACAGCTACTTCTACTCCTTCCTAATCGTCGTCTTCGACGTCTCCATCGCCCAAGCGACCTACATAACAAACATCTACACCATCGGCTCCTGCTTCTGGGCGCTCGTAATCGGGGTCATCATAAAATTCTCCGGCCGTCTAAAGACACACGCCCTCTTCTTCGGCGTACCCATCACCATCCTCGGCGTGGCGCTAATGATCAAGTTCCGCCAACCAGATACCCCAATCGGCTACATCGTCATGTGCCACATCTTCATCGCCTTCGGAGGCGGCACACTCGTTATCTGCGAGCAGATGACCGTCATGGCTGTCTCCAAGCACCAGCACATCCCCGCTATTCTCGCCATGGAGGCAATGATTGCTAATATCGGGTCGTCGATCGGCGCTACCATCGCCGCGGCGATGTGGACTGGTATCTTTCCTGTGAAGCTAGCGCGATTTTTGCCGGCTAGTGCACAGGATGAGTTGTTGGATATTTATGGCAGTTTGGATGTTCAGAGTGGTTACCCCGTTGGCTCGCCGACGAGAATTGGGATCGATACTGCGTATGGTGAGACGCAGAAGTTGATGCTTGTCGCTGCGACGAGTTTGTATTCCATCACGCTCGTCTCGGTTATGCTATGGAAGGAGGTTAATATCAAGGATATCAAGCAGGTCCGGGGACGAGTGATTTAAATCTTGCACATAGTGATGGATTGCAAGAATAAATGGTTGCAGTCATGATGATAGCAATATCCAGTTACTATACATCGACGATGATCGTCCCTTGTTCTAAACTCCATGTTACCATCTGCATCTGCATTTACATCGTCAACAGCCTTCATCTCTGCTTGCAGTCATCTTCCTGCAGCCCTCAGTCTTCCGGATCACTTTCCTGACTAGGTCCAAGCACCCGCTGCATCTCCTCAACATCTCTACTCGTCTCATTGAACGCTTCCATGACAGCCCGGATAGCCACATTGCGGTTCCACTCTCCTCTCGTCTTCCATACCGCTCTCATCAGTGCCGCAAGTACCTGCTCCAATTGCTCGACACTGAATCCCGAGGAGGCATGCACCAGATTCTTCTGCAGAGCAGTCAATGCGTCTGCATCAGGCGCGATGAGGAGAGGAGGCGACGCCGGTTCAGCTTCCACTTCA
>Ga0058704_10000657_pt1 | contig 17235 bp, 16 predicted proteins | sample AgamicMgSfe_FD_71363 | JGI IMG/M metagenome (GOLD analysis project Ga0058704, IMG submission 71363) | Agave microbial communities from Guanajuato, Mexico - Mg.Sf.e | ecosystem: Host-associated > Plants > Phyllosphere > Phylloplane/Leaf | place: Guanajuato, Mexico | collected 2012-05-30
TTGCCTCTGCTTTGTCTGCTTGTCACGCCAAAGCTGCAAAGCCTTATCGTTGCTACCGTTTCTAAAGAGAGGGGGGTGAAACTCATCCTCAGGTTGTTGTGGGACTGTGAGCGTGAGACGCCGGTGCTGACTATATCGTGCTATGCCGCGGAAGTGGGAGCTCACCAGCGCAACGCTTGATAGGCTCCTTGGGTTGCTGTCCTCGATGACGTCCAGGACTATGGTCAGAATGTCTGTACCGAGAGACAGCAGAGAGGGCTGGCTCGGGTCCGTAGTTCGTGGCGTGCGTGGCTCGATGTGTTGTCGTTGCTTGCTCTTTGGCGATGTCGGACAAACGTCTGGGATACTTCCTTGATTCTGGGCGAAGGGCGACATGGGGAGGGGGCGACAAGGACGGGGCATGCTTTGAGATGTGTCGTATGGTCCTGCAATGCAAGACTAGACTGGGCGCGACAGAGAGAAGGATGTAGTCGTAGAAGTATGGACTGCTGCCTCAAGGCGCCTGTTGCCTTTGCTGCCTTGAGCTGCACAGCCGCAGCAGGGTTGCGCGGGCAGTGCAAAGGCATTGCGCCCGTCGCTCGCCGCTCGTATGAGATGTCTGCGACTGACATGATCTGAAAAGCCTCATGAGCAGTTTGAACGCATTACAGTCGCTATAAGGGCTCTACGGTCACGGAGTGGAAGACACGAATGTGGACGGAGGTTGGTTGGTTTGGTTGGCGTAAGCTCGGCCGGCTTATCCCCGTCTCGCGCGAGATCGGACATCAGATTATTTGGCGAAATTGGCGCCGGCAATAACAAATAGCAAGAACAAGGAAACGATTCAAAATGATCGTAGTAAGGGAAACTGGAGCTATACTCCGTTCCTAAAGTGATCCGAACTACCTGGTGACCGTTGTCGAACAAAGTGATGATCTGCTGGTTCGGACAATCGCAACGGCTCCTGCCAAAGCCTATTCAATCCATGGGACTACCCAAAAGGGAAGTTGCATCTACTCCCAAGCACTGTGTGCTGTCTCCGCGCAAGTTGTTTGGCTTTGCACGGGCTGGCACTATACCATGCATACATCGAAGCGTAGATCACTGGACTCTACAGAGGTACATAGAGACAGAGTCAGACGCTGCTGAATTGAACTCAGACTTACAGCTCCCGTCAATCTTCTCACACAGTCAGATCTTTCGCTTACATAACTCATATCCTGCACTCTGCACTCTGCCTCGAATCGAAACGATTAACACATCAGGCCCTCAACACCCGACAATGTTCTCCAGCAGCATCCTCGCCGCGAGCCTGCTCGGCGCCGCAAGTGCCTTGCCCTCGTGGTCCTCTTCAAGCTCATCGTCATCGACATCCTCTTCGAGCTCGCAAGGCATCTCCTTTGATGCGAACGTGAGTCGATACCGCCGAAGACTTCCATACGTCAGTGTTATGCACCAGCTAACCAGGACATAAACCCAGTTCGACGACCTAACCGCCGTCCCAGCCGTCTCCCTCGCCCCAGTCGGCCAGTACGATGACCTCTACTACAACGCCCTACTCACCACCGAGCTAGGCGTCCTCGGTGTCGTCGTCACGGGTCTCTACGCACACAGTGGAGACAACGTCGCCGCCGCAGGTCTCAATTCTGAGATATTGAGCGGCACGCCGGAGCTCACTGTCGACTATACCGGCAGCGAAGTCCAGTCGTTCGACCTTAAGAGCTTTTATTACGGCTGTGTCCTGACGTAAGCCTTCACCCTTACACCCCTTTGCCCATCCATATCACGGGTTCGATTAGGGTTCGGTTGGGAAGATAGGCTGACAAGCGACCCAGCACCGTTGAATCCGTAGTCGGTGTCCCAGCGTCCTGCACCGTCCAAGTCACTGGCTACGACTCAGCGGGTAAGGGCGTCGCGAACCAGGAGTTCGACTTTGTTGCAGACGGCTTGGTGCAGGAGATGGTGAAAGCGACGCTTTCGAGCTCGTTCAAGGGTCTGTACCGGGTGGAGTTGACCACGGAGGGCACAGCGAGCACGGTGATTGCGACGCTGTTTGACGACTTTGTGTACACTGTGTACAAGTCGTAGAGGGGATTTGAGATATAATTGGAGAGGTTTATGAAAGAGAGGGAGGAAAGAGGTTCGGCATGTGCATGTGGATTCCCTGGACTCGGAAGAGCGTGCAGGATGGTTTCGTGTAGCATTACCTCTTCGACTGATGACCAGTTGCCCTTCCACTATTCCTGTGCTTCAATGTCTTGACTTACCTAGTGGCATGCTCGGTGACATCGGGGCGACTCCATATTGTGCTAAAACTGCCAAACGGGCTGCAAGGACTTGGCCTTGGGTGTACCCATTTCGTACATACGCTACGGTTTCTCAATATCCCGTCAGAAGGAGACACGCAGAGGTCTGAGGGTCAGATTCAGTGTTGTTGCTTCGGCAGGAGCAGAGTGACGAGAAGCAGGCCTTGAGGTGGGTTGTGATTCATCCTCGCCAAGCCCCGGACGATGATACTCCGGTCAGATCGGGACAACATAGCGCGAGCCTGCCAACGGCTGAATTGTGCAATGTATCACGAGCTCCTGTCGTTCCCGAGGTCATCATCAACATCCTCACCACCTCCCACTCTTCTGCTTGATTGCTGCGGCTTTCCTCCGTCCTGTCGTGACAGAGTGACTGCCGTGTCCATGGATATGGTAATACGGACCGTGATTCCGTCTTGTTCCTGATTGCTATCATCACAAGACCCATTACCCGCCCGAATGCCGGCAGTCGTACGCCTGAGCATGCTGGCGGTGAAACGCTGGGTGAGTATATCCATGAAGAGGTAAGGTCTGGTCTAGAGCTTCCATTTTCCCTGCATCCTCCCGTATTGTACTTGTGTTATCGCTGGCTAAAGGATCAAGATGGCTTCAATAGACGTAGAGAAGGTGCTAGCGGAGCTTACGCTCGATGAGAAGATCAGCTTGCTTGCAGGTAAGCCTCCAGGCAAGCTTTGGAGGATGGAGCTGGAGCTGACGATGAGTAGGTAAGGACTTCTGGCACACCGTCCCTATACCTAGACTTGGCATACCGTCCCTTCGAACCTCAGATGGACCGAACGGTGTACGTGGGACGCGAGTATTCCACGGTGTACCGTCAGCCTGCTTCCCATGCGGGACCGCACTGGGCTCGACATGGAACCAAGAATTGCTTCAGGAAGCCGGCAAGTCAATGGGCGAAGAGGCGAAGGTGAAAGGCGCACACATCTTACTCGGGCCGTGCATCAACATGCAGCGGTCTCCTTTGGGCGGGAGAGGCTTCGAGTCGATATCCGAGGACCCAGTACTGGCCGGGCTGGGAGCAGCGAGCTTGACGAACGGGATACAGAGCACGGGTGTTGTAGCAACGATCAAGCACTTCGTCACGAACGATCAAGAGCACGAGCGTACGGCGGTTGACAGCATCGTTACCGAGCGAGCATTACGCGAGATATATTTGCTCCCTTTCCAAATAGCGGTCCGAGATAGCTACCCAAAGGCCTTCATGACGGCGTACAATAAACTCAATGGCACGCATGTGAGCGAGAACAAGAGGATACTGCAGGGTATACTCCGGGATGAGTTAGGCTGGAAGGGCGTTATCATGAGCGATTGGTTCGGGACGTACAGTACGGATAACGCGGTTAATGCTGGCTTGGACCTCGAGATGCCTGGTCCGACGCGGTGGAGAGGTGGGTTGCTTGGGCATGTTGTCAGCGCAAGGAGAGTCTCTGCGCACGTTCTAGACGAGCGAGTGAAAAATATGCTGCATCTAGTCAATGACTGTGCGAAGAGCGGGGTGAAGGAGGGCATGGAGGAAGGCAAGCTCGATAACCCGGAGACGGCTGCTTTGTTGCGTAAAGTAGCGGGCGAGAGTATTGTGCTTTTCAAGAATGAGAACGAAGTCCTTCCTTTGAAAAAGGGCAAGAGCATTCTGCTGATTGGTCCCAATGCGAAGACGAGCGTCTACTGCGGCGGTGGCAGCAGCTCCATGGCTCCCTATTACGCCGTCTCGCCCTGGGATGGCGTCAAGGATAAACTCACTGACTCGAGCAAGATGCAGCACGCCATCGGCTGCTACAGCCACAAGGAACTCCCGCTCGTGTCAAACCAATTCACCATCTCCTTTGATCCGAACAGCAAACCGGGCGTCGTATTCAGGTCCTACAACGAGCCTCCTGCCACCAAAGACAGGAGACTGGCAGATGAGATCGAGCTAGACAGCTCATTGGCGATGTTCATGGACTACCACAGCGAGAACATCAAGGATGACCTCTGGTACGCAGATGTAGAGGGCTACTTCCACCCCGAGCGCTCCGGCGAGTACGAGCTGGGTCTCTGTATCTACGGCGCCGGCAAGTTATACGTTGATGGCAAAGAGATCGTGGATAACGAGACCTCGCAGACTCAGGGTACGGTCTTCTACGGCTGCGGCACGGTCGAAGAAAAGGGCACGCTGCGCATGGAGAAGGGGAAGACGTACCATGTTAAGCTTGAGTTCGCATCTGCGCCGACGAGTAAGTTGATCGGCGACGGTATCGTGCGTTTCGGCGGTGGTGGGTTCAGGATCGGAGGTGCCTGGGTAAGAGATATGGATGAAACTATCGCTGAAGCTGCCAAGATGGCCAAGGAGGCAGAGCAGGTCGTTATCTGCGCCGGTCTGAACCAAGACTGGGAAGGCGAGGGCGCAGATCGCGTCGACATGAAGCTCCCCGGGCGAATGGATGACCTGATCGCTGCCGTGGCTTCCGCCAATCCCAACACAGTCGTGGTAAACCAAACCGGCACACCAGTCGAAATGCCTTGGCTCCCCAAAGTCGCCGGACTCCTGCAAGCCTGGTACGGCGGCAACGAAACGGGAAACGCGATCGCGGACGTGCTGTTCGGGGATGTTAACCCGAGTGGAAGGAGTTCTTTGAGTTGGCCGAATAGGGTAGAGGATAATCCTGCTTTTTACAACTATAGAAGCGAGGGTGGTAGGGTGTTGTATGGGGAGGATGTTTATGTGGGGTATAGGCATTATGAGATGGTTAGGCGGGAGGTGAATTTTGGGTTTGGGTTTGGATTATCGTATACGAGCTTTGAGCTGGAGGGGTTGGATGTGAAGAAGAGTGGTGATGGTGGGAACGAGCTTGGGGCGAAGTTGGAGGTTAGTGTGAGGGTGAAGAACATAGGGAAGGTGGATGGTCAGGAGGTCGTGCAGGTGTACCTACATCAGCAGTCTCCGGCTATCAGGCGACCGCCGAGGGAGTTGAAGGGCTTCACGAAGGTCCATGTCAAGGCTGGCGGAAGCGAGACAGCTACGATTGAGATATCCCTGAAGTATGCGACGAGCTACTGGGACGAAATACGAGATTCGTGGATCATGGAGGCCGGGAAGTATGATGCCGAGGTTGTGGATGGCATGGGCAAGCAAGTGGCGCTGAGGGAGACTATCGTAGTTGACAAGACCGTTTGGTGGAAGGGTCTTTAGAGGCATGTTAACAAGATAACGACGGATATTCATAGATGTCTCAAGAAATACAGTATGCTACGGCGCAACGCGTGATCTACAGGCAGTTGCGCGCAGTGCTCCTACAGTCAACCGGATGTGGAACGTAGATGACCAAAGCGGTATCTCTGTTGTATGGAGTGTGCTACGAGGCACTGTGCTCGAGGTCAGTAGGCTTGCTTCAGGGCGTGATGCAGGTGGTACATGACTATCGAACCTGTCTGAGCCCATACTGCTCAAACTCGTCAAGAGCTCAAATGTAAAAGCAGTGTAACATCCCCGTATCATAAAATTCGCAATGAGGCACTGTATGCGGCGGCCGTAGCCTTGCCTTCCCGATCTATCCGAGAGAGACTATGCACACATCCTTACTGCTCCTCCTCTTCCGTACCCTCCATCTCCTCCGCAACCGCAACCTCACCCGTCTCGTACCTCCCACAGAACTCCTCAAACGCTTCCTTCGTGAGCTTCCTCCCCTTGATCTCTCTCGCCTTCTCCTTCTTCTTCTCCTCCTCCCCAGTCTCCTCGCCCTCCTCGAACTGCTTGATCTCATCCTTCATCTCCCCACCCAAATACGCCACCAAGGCCTTCAGCTTCCCCATCTCCAGCTCCTCACCATCTGTCCTCACCACAATGATTGTACCCGTGAGGTTGTTCGGGTGGAAGTGGACCTTGCCGAAGGTCTCCGCCTCGGGGTCGCAGTGCATGAAAAGGCCCACGGCGGCTGGGTTCGGGGCGCGGCTGTCTTTGGATGGGTAGCGGCCTGCTTTGACTGGGAGGCCGAGGAGGGTGGACATGTCGGAGATGTGAAAGTGGATTTTGTCGAAGACGTGCTTCGGGTTGGTGACGCTGCCGAACTCGATGTGGCCGGGCTTCTCGCTGGCTTCGGCGGAGCGGGTGCGGACTAGGATACCGGTTACTGTAGCCATATCGTATGTGTGGTGATCTCTGTTGGAAGGTTGGTGAAATCGTGTTACTGCATGCGGTACCGGCGGCTTGATGTTGTGTGGTTGCAGCGGGAAGTCTGTTGGTGGGTGGTGGATTGAATGCTGTACCTGCCGCCAAAAAACAACAGAACTTCAGGGCACAACCGGCGGAAGCCTTTGTCTTCCGAAGCACCGCTTGTAGCCGCTTGACACATGCAGGTGAACACGAGTTGGTGAATGACAAGCATGTGCAGTAGTAGACACACTCGATGCTTGGTCTTACATGCATTGACCACAGGAGCCTTCTGTCCACGTCACAGCATCCCCTTGAGATCTCCAAGCCCATAAGCTGATATATTGCCCACCCGGAGGACCAACATTGTCCCCGCTCTTGGGGAAGCAGAGAGGGCGTCTCCGCAATCGAGCTACTGTAAAGAGGCACCGTATGCTGCTCCAGCAACTGCTCCCGCCTCAGGCCTTTAAGATATATCTCAACAGCCTGATGCACTTGAGCGAGGCTGTCCTGACTTCGCAATGCTTCAACGCCCTCGCACAAGACCCACTCATTAAACCCGTCCAAGGAACGGATTCTAGTCAACGTAGGACTTCCATAGAAGCGGCCTTTGAAACACCTTCCAGATCTGCTCTGGGTGAATTGAACGCTAGACTCCCAGTAAGCTCACCTCCAAGACGTGGCCCTTCCAATTCTATCCCGCGGATTCAACGTCCTCGAGTATCGGCCAGCGAACGAGCTTCTTGCTCTCAGCTTAGGGCCATACCAGTAGAACAACAACGGCAGCGGCATCTGCAGCACCGCCAGACAACCCAGCAAGGTCAAAGTCCAGTGCACACCAATGCCATTGTACATAGGTCTCGAAACCAGGTTTATAGCTCCAGATACCAGGTATCGCCAGCAAGTAATGATAGCCAGGGCACTGCCAGCGTATATACCATACGTATCGAGCAAATACTGGTAGACCGTAACGTATATCCCAGCCCATGAGAAGCCTAGCAGTACCACAGCACCCAGACTGCTCCAAGGCGAGATCCAGGAGTAGTTCGTCCAACCCAACCAGAACAGGCTGATAGGAAACGCAGGCGCAGCCAGTAGAGCTTGCCAGAGCCGGTACTCCGGAGCAGGCAAGTCAGTCCCAGGCGAGTTGGCAGTATGCAGCAAGCTCTTCCTACGAGGCTGTTTCGTGACATCTTCGTGCAGCGCTCCTACTTTGCGCTTATAGTAAGAGTAGTAAAATGGTACAGAGCACGTCCACAGACCGCAGCCAATGGCGATAGTGACGAATGAGGTGCCGATAAGACCTCGTTCGAAGCCGTAGGTATCGCCAAAGACGAAGCTGAAGCCTTGCAGGAAACCGAAGACTACGATATACTCGACGACGAGCCAGCTGCCAAGGAGTAAGACGACGGGCTCGCGGGTAATCATATGAAGTGCGCGGGAAAGCGCAATCTTGAAGCGCTGGAGTATGGTGTCTTGGAGGTCGAGCTCGGCCTTGAATCGATCGCTTCCAGTTAGTGCCCGGAGGTGGGCAGCTCTCCATGACAGCAGAATGGGCGAGAAGGTCTCTGGCAGGAAGAGGAGCGTCAGGATAAGTGTGGAACCCGAAAGCAGAACGGCAATCCATTCGGTCCAACGCCAGCTTATATCGCTCTGCGCGATCCACGCGCCGACAATTGGGGAGAAGGCGGTTCCCCAGAATGATGCCAGGGCGATGATGGGCCATGCCAGCGTTCTGTACACCGGGCCAAAGATATCAGCAACAGATGCAGCATGTATAGCCAGCAGTATACTTCCAGACAAGCCCGCGAGAAGCCGGAAGACACACTGAGCACCGAAATTGGGTGCCAGTGCGACGCCCACTAGCCATAACACATGGAGGATCCTTGACACCACGTAGATCGGGTTCCGGCCGACAGTCTCAGCTATTGGGCCTGCGAAGAGAGATCCTGCAGCCAAGCCAAATGTGTAGAGAGATGGCGACAAGGCTTCCGCCTCCTCGCTGACATGGAACTCGGCTGCGATCTTGGTGCCAGCCTGAGAGTCGGCGGAAGAAGCCCAGTCGACAGCGAAGACATTGATCCAGAGGATAGCGAAGATGACCGAACGTCTGGTAAGACTCCAGTTGCGTGGGTTCAGAGGGTCATTAACTCCTTCCCAGCCGACGATGATCACACTACCATGTTCCTTGCCGCTGGCGGTATGATGCAACGTGCCCGCATCGATGCTGCTCTGAGAGTCGCCCTTCTGGCTCTCCAGTACACTCGGCTTGTTGATCGATGAATTCAGCACTCGTCCAGCCTTCAGCTGGGTATCCACAGCTGTGCGAAGTTGTTTGTATTGGCGAAAGGATTGCATAGCTCGACCCCATAAGTTGGTCCACGCATTGGAGGAGCGAAGTGAGGCGACATTCTGAGTTTTGGTTCGACATATTGTTTGCGCACGGCAGCCTTTGTTAGGCAGGACGTCAGATCCGTCGTCATTACTCCATATTGCCCTAGAGTTGTGCTGTGGGCAAATCAAACTTCATTATGACAGGTCCACCGTGTGACTTTACGATACCGAAGACGGAAGTTGAGCCGGCCCTGCCGGCTGTACGCCATCTTTTTGCCGAGATATGCGGATATCAGTCAGAATCCATCTCCGTCTCAATAGGATTTGGCTTCAACCCATCAGCAGCGATACCTGGTCACATTGCGCAGACATCCTCTCGAGCCGTGGAGCGAACGTAAGGCAGCTGAAGTCCGGATGCGGGCCGGACGACGTGCTCGACGACCGCCTCTGAGAGCTACTGATCGATAATGTATTCGCATCCGGCGTGTAGTCGACGAGTGCGTGTGTACGGCACGGCATGAAGAGCAGGATAGGTTGTAGACAGGGACGGGAAAGATGAAGAGATGGGCAGCTTATGAAAAGGCTGGCCCGGCCTGTTGCTCCTTGTCTAAATGCCGCGTAGCACGCACAGGTTGAACACACCAACGACAAGAATGGTATGGACACGGCGGGAACTTGCTATCTGCAGATGGCGAAGATGATCTGGGCATGGACGACTTCGCAGGTGTTCTTCAGCTACCAGCGGACCATATCACGTGCGCGAAGTGACAATGTCACATTGTGCTCTGACAATCTCGATATGCAAGGTAGGTACGTAACGCGCAAGCATATGGCTCTACGACTAGAGTATCGTAGCATCTCGGTACGGCACTCATCTGCTCCCGAGGCAGCCTTTAATGGAAAAGCTTGGTATCACATCTCTATCCGCCTGACGAAGTATTCAAATACATGGCCTGTAGGACCACTGCACGATACACGAAGATGTGGTGGAGAATGCACATGCGCCACTTACCTGATGTGTTGCGGTCCCTCTCCGTGACGATGCTGTACCCGGCTACGACGATTAATGGCAGTTCTCGCGGTTGGGCAACAGCGCGACTGTCTGGAGCCCACCGATAGCGAGGTATTATCTGCAAGAAGATGGCTTCAGCCGCCAGAGGCTGCGTCTATGCTGCTAATCCACATACGTAAGGTGCGCGGTCGCTTGCCACCACCCGACGCTTCGCGGGAGTGCTTGACCATTGACGTCTACAGTTCAGTATCATATCCTAGAACGCTGGATCTGCTTGCGAAACTGGAGGCAGCTAACCAAAACTACCCCTGATCAACACAACCGAACATGACATACGCACCGCATCTAAAGGTACACCCTTTGCAAGCAGTATTCCAATCTCAACAAGCCATGCGCTCCCGATATCCAAATCCCTATCCCATCATCCCGTAACCCTGCACTATCTCCGCACCCTCCCCTTCTTATCCTCCAACTCAATCTTACTATACCAAGCAGCGCCCACAAGCGTAACAGCCATACCCACCGCATTCATCAACCCAGTCTGGACATCGAACAGTACGATACCCAGCGCGATCGTCAAAGCCTGCTTGACGTTCCCAGCAACCGTTATACTCAGCGCGCCCGCCACCTTATTTGCCTGGAAGGACACGATGTTCAGTGCGAACGCAATCAGCGCATTGGCCATTAGCGCCAGGCCGAGTGAGCCCAAGGACTGGCCTGAGGTGTATGCGAGGTGGAACTGCTTGGCTTCGTCCGTGAGGAAGGCGTAGATCAAGCATTGGAGGGCGGCGAGCGGTGACATGCGGAGGAGGAGCTCCATGGCTGAAAGGGAGAGGGAGAACGTCATGAGACGGTTCGTTGCCACGGTCTTGACGGCGGCAAGGATCACTCCGAGTAATGTGAGCGCGAAGCCAGGAGCGGTGCAGTAGTAGTTACCCACTGTCGCCAACCCGACACCGAAGATAAGCGGGATCATCGAGAGGTACGTGGCTGTGGAGTACGTGCGTCCGTAGAGTGTGCGGTAGATGAGGATTGTGACGACCGGACAAGTTGAGCGCATGATCTGGTGTAGCGGCACCGAGACCACAGCTAACGATACGTTTGAGATGGCGATATTGAAGGTGAAGAGGAAGGAGAAGGCGAGTAGGATCATGTTGTCTCTTCCGGTTAAGCTCGTAGGCTTGAGCGAGCCAAAGCCCATGACGGTGAAGCAGCCGAGTGAAGTGGCGGAGGTTTGGAGGGTTGTGAGGAGCCATGGGTAGTTTGCCTGCCAGATGTCAGTAAAGGGGGCGTTCGTGTGTGAAGGGGGGTTTGAGGTGTACTTTTCTGAGTATGGCTTTGTTCGAGATGGTCAAAGCGAGGTTGAGGAAGAACCATGCACCGAGGAAGAATAGCTTCGAGAGAGGTGTTGGGGCTCGTTCTAATGCGGACGTTGGTCGACTCTGCGCTTCGAGGTGCTGCTCCGCCTTCAGAAGTCTTCCGTATAACTCGATGTCGCTCGTCTCGGCGCTGGATCTAGGGGTTGTATATTGCTGGTTCTCTTCCCTCTCCGTACTTCTAGACCGCATTGAATAGTATACTGGTGGTGGTATCTGCGCGTATACTCCCTCAACTGTGCCCGCCATGGTTGCGTTGTAGTATAGATTGCTGCTGAGCTAGCAATGGATCGCTACGCAAGATGGATGTTGCAATAACAGACGCAAACGTCAATACAAGAAAGAAACAAATGCGAAGAAGCGTGTCGATAGCCCGGAAAGGGGAAGCACCTCCAACAGCGGGCTCTTGCAGCCCATCAACGTTGCGACTTCCTCATAGCTAGGCATGCAGGTACTCCGCCGTCTGCCATCTGCGACTTCCATGCGTGGACCAGGAAGATCATACCGCCTCTGCAACTTGTGCCATATTGCAAGAGAGACTCGTAACCCTTTTGAAAGCCAGGCGACCAAAATGCCAAGGCATATGCCGATGAAAGGTTCCGACATAAAGCATGGACAGTGGCACTATCGTACTCGGAAGCGCTGCTTCTCAGACGTTGATGTTGGTAAGCAAGCTATCCGCGGTCGACCCAAGAGAAGTGGCTGTCACATCGTCGGGACGGCAGAGCATTGAAAACATTGGTCCGAGATCCGTGTCAGAATCGAGATATCGGCTCACAACCATGGAAGTGGTTGTAGTAAATGCAGGAATCACCGAGTGATGAGGTGTGTACTGGGCATCTGGGCACCTATGTCGTTGCTCGTGCTTTGGCTGTTAGCGTTCCTAGATATATAGCGATGGTGGTTGTCGACGTTGACACTATGCTCGCTATTTGCCATTAGGCAAGAGGTCAAAGATACTGGGAAAATTGAGTAGAACCCGGTATGCTTACATCAGTTCAGTGAGCTATTGCACCTGTACTTTTGATGGCTCCCGATTCAATGTTATCGATTCCGGGTGTCGCAAAAGTGAATGAGATTCATGAATTCCAACCTTCCCGCTTCACCAAACTCAACCCAATCTCGTCTGGACTTCTACTGGACCGTCCACCCATATATCACCACACCTAAAAAGTCGCAGAACGACCTCCACAACCATAGCAAAAGGATGAGGTCCTACCCGGAGTCGAACCGGGGTCGCCGGAAGGTGTGATGGCTTTGGTATGAAAGCCCGGCCATCGATTCATCAGAATCCGAAGTGCTGGTGAGGATGTTAGTTTTAGAGCGATGATATGGGTTGGTGAGGTGAGAAACCGTACCTAACCACTACACTATAGAACCTATGGGTGGTGGTACCCTTGGTTTATCAATTTCATTGTATTGTCATATTGTAATAGCCGAGGTAAGCCCGGGCCTTTTTGTCACCGTGCGGATGGCGGAGGAGGGGTCACGATCTGCGGGAAACTTTTTGGAGCTCTGCGGGCGGTCTGCGAGATGATGGGCATGAGTCGAACGATGAGCCATTGGCCTTGAGCAATGATATCTACGACTTCTTGAACGACTACACTTCATGCGTACGACTTCATGGGACATGACTGCGAGCCTTGAATGCAGCAACTTCGTCTCTGGGATATCATAAGCCTGCACTCTTTCGACCTCGTGCTCACGGGCTTCGCGGATTTGTTCGTGAGTGAGGCATTGATCAGCTAGAACGAGTCTCTCACAAGAGAACATACACTACAAAAACTTTACGAGCATGGCGACCCAAGTAGCCAATGGCTTCTCCCAATCTAACGGTTCCTCTTCCACCGCGACCAAAGTCCCCATCTTGGGCAAGGAAAGCATCATAGTCTCCTACGGGCTTTGGCGCAATTACATCGTCCCCGACCTGCTTCAGAACATACCGTCTTCGACCTACGTCCTCATCTGCGACACCAATCTTGCGAAGTTGGACTACGTCCCCTCCTTCCGCGCCCAGTTCGAAGCCGAGCGCGAGAGTCTAGGGAAGAAGGAGGAAGATGCGCGACTACTGATCTACGATCGCATCATACCCGGCGAAACGAGTAAAAGCCGACAAACGAAGGCAGACGTCGAAGACTGGTTACTGGCGCAAGGATGTACACGAGATACAGTCATCCTCGCACTAGGAGGGGGCGTGATAGGCGATATGGTCGGTTTCGTCGCCGCAACCTACATGCGCGGTGTCCGCTTTTGTCAGATCCCCACGAGCCTGCTAGCTATGGTGGACTCGAGTATCGGCGGCAAGACGGCCATTGACACGCCTTTGGGCAAGAATCTGATTGGAGCGTTCTGGCAGCCGGAGAGAGTGTACATCGACCTCGCATTCCTTGAGACGCTAGATAAGAGGCAGGTGTGCAATGGGATGGGCGAGGTGGTCAAGACGGCTGCGATATGGGATGCCGAGGAGTTTGAGAGGTTGGAGGAGAACGCTGATGCGATTATGAGTGCGTTGGATAAGCCCGTGGGCAAGGGAAGGTTCGAGGGCGTAGAGGAGGTGTTCAAGAGGATCGTGCTGGGATCTGCGAGAGTGAAGGCGGAAGTCGTCAGCGCTGACGAGAGAGAAGGCGGGCTGAGGAATATCTTGAATTTCGGGCACTCGATCGGACATGCATATGAGGCCATCTTGACGCCGGAGATATTGCATGGGGAGGCTGTAGCGGTGGGTATGGTTAAGGAAGCCGAGCTCGCTCGGTACTTGGATTTACTAGATCCCGGAGCAGTGGCGAGGCTGACGAAGTGTATCGCCGCCTACGGTCTCCCTACCAGCTTGTCACACAAGGGCATCACTGCATACACGGATAAGTTCTGCCCACCAGACGAACTCCTCCGGCGCATGGCGGTCGACAAGAAGAACGCCGGCAGCCAGAAGAAGATTGTTCTTCTGTCCTCCATTGGTCAATGCAGCGAACCTCGAGCGAGTAAGGTCGCGGATAAGGATATCCGGATCGTTCTTTGCCCTTCGATCATGGTCCGCCCAGGCGTGAAGAAGGGGTTGAAGGTCGAGTGTAAACCTCCCGGCAGCAAATCCATCTCCAACCGCGTCTTGCTGTTAGCCGCATTGGGAGAAGGCGAGTGCAGGATCAGTAATCTGTTGCACAGCGATGATACGCAATTCATGCTCTCCGCTCTTTCTGCACTCGGTGGCGCTACTTACGGCTGGGAGGACGAGGGCAGAACGCTCGTGGTAACAGGCAACGGCGGGAAGTTACAGGCGAGTAGAGACGAAATCTATATCGGCAACGCCGGCACCGCGTCCCGCTTCCTGACCACTGCCGTGAGCCTTGCACAACCTACCTCCTCCGCCTCGCATACGGTCCTCACGGGTAACGCACGCATGCAGGAGCGACCTCAGGGCCCATTGGTCAATGCTCTCCGCTCCAACGGCGTCTCCATTGACTACCTAGGCAAAGAGGGCTCACAAAGCCTACCCCTGCGCATCGCAGCCGCGGGCGGTTTCGAAGGCGGCGAGATCGAGTTGACAGCTAAGGTCTCCAGTCAGTATGTCAGCTCCATCCTCATGTGCGCACCGTATGCGAAGAAGGAGGTGACGTTAAGGCTTGTTGGCGATAAGGTAATCAGCCAGCCTTATATCGATATGACGATCGCTATGATGCGGTCTTTTGGTGTGGAGGTGACGAGGAGTGAGAAGGAGGCGAATGTCTACCACGTCCCGAGACAGCGATACCGCAACCCGGGAAGCTATGAAGTGGAGTCCGATGCGTCTTCAGCGACATACCCGCTTGCGGTAGCGGCCGTGATGGGTACGACGTGTACTATACCTAACATCGGCTCTGCTTCTTTGCAAGGGGATGCGGCGTTCGCAGTAAGTGTGTTAAGGCCTATGGGTTGTACAGTCGAGCAGACGGAGAGTTCTACGACTGTCACCGGTCCGCCTGGGGGCGAGTTGCAATGTGTGGGGGCGGTGGATATGGAGAGTATGACTGATGCTTTCCTTACTGCTTCTGTGCTTGCTGCTGTCGCTGGCCAACCTGAGAAGGATGGGAGTAGAACGACGAGGATTACGGGTATAGCGAATCAGAGGCAGAAAGAGTGTAACCGGATCGAAGCTATGCGTGTTGAGCTGGCGAAGTTTGGAGTTGTGGCTAGGGAGTTGGAGGATGGGATTGAGATCGATGGGAAAGGATTAGATCTCAGTAGAGCGAAGGAGGGCGTAAATTGCTATGATGATCATCGGGTTGCGATGAGCTTCTCCGTACTGGGCCTTGTAGCCCCGGAAGGCACGTTAATCGAGGAGAGGGAGTGCACTGGCAAGACGTGGCCGGGGTGGTGGGATACGCTGCGCCAAACCTTCGGCGTGGGACTTGAGGGTGTGGAGCCCGCCTCCTCCTCCTCACAGCAGCATAGTCATCAGACGAACGGAGTGGTGGCGAACGGATCACCCAGTGCAGTGAACGGATCGTACAACCAACGCGAACTCAAGAAAAGCATTTTCATAATCGGCATGCGCGGCGCAGGCAAAACCACCACCGGCGGCTGGGCCTCCCGCATCTTGGGCTGGCCGCTCATCGACCTCGACACCGAGCTCGAGCGTACGCAAGGGATGTCCATCCCAGAAATGCTGAAGGATAACGACTGGGCCTCTTTCCGTCGGAAGGAACTCGAGCTGCTGAAAACCGTCATGCGCGAAAAGCCCTACGGGCATATCTTTGCCACAGGCGGCGGGGTCGTAGAGACTCAGGAGGGAAGGGGGATGCTCAAGGAGTGGCAAAAGGATGGTGTAGTGTTGCTTGTGACGAGGGATATTGGGCAGGTGATGAGGTTTTTGGAGGGGGATAAGAGTCGGCCGGCGTATGTGGAGGATATGATGGGCGTTTACCTGCGCCGCAAGCCGTGGTTTGAGGAGTGCAGTAATGCTCACTACCACTCACAGACTATGGTTAATGCGCGGGCGGCGGCTGCGGCGAGTCCTTTGGATGATTTCAGGCGGTTTTTGGAGACAGTGACGGGGAGGAGTGGAGTGTTGGAGAAGGTCAAGGGGAAGGAGCACTCTTTCTTTGTCGCGCTTACGGCGCCGAGGATAGAAGAGATTGTATCGGTGCTTCCCGAGGTGACGGTTGGTGTGGATGCTATTGAGCTTCGCGCGGATCTGCTGGTGGATGAGAAGGGGTCTCCGGATGGGTTGCCGTCAGAGGATTTCTTGATCGAGCAGATTGCATTACTCAGAGCTTCGACAACGCTTCCGCTGATCTTTACCCTGAGGACGAAGAGTCAGGGCGGCAGATTCCCGGACGAGACGCCGCTTTTGGGCGTAAAGCTGTATCGGGTGGCGTTGCGGATGGGGTTCGAGTTCGTGGATCTGGAACTCACGGCTAACGAGCAGGTGAAGGAGTTTGTCTTGGAGCGGAGGGGCATGTGTACGATTATCGCCTCTCATCACGATCCTCAGGGAAAGCTTAGCTGGTCGGATGGAGCGGAGGAGTGGACGAGGTGTTTTGAGAAGGCGAGGGAGTACGGTAACATCGTCAAACTCGTTGGTGTGGCGAGGAAGAGCGAGGATAATGATGATCTCAAGGCTTTTAAGTTGAGGACGAAGAAACAGTACCCGGATTTATCTGTGATAGCGATGAACATGGGCGAAGTAGGCAAGATGTCTAGAGTCAACAACGGCTTCATGACGCCTGTCTCGCACCCTGCTCTCCCCGCCAAAGCAGCCCCGGGCCAAGTTTCAGCGGCGGAGATTAGGAAGGTGTTGGGAATCGTGGGCGAGATTCCTGCGAAGAAATTTTGGTTGTTTGGGAAGCCTATCTCGCAGAGTAGGAGTCCGGCGCTGCATAATACGTTGTTTGGGGTTACGGGTTTGCCGCATGAGTATGGGCTTTGCGAGACGGATAAGGTGCAGGAGATCGTGGAGGTGATTAGGAATCCAGAATTTGGGGGCGGGAGTGTGACGATACCGTTGAAGTTGGATGTTATGCCGTTACTTGATAGCATCGATGAAGCAGCGAGTGTGATTGGGGCGGTGAATACTATTGTTCCGAGCCAACAGGACGATGGCAGGAC